>Ga0070711_100000501_pt1 | contig 20396 bp, 10 predicted proteins | sample LARL53metaG_FD_65452 | JGI IMG/M metagenome (GOLD analysis project Ga0070711, IMG submission 65452) | Corn, switchgrass and miscanthus rhizosphere microbial communities from Kellogg Biological Station, Michigan, USA - LAR L5-3 metaG | ecosystem: Host-associated > Plants > Roots > Rhizosphere ... | reverse complement strand
CCGGCGAGCGCGGCGGCTGGCACTGGATCCTGTACGTGATGGGCTATATGGGCGCGTTCCTGACGGCGATCTACACGTTCAGGATGATCTTCCGCGCGTTCTACGGCGATCCCGTCGCCGAGGCGCGCGAGCTGGAAGCAGGATATTTGCACCACGCGGAGGTTCCGACCAACCCCGCCACGGGCGAGGTCGAGGACACCGACGTCGGGTTTCCAGGCCCGCACCACACGATCGCCGAGCGCGCGCTGCCGATGAGGGTCGCCATGACCGTGCTGGCGATCGGCGCGATCGGCGCCGGCCTCGTGCAGATCCCGGAAGTCGACGACGTCATCACCACGTTCCTGCGCCCCACGTTCGCCGGCTCGCCGCTGTATGAACCCCACACCCGCGACGGGCTGCTGATCTTCGGCCTGATCCTCGGCACGGTGCTCGGGCTCAGCGGCATCGCCATCGCCTACCGCATCTGGGTGCGCCGGCCCAGCATCGCCGTCACAGCGCGCGAGCGGCTGGCGCCGGTGTATGAGCTGTTCGCGCACAAGTGGTACTTCGACGAGCTGATCGACGCGCTCGTCGTCCGTCCCGCCGCCGCGGCCGGTCGGTTCGCCACGGGCACGTTCGAGCGAGTGTTCGTGCAGGACACGCTCGTCGGCGGCTCCACCGGGATCGTGCGCGCCGGATCGGCCGCGGTGCGCGCGGTGCAGAGCGGCTTTTTGCGCTACTACGCCGCGCTGCTCGTGCTGGGCGTCGCGGGCGTCTCCTTCTACTTCCTGCTGCAGACCTGATGCCGCCTCTATCGATCTTGATCTGGCTGCCCGCCGCGTGTGGGGTGCTCGGCGCGATCATGTGCACGCTGGTCGGGCGCATCCGCGCTGCGGGGACGAGCGAGACCGCCGTCGCAAGCCCAGCCGAGCCCGGCGGGCAGACCGGCGCCTGGGGCATCCCCGGCGTGCTCGCGCTGATCGGCTCGCTCGGGGCGCTTGGATTGGCGATCGGCTACATCGCCGACTACACCCCCGGCACAACTGGACTCACCCACGTGACGGACGTGGTGTGGATCAGCGAACTGGGCATTCACTACAAGCTCGGGATCAGCGGGCTGAACGTGTTCCTCGTCGGCCTGACCACGCTGCTGTTCGCCGCCGCGACGATCGCCGCCAACTTGCGCCGGTGGGAGCGCCCGAGGCTGTTCTGGTTTCAGCTCCTGCTCGCCGAGTCCGCCGTGCTGGGCGCGTTCCTGGCCCAGGATCTGGCGCTGTTCGTCGCGTTCTTCGACCTGATGCTGATTCCGTTCTACTTCCTGATCGGCGGCTGGGGCCGCGAGCCGGGGCGGGTGAAAGCGACGATCAAGCTCGTCATCTACACGCTCGTCGGCTCGCTGCTGATGCTCGCGGCGGCGATTGCCACCGGCGTGCTGGCCTCGCAGCAGGGCGGGGGACATCACATCACATTCGTGCTGTCGCAGCTGCAGGCGCTCCCCTTGGGCAAAGGCTCGCAGGAGTGGATATTCCTGTTCTTCGCCGCCGCGTTCCTGGTGAAGATGCCCGCGTTCCCGCTGCACGGCTGGATGCCCGACGGATACAGAGCGATGCCGATCGAGGTGCTGATGGTGTTCTCGGGCGTGCTGTCGAAGGTCGGCGCGTACGGGTTCCTGGCGATCGTGCTGCCGCTGTATCCACAGGCCGCCGCACACTTCCAGACGCTGATGCTGCTGATCGCGCTCGTCTCGATCCTGTACGGGTCGGCCGTCGCGTTCACCCAGACCGACGCGCGGCTGATCGCCGGATATTCGTCGGTCGCTCAGCTCGGGTTCATCACGCTCGGCATATTTGCGCTGAACCCCCAGGGCGCGCAGGGCGCGCTGCTGCAGATGGTCAACCACGGGCTGGTGGTCGCGCCGCTGCTGTTCATCGTCGCCGTGCTCAGCCGGCGCGCTGGAGGCTCGGAGGACATACGTGACATGGGCGGGATCGCGTTCAGGGCGCCCGTGCTCGCCTCGATCTTCCTGATCGTGGCGTTGGCGACGCTGGCAATGCCGGGCTCGGCGAACTTCGTCGGCGAGTTCCTGATCTTGCTCGGGGTGTTCCAGGCCAAACTCGTGATCGCAATCGTCGCGTTCGCCGGCGTGGTGATGGCGAGCGTGTACGCGCTGCGGCTGTTCATCCGCGCGATGCACAACCGCGTCGGCACGGGCGTTGACTCACGCGAGATCTCGCTCCGCGACGGCGCGGTGCTCGTGCCGCTGGTCGTCGTGATCCTGTTCATGGCGATCTACCCGCAGCTGGCGCTGAAGCGCAGCGAAGGCTCGACCAAGACCGCGGTGGCGAGCGCGCAGGCCGCGTTGAAGCCCGTCTTCCCGACCTCAGCGAGCACATTCCCGTGATCCCACTCGCCGCGACGACCCTCAAAGGCCCACACGTGGACTTCGCGGCGCTATCGCCGCTGATCGCGCTGCTGGGCGGCGCGACGATCGTGCTGCTGGTGGGCCTGCTCGGCTCCCGCTGGGCGCGCGCGCAGCTCGTGCCCATGCTCAGCCTCGCCGCGCTCGGAGCCGCCGCGGGCCTCACTGTGTGGCAGTGGAACGCCGAGAAGTCGGTCGTCGCGGGCGCGCTGCGGATCGACGATCTGTCGCTGACGCTGAACCTGATCCTCGTAGCCGGCGGCGCCTGCGCGGTGCTGCTGGCCTGGCGCTCGCTGGCCGCGCGCGAAGCCGCGCATGGGGAGTGGCACGCGCTGCTGCTGACCTCCATCGGCGGGATGTCGCTGTTGGCGGCGGCACAGAACACGCTGGTCGTGTTCCTCGGGCTGGAGCTGTTGTCGATCCCGCTGTATGTGCTGTGCGCCACGGAGCTCAAACGCGAGCACTCGCTGGAGTCCGGGCTGAAGTACCTGATCGTCGGATCGGTCGGCTCGGCCACGCTGCTATACGGGCTCGCGCTGATCTATGGCGCGACGGGCGCGACCGACTTCACCGCGATCGCAAGCGCGCTGTCGCACGGCGGCCTGGCGAGCGACCCGCTGACGCTGACGGGAATCGCGCTGTGCGTGGCGGGTCTGTGCTTCAAGGCGTCGGTCGCGCCGTTTCACCAGTGGACGCCCGACGTGTACGAGGGCGCGCCGACGCCCGTGACGGCGTTCATGGCGGTGGCGACGAAGGTCGCGGCGCTGGGCGTGTTCCTGCGCCTGTTCGATGTCGCGCTGATCGAAGCCCACGCGAGCTGGGGCCCAGCCGTGGCGGCGCTGGCCGCGATCACGATCGTGGTCGGCAACGTCGGCGCGCTGGGGCAGTCCTCGCTGAAGCGGATGCTCGCCTACTCGTCCGTCGCCCAGGCCGGGTACATGCTCGCGGGAGTCGTCGTCGCCAGCAGGCTGGGCGCGCAGGCGACCGTGTTCTACCTGGCGGTGTACCTGTTCATGAACATGGCCGCGTTCGCCACGATCGTCGCGCGCGAGCGCGAGACCAACCTCGGCGACGGTGTCGCGGCGATGAAGGGCCTCGGCCGCGAGCGCCCACACCTTGCTTGGCCGATGACGCTGGCGATGCTTGGTTTGGCGGGAATCCCCGCAACGGCGGGGTTCATGGGCAAGTTCTACCTCATCGACGCCGCCGTCTCGGGCAGCTACACATGGCTGGGAGTGGTGATCGTGATCGGCTCGATGATCTCACTCGGCTACTACCTGCCAGTGATCGCGGCGATGTGGATGAGCGACTCATCGCCCGAGCCGAGCGCGATGCCCGTGCTGGCCGGCGGCTCACCCGAGCTGGACGAGCAGGCAGACGGCACACCGGGCCAAGACGCGCGATCCGCCGTGACCGCTCTGGCCGCGAGCAACCGCCAGCCCGAGGTGATCCTCATCGCGGTGCTCGCCGGCGCGGCGACCCTGTTCTTCGGCATCATCCCCCAGCCCCTGTTTAACCTCGTGCACGGGGTCGGCGGCGCGCTGGGGCTGCTCTGACATGGGTCGTTTTGACTAAGCCAACGGCGGTGAAGCTTCCCGCCCTGCGCGTCTTGCAACACCACGCGCTCCTACGATCCACTACCACTACCTTCCACTACCACTACCCTTTATCCACCCGACGAGTGTAAATGGGGTTCGACCTAGGAAGCCGAACCCCATTTTGCACTGCACTATTGTCGTGTACCGACGCTCCTGTCAGGCTGGGCGACCTCCGGCCTGTCCCAGGCATTGTCTCAGTCAGACGTGCTCAACTGACGACTATTCGAACTTCACTATTTCGCTTACGTTGGTGCCGTCACTCATATCAAACCAAGCGAAAAAAGTCGCGAAAGTGGAATAGCCTTCGCCTTCTTTTTTGGCGCCTTCCAACAATCCTGTAGGACATTCTGAAGTAATTGTTATCAGGACCGGTAGAGAGGTTTCTGCCACTTCTATAGACGATGGAAATGCGAGACCCGAGCCGCCATAGTTGCTGAACCCTTTGGAGAATACTGCACTAGCAGTAACCGAACCTGACCGGGCAAATTCGATATGACATTTTGCTCCCGGTGCTTCAAGATGGAACCCGTTTTTTGGAATCACTACGCTTGCTGACGACGTAGAATTCACTTTGAGTTCCCAGTGGACGCTGGATCCGCTTGGTGCTCCAAACAATGATCCTTTAACACCGTCAGTGCAAGGAAATTTAGGATTTTCTACTTCAATGGCATGGTGGTAGAAGCTTGGGGCACTAAGAGCCATCGATGAGCTCCCGGGGCTGGGGATTTTACCCCCCAGCTGCATATATGGACACACGATTGTGAGCGATCCGATTTTGAAGTGTGCGTTATTGCTCGTAGCAAGTAGACCGTCGCCTTCCGGTTTTATGGTCGGGGTCGTAGCCATCGCGACGGAGATAGCGGCCACCGACGCCACAGCCAGTGCCGCGACCACAAGTCCTGACCTTTTACCTTTGAACCTCATAGTGGAGTTATTCCTTTCGTCTCATTCGATGCCGTGAGCCAGTCCGTGTTGAACGAAATGGGCCGCGCGGCATCGGTCTGTTTGCACCGTGCTCCTACTTTTACTGCTCACTTCTTCTTTTTCTTCTTCGACCTGCCTTTCTTCCCCGACTTCTCCTTTCTTCTGGCTTTCTTTCTGGCTTTGGGCTTGGTTTTGCCCTTCGGCTTGCTCGTGTTCGCTTCGCTGCCGGTGGGGAACGTGAGGGTGGGCGTCGCGATCAGGGGCAGTACGGGAGGCGGTGTGAGCTGGCCTGGGAAGCCGGGCGTCGTGAACGTCTGATCTTCTCCATAGCTGGTGCCGTCGGAGTTGGTCGCCGTGATGCGATAGTGGTAGGTGGTGTTGGGCTGCAGGCCCTGCAGGCTGACGCTCACGGTCGCTTCGTTCGCGCCGGCGCCGACGGCTCCGCTTCCGCTGGGCGGGCCGTACGCCGTGCTTGTTCCCACTTCGAAGCCGTAGATGCTTACGAGGCCTTCGGTGTTGATCGTGGCGGATATAGTCGCCGTCGCTTCGGTGATGTTGCTCGCGCCGCCGGTGATGACCCTCGGTGGCGTGCCGGTGGCGGTCGTGAACGTCTCGTCGGATCCAACCGTGGTGCCGGCCAGGTTGACCGCGACGAGGCGATAGTGGTAGAGCGTTCCCGCCTGAAGTTCACCGATCACCTGGCGGGCCAAGGCGGTGTCGCCGAGGCCGCCACCGGCGGACACCGGGGAGGTCTTTGACCCGTAGCTTTCATCGGCGCCGTATTCCAAGTGGTAGTAGGTCTGGCTGTGCTCAGGGTTGAGCGCGCCGCCGGTCACTGTAGCGCCGGTGCGCGTCGTGGCTGATGCCGACGGGGACTGGTCGATGCTCGCCAACGCCGGGGCCGTCGTGAACCGCTGGTCGTGGCCTTTAAGGGTTCCTTTGGAGTTGGTCGCGAACAGTCGATAATGATAGGTTTCGTTTGGCACCAGAGCGGATACGGTGGCCGTCACGCCGACCGGCGTTTCACCCGTGCCGGGGTTCGTCGCGCAGGCTTGCGTCGAGCCGTAGGATGCGCTGGGCCCGTAAGCGAACGTGCAGGTTTCGACGGCGGTCCCCTGTGGGTTGACGGTCCCTTCCAGCGTCGCGCTGGTCGCCTGCACGTTGGATGTGGCGCCGGTGACCACGGGCAGCAGCGGCGCGAACACGATGACATTGTTCGCGCCAGGGTTGGAGACGTACACTTCTTCGGTTTCGTCGTTGACGGCTATGCCTTTGGATTCGCTGAAGTCCCCAGCGCCGAATTCCGCGATCACGACGCCGGCCGGGTCATACTCGGAGATGGACGATTCCTGATCAACGAACACATTATTGCCCGTGTCTACCGCGATAGCCTTCGCTTCAGAGCTTTCATCGAGCATCGCTTCCGAGACCACTTCGTTTTCTTCGCTTATCTGGATCTTTGCGACTCCGCCGGCATAGTTGCCGACATACACATCGTTCAGGGAGTCGACCGCAATGAATGCCGGGTGTTCGATGACTTTCTGTTTGATTTCAGCGACTTTGTTGCCTTCTGAGTTGAACACGAAGATCGCTTCGGATCCGTAGACCGCGACGTACACGTTGCCATGGGGGTCGACCGCGACACCGTTTGGTTCTGTGAATGCCGCCAGCGTTTCCTGTTCGTATTCTTGAGCGAACTGATTGAACCTGAGCTTCTCGATCGCGCCGCGCGGTGGTGCTTTGTTGTCGTGCGCCACATCGGCGACATACAGATCGCCGTTGGACGGATCGAGGGCTTCGCATTCTTCCCCGGTCTTGTGCTGCAGATAGCAGGCGCTGTCGATCGCCACCTCGGCTGGTTCCGGACCACCGAAGCTGAACCCTGGGATCAGTGCGGGAACACCACCAGCCGGAGCGTCGCCGTCCACGCCGAACACATCGATCGCGTCGGCTTCACCACCATCGTCGACATACACGTTTCCCGTTTCCTGGTTCACAGCAATACCCGTGGGGTGGCTGAATCCACCACTCGGCTCAAGTTCTGAAAGACGTCTGTATTCGACACCCGCAGCCGGAGTGGCGCCAAGCAGCGCGACAGCGAGCGTCAGCGATCCGGCAATGACCAGTCTAGGACTATTCATCTCTACCGTCCTCCCCCTGCGAGGTGACCATGATGACGACCAGCCCGCCTCGCACGCCGGGCCTTCCTGGCCTGTTTATGCTTCTTCTTGGCTGCTTTGGCTTTTGGGCAGCCGGTCACGGCGACCCTCGTCTTCTGGCGCATGACGATGCCGTTCTGCGCGACCATTTCCGTCGGCATCGCCAGGCTGCTCTTGCAGAGGTTCCCGTTGGCCGCCAGTGCGGAGTAGGGACCCTCGGGGAGGTACAGCTCGAAGCTCGAGAACGGGAAGTCGGGGACCGTCTTGAACGTCGAGCTCGTGACCCCCGCTTTGCTGATGAACGTCGACGCGACCACGTCGGCCCTCACGCCGTAGCCCTGCAGGACGATAATGAGGCTCGGGAACGCTTCCCCTCCGTGTGAGACGAAGAACACAGGACCGGTGAGCTGCACCGGTAGCACCGGTGTCGATACCTTCGCGATGCCGATCCGCGACGCCACGGGGCACGCAGCGGGATTCGCTTCGAACACGGCGGCAGTGCACGCCTTCTGCAACGTCGTCAACCGGGAGGGCAGCTGCTTGGGGAGATCGACCTTCACCCGCGCGATGTTCGCCTGTTTAGCCCCACCGGACGGGTAGATCACCTTCGCGTCAAGATTCGCGCCTCTGGCTTTGGAGGTGTGCCCCGAGGTGGAGACCTTGAACCGCGGCTTGAAGGCCAGGGCCTGACAGTTGGTGACCTGGAACGGGCTTGAGACCGTCGCGCTCGCACCTTCAGAGCTGGAGAGCGTGCCCCCGATCCCAATTTTCGCGCAGCTCGTCGGGTTGAACGTGAACCCCGGACGGTCGATCGTGACGTTCACGACCTTCAGCTGCAGCGGGATCCCGTCAAGGCTCGTGGGCAACGGGTCGCTCGTGACCGTCAAGTGCGCATCGGTGGGATCGACATTGATCGCCGAGCGGACGACGACCGTGCCTCTCCCCGTAGTGCCCGAGAGCGTGTACGGTCCCGCCTTCGCGGGCACCACGATCGAAAGGCCAAACGGCGCCCCCTTATAGGATTCGGTCAGGAACACCTGACCGCCCGTCACCAGGAACGGCGTCGCGCCGGGACCCGTCAGTACCTGCACATGCCCGATCAGGCTCTCCGCGCCGCATGATCCTTCCGCGGCCTGCGGTTCCCTGCACAACGGTACGTGCGCGAGAGACCCCACCAATCCCGGCGGCATCTGAAGCCGCACGCCGTTCAGGAACTGATCGGGGTCCTGACGACCGAAGGACAGCGTGAACGGACCGTATTCCCCAGCCTGGATGTTCGTCATGCCGGCCACGAAGGACGGGTTGAACCGCGGACCGAAGCACCCCCGGTTGACTTCGAAGTTGCTCGTGGGCGTCGAGTCCGGTGTGAGCGGCGTGCTCCACGGCGTCAGATCCATGCTCGTGCTCGCAGGCCCGCAGACCCTCGGGTTGGCAAGCGTCGCCCGCGACCCGCCGCCGAGCGTGAGCTTCAGTTCGCTGAACGGCAACTGCGGGTTTTCGTCGAAGACCGTCGTGATCTGCCCCGTCTGCTGGTTGATCGACCCCCTGCCTTCGAGCTTGACGACGATCCCCGATTCGCCTTCCCCGACGACTTGCAAGAACAACCGGATCATCCGCCCGTCCTGAGCATCCAGCGGCGTGCACGGATCACACTCAGGTGACGCCAGGTACACCTGGCCTTGCAATGGCAACGGCAACGCGGGAGTCTTCACTTCAACCGTCCCGACCTGCGATTCGCGAGGACATTCACCCGGGACCCCCGAATGAAGGCCGAATGAGGCGTCCGAGCAAGCCGCGAGACCCCATGCCGCCGAGGGAGAGATGACTGTCCCCATCGGCAGTGTCGTCGAGACCCGCTTTACATCCGGCGTCGCCAGCCCATCCGGCTCTTCATCCTGGTGCAAGCGCAACGAAAGCGCATAACCGGCCGGCTCACCAGCTTCCAACGTATCCGGCAACATCGACATCGAGGAGCTGAACCCCAACAGGCCACAGCCAGTCATCTTGCCCGCCGCAAACGCGACTGGTTCAGAGAACACACCTGGCGCGGTCCACTGATCCGCTTCGAAGCTCCCCGTTAAGGCGCCCGAGCACTGAGTGGGGTTCCTCAGCAACGGCACGCGAGTGCTGCTCGGGCTCGGACCACCAAACAGTTCCTCCGTGCCGTGAACACCCAGCCCGAATGTCGGGCCCGAGCCGAGCGGCGACTCACTGGCAGGGCTCGGCGCCTGGTGATCCGCTGGGACACCCCAGAACGTAAAGTCTGCCGACGTCACGCTTCCGGCCTCCGTTACGTTCCTCGTGCTCACTACAGCACCGTAGTTACCGCTCGAAAGCACACCCGAATCGATACGCACGGTGAACTGGACCGCGTTGAACGCGAACGCCACGGGCTCACCGGGGGCGGGCTCAATATTGAACACGGGAAACAGGTTTTCAGCCACGCCGAAATTCCCGATCAGGTCTGTGAATCTCACAAGGACTGTCCCGACGATCGTATCCGCCGGGCAGGACCCAAGGCTCAGCGTTACGGTTGCAATCTTGCACCTCGGGATCCCAACCGTGTTACCGACAAGCCCGGGAGGTAGGTAGGTGAAAGCATCCTTTACGTTGCCCGCCGGGACGTTCAATTCGCTCGTGTTGAACGTGACGCCGGCCATCACGTCGGAGTGGGCGCCCGCCTGGGCAGAGGACGTCGCCGTGAACACACCGTTTGGATCGACCCCAAAGCCCGCGTGCGCGGGCGTGAAACTCACGTGACTGCTCACCGAGGCCGCGCTCGCTTCGGCGCCCGAGACGGTGGCCTGGTTGACTTCGCTGCCAGGCGGACTCGAGCTCGCTGTCCTAACCTTGATTCCGACTACCAAGGCATCGCCCACTGGGGCCACACCGTTATACGTGCATCTCAGCACCGGAGGTTTTGAACAACTCATCGCGCTCTCAGACTGTGTCGCGGCGGTCATCGTATATGCGTCATGACCGTGAATCGTCATCGCGATCAAGCCCGGCGGCAGCGCATCGGTGATCGTGATCGGCTGTCCCGTGCTCCCGTCCGCCGACGCTCCACCTACGTTGACGGCCGACACGACCAGTTCACCGCTAGGCTTACCCACATTCAGCACTTCTTCCTTTAAGCCATGGTCTTGCGTGCCGCCTTCGAGATTATTAGCGACGCTCGCTATTTCGATTCCTCGGTCAGCCAGATTGCCAGTAAACGTCACTATGTAAGGGTTACTGCCCGTTTCGTCTCCGGGCCCGCCGCTAACCGTCACATTCCCTGCTCCGGCTACCTTTTCCAGCGTCAGCTGCATTTCTTCAGCGGTCGCGTTGTAGGGAATATCTTCTGACTCGGTTTTGCCGATAGGCTCATCAACCGCTTCGAAAGGATTGAAGCGAATGTCTAGGCGATATCTGCCGCTGGTCGCACTCACCGTCAACCTATCGACCTGGCTGCTCGGCAGCCAGAAGTTCGTGGGATCAGAAACCGACGTGATCTTCCAGACAGGGGGTTCGCCTGCGCTCGCGGGGGACGGGCCAAAGGAGATGGCCACTAACGCTACGGCAACCGCCAGGCCAAGGGTTCGCTTCGCGCCTCGTATGTCGCCGTGTCGCCTGTGACGGTCTCTAAATTCCATGACTGGCTACCCCCGTTTGAGACCTTGCCTTGGATTTAGAGCCGTATCTCGTCCTAGCGCGCGATCTGCACCTGGCGCGCTTTTTCTTGGGCTGCCTTTTGCAGGCCTTCAACGCGATGGAGAGCTTCTTGGCGTTCGTCGACGCCTTTGGCTTGGGCCTCGCGGCCGAGTTAGATTGCGGCGGGGAGCCGATATTCCCGAGACCCGAGAACGTCGCGCTGGCGGGAGGGCTCAGCAACTGCGGAACGCTCGGCGGACCCTGACAGACATCCCCCTGGCACGGCACTTCTCTGGCCGGCGGCGCATCACCGGGTCGCGGGATCCGAGCATCGTAGACGTCGAAAGCTCCGTCCCTGTCACCAGCGTTCAAGCCGGCAGTCGTGGCGAAGAAGATATCGCCACCGCTTTCGCTGCCGTCCAACAACAGCGAGCCAATGAGACTAGACCCCGAGGAGATCAAGAAGATCTGGTCGTTCTCCCACATGTACACATCGCGAACGCCGTTAGTGTCACGCGGGACCAGCGGATCAGTCGAATCGAAGAACACCCGGCTGCCATCAGCCGAAACCTCCCGTCCGTCAACGGCGCTCTGCGGAGCATTGAAGTTGTGCGAAAGGCTGGCGTCACCCGATGGTTCGACTTCGCTCGGCGGACAGGACACACAATTCAGCTTTCCATCACGAGCGTCGTAGCGGTAGATCTGGTTGCGACCGCCGTTATTGAACCCCGCGATCGGAGCGGCCGTCCCGAACACCACCACAGAACCCCCAGCCACCGTGCGCGCCGGACGTACACACGTTACGTTCTGGAATTCCAGCGGGTTACCTTCGCACGGGCTCCCAGGACCGGGCAGCTGCACGATCGGTGTTACACCCGCCTGCGACGACCAGCGGTCAAGCTCCACTGGGGACGCAGCGGTATTCTCGAACATGAAGGAGGAGCCGTCTTGCGCCGCGGTCACGATTGGCCCGACGACACCCGGCAGGTACCTCAACCTTCCCGTTCCCAGGACGAATTCATACGTCTTCACCTCCGAGGTATCCCCAGCTTCTTCAGCCTCCCGAGCTTCCAGGGTCAAGTTGTCCCTGCTCGCGAAGAACGCGCGCGAGCCATCTGGCGCCGTGAAGAAGCTCAGGTAGGGAGCAGACCCGTCCGGAGCGCCGGCAGGCAGGCCTTCGACCCCCGCAAGCAATTCGTCCCTGGACACGAGCACGGTCCGTTGACCTCCGTCAGCCATGGTCTCGCGCACGTACAATTGCGGCGGGTCGCCCACGCACCTGTCCACTTCGGGCCTGAACCCTTCGGTACAAAACCCCGGATCCGGGCTCACGAAGAACGCACGCTGCCCATCACTCGAGACCTCACCATCGCCAAGCGCAGATGGCGTTACCGCGCTGCGCGTCACCTGACCAGCAAGGCCAGCAGGCACAGCACCACGAGGATCCAACACCTCAGGGCCCCCAAGCCGCGCCGGCAACAACCCTGCCCCACCGAGCTCACCATCTCGATACTCATAAAAACCCCACGCCGCCACCTTCGCCCCACCCGGATTCAAAATAGCCCGCGCATAAGGGACCCGCGCTTCGTCTTCGCCAAGCAACGTGCCAGCATAGGCAAAATAGAAGGCGCCAAGATCGGGTGACCCACCAACTAGCACTAGTTCACTCGCGGGGTCCAGTCCACGTAGGCTGCCCGGAACACTGGGACGGCCGACCCACGTACTCGAACCCCCGGCATCCTCAGACAAATAGAGATTCGCACCCGTGATACCAGCAGGAGGCGGCGCATACACGCCCTGCGCGCCAACCGCAAAGACCAGCCGCGTCAAATCCACCGAAGGATCCAACCCAATCGGAAGACCATTGAGACTCACGAACCCGGCTTCCCGCGGCATGATCGTACTCGTACCCCAGCCAATCCCAGGCGAGCGGCGTGCAACAAAATAGTGATTCAAACCACTGGTCGACTGGCCCAGCGCACCCGTGCCAAAGAACATCACGGCATCCCCACCAGCCGCCGCAACCGAATACTTCGCTTCACCTTCTACACCTTCCCCAAGCCCGGCGCCGGCTTCATGACCATCCTTGTTCGTCGGCGAGACCTGCTCGTAGACTCGGTTGTCGGGAAGCCCCGAGGCGCTGGAGAAGACGGGTTCCGGGGCAACAGTGGCGTAGGCACCCGCGGTGGCGGGCAATGCCGCGACCAAGCCGACGATCGCCAAGCAGTACGACGCGAATGGGCCCAGTCGACGAGCAAACAAGGACAGTGGTGCTCTCATCAATCCGTCTCCTCCTCCAAGAAAAGAGGGGAGCACCCCTCGGTCTGCGTGCTGATTTCTGGCATCGGTGTGACCCTCTCATCCTTATTGGAGCTCCCGGTCCTCTGCGTCGGGATCGCCTGCCGCACTTCCTCGCCGAGAGAAGTGAGCCGCCATGCATTGGGCTCGCCACTCCGATGACCCTGCCCCGTGTTGGAGATCAACCCCAAGCGCTCAAGACGCGCCAAGAGCTTCGACATCTGACCCTGGTCGTGTACGTCGGCCGCGTCGGCGACCTCCCGGTTGCTCGCGCCACGCAGCTCACCGATCACAGACAGGACCCGCAACGTGCGATACGTGATCCGCATCGGCAATTCCGCCAACGGATCATTCACCGACGAGGACGACCCGCCCGCAACCTCGCGGACTCTCCGAGCACTGGAGACCTCCGGCGCGGGACGCCCGAGCTCTCTCTGCGCCGCAGCAGGCCCCTGGTAGGGCAGCACGATCATGCCCATCAGCGGGTTCAGCAACTCGACCATCGGCCCCTGGCGCTTCGACAGCAGCCGAGTATGGATCACGCTGAAGACCGCCCCGACGACACCCTCGCCGGTGAGCAACGGAAGTCCCCGTGCGGTCTTGGTCCCCGAGCCCCCCTCGTGGAGCGTCGCGCTCAACCGCTCCAAGACCTGTGCGCGACGCTCCAAGACCCTCGGACCGGCCCGCAACGCATCCACCACCAGCAACGTACGCAACCCGGGCTCCTCATCCAGGAATCCGAGCAACGCGGCCAGAGCTGCGCGGACCCTCTCCCGCCAGCTCGTCTCGCGCCCATAGGCGCCGGCCACGCACTCGGCGATCCGCGCCACCGCGTCATCGAAAACCGCCAGGAAACAATCTTCGCGATCCTCAAAGAAATCGTAGAACGTCCTGCGCGACACGCGCGCGCGACCCGTCACCCGCGCGACGGACATCTGCCCATAGCCGTACTCCGACACGACCGCAACCGCGGAGCTCAGCATCCGCGAGCGCTGCATCTCGGAGACCTGTACGCCCCCACGCCGCACGGACGCGGGCGGCGCCGGGGAGCCGGGACGACGCCGCACGACAGACATCACGCGGCTCCTCCCCATACGGGGGATGCCGGACGGCACGGCGTCCGGGGAAAGTCAGCGGCTAGACGAGAGGCGCCAGACGGGCAAGAGAGAGAGAGAGAGAGAGAGAGATGTGTCAGCGCTGCTGACGCATCTACCTACAGACCCTGCTGGGCGCGTAACGATCCCCATCACGTCGGACTTTCCCGAGCTCACGCGAAACAATCCCTCATCGTTACGATCCGGCCCTCTCCCAAGAGTCCCGATTCAGCGCTTTGAGTCGACCCGCAGGCTCAACCCAAACCCGATCTATGTTGACCGGCGTCCCCTGACGGGATACCATGACAAGAGGAACATAGAGCATATACAATGGCTTGTCAAGAGGAACCGTAAACGGGTACACAAATCTACCCAAAGAGCTGCCCCTAAAAACTGGTCCAGGAGTTCTGTTCCGATAGTCTGCATCGACCCTAAGAGTCGAGCGCAGCCTCCGCCGCCGCCTCGGCTTCGTGCAACTGCCGCTCGACGAGGTCCAAGCCCGACTCCCAAAACCCGGGGTCGGCCAGGTTCACATCGACGATCTCCCCCAACTCCTCGGGGCTTTTCGAGCCACCCGCGGCGAGCAGCTCCAGGTACTGCGGCACAAACTCGGCGCCGCGCTGCTCGTAGCGCTCATACACCGACAGCGCGAGCAGCTGACCGTAGGCGTAGGCGTACACATATCCGGGCGAGCCGATGAAGTGCGGGATGTAGGACCACCACGAGCGGTAGCCGTTGGTGATCTCCACCGAGTCGCCCAGCAGCTCCTCCTGGCTGGTGCACCACAGCTCGCCGAAGCGCGCCACCGACAGCTCGCCCTCGTCGCGGCGCGCGGTGTGGACGAGGTTCTCGAAGCGGTTCATCGCGACCTGGCGGAACACGGTCGCGATCGTGTCCTGCAGGTTCTCGGCGAGCAGCGCTAGACGCGAGGCGGGGGTTGAGTCCTCGGCGAGCAGCCGCCCGAACACGATCGTCTCGGCGAACACCGAGGCCGTCTCGGCCAGCGTCAGAGGCGTGCCCTGGTGAAAGATTCCCTGACGGGCGGCGAGCGCGAAGTGAACGCCGTGGCCGAGCTCGTGTGCGAGCGTCAGCACGTCGCGTCGGCGCGAGGTGTAGTTGAGCAGCACGTACGGGTGCACGGCGGGAACGGCCGACGCGCAGAAGGCCCCGCCGCGCTTGGCGGGTCGCAGAGGAGCGTCGATGTAGCGCCCGTCGAAGAAGCGTTTGGCCAGTGATCCCAGCTCGGGAGAGAACGATGAGTAGCAATCGAGCACGACCTCGCGTGCCTGCGCGAACGTGTAGGTGACGTCGTCATCGGTGACGGCTGCCATGCGGTCGTAGTCGGCGATGCGCTCGACCCCGAGCAGACGCGCCTTCAGCCGGTACCAGCGGCGCGCGATCTCATACCGTCCGCGCACCGCCTCGATCAGCGCCTGCACGGACTCATCGCTGGCCTCGTTCGACAGGTTGCGCGCGGCCAGCCAGTGCGGGTAGCGGCGCAGGCGGTCGTCGGTCGCCTTGTCCGCGAGCAGGGTGTTGAACAGGAACGCGCGCGTGCGCAGACCGGGCTCAAGCGCTGCGGTGACCGCCTCCGCGGTCGTGCGCCGCAGCTCGCGGTCGGGCAGCGCGAGACGGCTGAGCGCCATGTCGAGGGCAACCCGCTCGCCGCCGCTCGCGTTGCCGTCGCCGGGACGGACATCGCGATCGTCTCCGCCATCGCCTGACTCATCATGGTCCCCGCCATCGCCACCCGTGACGGGCAGCTCGACCTCGATCGCCGAGGTCAGCTCCTCGAACAGTCGCGACCAGGCCGACGCGCCGGTGAGGGCCTTCTCGGCGAGGATCTTCTCCTCGGGTTCACTCAGCAGATGGTCGCGGTAGCGGCGCACGCTCTCCAGGTGATGGCGGCAGAAGTCCAGTCCGTCGCCGCCCAGCAGCTCGCGCGCGCGCTCGTCCGCCAGCGCGGCCCACTCCAGCTCAAAGAACAGCAGCGTCGTCTCGATCTCGGTGCCGCGCTCCTGCGTGCGCTGCAGCAGCGCGCCGCGCGCCGGATCGGCCGTGTCTGTGGAGAAGTCCAGCGCGGCATACAAGCCCGCGCGGCCGACGAGGTCGTGAATCTCGGCGAGCTCGCGCATCGTCTCCGCGAGGCTCTCGCTATCCAGCTCGGCCAGCCTGCCGGCATAGCACTCGGCGAACGTCTTGGCGCGGGCAAGCGCCTCGTCGAGGCGGCGTGCGACGCCGTCCGGGCCCTCGCCGTCGACGAGCGGTCCCAGGTCCCAGGCGGTCTGCTCGAGCTCGGGATCGGCGGGGGTGGAGGGTGCGGTCGCGGCCATCGTCACGGCAGCTTATCCGCGATGACTCAAGTCAGGATGCTGTTCCGTCGGCGCATGCGCCGACGGCCGCATGCGGCCGGGTCCACCCCATCGGCTCCCTCCTAAAGCATGTGGCCCAAGCTCTTTACTCAGCGGCCAGCGACTGCAACAGATCCAGGCGCGCCGCCCGTCGCGCCGGGAGCTGCGCCGCGAGCAGCCCCGCCAGCGCGGCGATCACGAGCAGTACGACCAGCGTCCCCACCGGGATCGACAGCACGTAGCCCGAGTCCGACAGCGCGAGGGTAACGACGAGGATCGCCGCCGCGATCCCGATCACCAAGCCGAACACCCCACCGATCAGCGACGTGATCACCGACTCATAGCGGATCATCTGGCGCACCTGGCGGCGGGAGGTGCCGACCGCACGCATCATCCCCAGCTCGCGCGTGCGCTCGTAGATCGAGAGGATCAGCGTGTTGACGATCCCGAACAGCGACACGATCACCGACAGCGCCAGCAGCACGTAGATCAGCGCGAGCAGCGTGTTGATCTGGTTGGACTGGTCCTGCTTGAACTGGGCGGCGGTGCGCGAGCGGGCCTGCGGGAAGTAGCTCGCCAGCAGCTTGTTCACAGCGGGCTGCACCTGCGCGTTGGTGGCGCCGGGCGCGTATGAGACGAAGTTCAGGGCGTCTTCGCGCTGCCCGAACGCGGCGCGCGCCAGCGGCAGGCTGATCGTGAGGTTGCCCAGCAGGCGCGCGTTGTCGTTGGCGATGCCCCTGACCGTCAGCAACACGTGCTTGTTGCTCGGCGTGAGCACGGAGATCGTCTGTCCGACCTTCAGGTGCTTGGAGCTCGCGTAGCCTTTTGTCAGAACCGTGCCGGTGCTTCCGAGCGCCAGCAGCGTGGCGTTCGAGCCCTGCTTCCATTCGACCCGGTAGACGCGCTCGAAGGTGGCCGGGTCGATCGCGGTGACGGATGAGTTGTCGCCGCTTCCGTGCAGCCGCGCCACGGTGAACGCGACCGGCGTGACGCTCGCGACGCCCGGCACTTTGCGCACCGCCGGGGCGACGAGTGCTGGGATGCCCTGTTCGGTGTTCGGCTGCGAGTTCTCGACGATCAGGTTGCCCGCGAACGAGCGGCTGACGGCCTGGTCGATCGTGGCCTTCGTCCCGTCGGCGAGGACGGCTACGAACGTGACCAGAGCCAGGCCGACGGTCAGCGCCGCGGCAGTGATCATCGTGCGGCCCGGCTGGCGAATCGAGTTCTCCTGGGCGAGACGCCCGGTGATCCCGCGCCATCTCACGAGCAGTCCGATCGCTCGCGCGAGCGCGGGCACGATGCGGTGGTGGGCTGGAGCGCCCCCGCGCACGAGGCGTACGAGCAGGACGGTCACGTACACGGCCAGCGCCGCGAACAGGATCGCGAACACGACTCCTGATTTGAGCAGGGCTCCGAGGACGACGACCAGGACCGCGGCGATCAGGCCGCGTGTGAGCACTCCGACCCCGGTGAGAATGTGCAACTCGCCCTCGACGCCCTCGCGCATCGCCGCCAGCGGCGGCACCCGCGTGGCACGCAGCGCGGGCGCGAGGCCGGCGAGCACGGTCACGACCGTGCCCACCAGCAGCGAGACGACGACCGTGCGCGTCTCGATCACGGTGCCGCTGTTGGGCAGGTCCGCGCCGAACGCCTTGAACAGCTCATTCAGCGCTGGCGCCAGCGCGATGCCTGCGAGCAGGCCGAGCACTGAACCGCCGACGCCCAGGAGCAGGCCTTCGGTGACGACCGAGCGCATGATCTGCGTGCGCGAGCCCCCCAGCGTGCGCAGCAGCCCGAACTCTCTGGTGCGCTGGGCGACGGTGATCGAGAACGTGTTGAAGATGATGAACGCGCCCACGAGCAGCGAGACGTAGGCGAACACCAGCAGGAACGTGCGGATGAAGCTCAGGTTGCTTTCGAGATCCGAGGACTGCTTGGCGGCCTGCTGCTCGCCCGTGCGCACGGCGACCGTGCGCGGCAGCACCGCCCGGATGCGCGTGCGCAACTGCGCGGGCGTGACCCCCGGCTGGGCGGCGACGTCGATCTGGTCGTACTGGCCCTGCTCGCCCACGACCCGTTGCGCCTCTCCCAGCGTCATCAGCGCGGCGCCCGCCCCGCCGAAGGACTGTCCGCCACCAAACTTCACGATGCCGACGATCGTGTATCGCTTCGCCGGCGCCGAGCCGGCGACGAGCATCTGCTGGCCCACCTTCAGGTTCGCCCGTTCGGCCGTGGCCTGGTCGATCGCCACTTCGCTCGCGTCGTTGGGGAAGCGCCCGCTGATCGGCGAGAACGACTCGAAGCGCTTGGGCACGACGGCTGCCACGAACGCCGGGGCGCCCCCCGTGGTCAGGCGTTTGCGGTGGACGTCCAGGAACGTGGCGGGCGTGAAGATCCCACCCGCGGCCTGCGCCACGCCCGGCGTCGAGCGCACACGCGCGAGCGTCTGATCGGTGATCGGCGAGACCTGCGCGCGGGTTTCGCGCCCCAACGTTTCCGCAGGGCTGACGACCACGTCGTCACCGCTGTTGGCGGTCTTGAAGATGCCCGCGAAGGACTGGTTGATCGTGTCGGTGAGCACGTACGTGCCCGCCATCAGCGCCACGCCGAGCGCGATCGCGATGCCCGTCAGCAGCACCCGCAGCTTGCGCTGCATGAACCCGCGCAGCACCAGCTTCGCCATCAGGATCCTCTCGTGACGGCCAGACGCGCGCGAGTTGGCGTGTGAGGAGCCCTCTTCCTCTTCTTCTTCGCAGGCCGCGTGCGCGCGGGCATCAGCCGATCGCCTTCATCAGGTCGTGCGCCTCACCGGCCGTCACGGCCTTGCCGTCGTGCACGATCCGTCCGTCCGCCAGCACCAGCAGCCGGTCGGCGTATGAGGCGGCGTGGGCGTCGTGGGTGACCATCACGACCGTCTGCGAGAAGTCGTCCACGGCGTGGCGCAGCAGCTCGAGCACGTCGTTCGACGCTTTCGAGTCGAGGTTGCCCGAGGGCTCGTCGGCGAACACGACCGCCGGGCGCGAGACGAGCGCGCGCGCGACCGCCACGCGTTGCTGCTGCCCACCCGACATCTCCGCGGGGCGGTGGGTGAGTCGGTCGCGGATGCCGACCGTGTCCACGAGCCGGTCGAACCACTCGCGGTCGGGCTTGCGCCCCGCGATCGAGAGCGGCAGCAGGATGTTCTCTTCGGCGTTCAGCACTGGCAGCAGGTTGAAGGTCTGGAAGATGAACCCGATCCGATCCCGCCGCAGCTGCGTGAGCTGCTTGTCGTCGAGCTCGGTCAGTTGGACGCCGTCGATGCGCACCTCACCCGAGGTGGGGCGATCCAGGCCGGCGAGCGTGTGCATGAGCGTCGACTTGCCCGACCCCGACGGTCCCATGATCGCCGCGAACGCCCCGCTTGGGAAGCTCACGCTCACACCCGCGAGGGCGTCCACCGCGGCCTCGCCCTCGCCGTAGCGGCGGCAGAGGTCATGGGATTCGACGAGCCTCTCCGACGCCCTGCCGTCGTTCGTCGCGTGCATTCCGGGGCAGTCTACGAGCTTGTGCACGGACCTTAAGCGCCGGCGGCGACGCCCCGCCCGGGATACGCGGGTCCGCGCTTGGCACAGGCGTCGTGATGCCTGATACGGGTCGAACCCTAAGCATGTCGTCCGATCCCTCCTCCAGGATGCGCTATGCATGACCGAGACACGCACACTGCCCGAACCCGAGACAGCCACAGTCGACATGCGCGAGATCAGCCCCACCGTCTTCCTCATCGCTCGCCCATCGATCAACGTCGAGGGGATGCGAGGCTATCTCGAGGACGTGGGTGGCGCATCCTGGCTCGAGCGGCGCCTGGGCGAGGCCGAAGGCTCGTTGTCCAACGACGGAGAGATGCTTGTCGAGTTTGGCGGGCGGGTCTGCTACCGCAGCTGGGAGCCGGGCCTGAACCCGAA
>Ga0070711_100000498_pt1 | contig 20494 bp, 12 predicted proteins | sample LARL53metaG_FD_65452 | JGI IMG/M metagenome (GOLD analysis project Ga0070711, IMG submission 65452) | Corn, switchgrass and miscanthus rhizosphere microbial communities from Kellogg Biological Station, Michigan, USA - LAR L5-3 metaG | ecosystem: Host-associated > Plants > Roots > Rhizosphere ... | reverse complement strand
GGCCGCGCCTTGCGCGGACCCGTTGGCTCGCAATGACGTGGAGGCGCTGTCCCGTAATGACACGGCCGCGCGCAGAATTTTTTCACCGTCTTCGTTGACCGGATCTTTACCACTCGCGTCGAGCGGCCATTTACCAACGTTTTCGGTGTGATCGCCGCCCACAACTTCGCGTCTTGTCTGTGTCCCCTCTGCAACGTGGATTAACGCCCCGGCAACCAAAATTCGTTACCAACAGAAACGGTCGAATTTTACGGATGCACTGAAGTTCGGCTCGATGCGTAGGCGTTGCGTGAGCGTAACTAATGTTTCTGTTGCGTAACCATCCGAAGGGCGCGCGGTTCGCGTCCTTCGGATTCGGTCTCTGTCTCTTCGCACTGATGCCGACCGAGACCGGATATCAGGACATCGGCTCCTTGCTGGCGCGCCAACCGGGCGTCGTCGAGCGCTGGCAGAAGCGCGCCTTTGCAGGCGCCTCGTCGATCCAGCTTGCCACCTACAGCTTCTCGGTTCCGATCGGGACCTCCACGCCGCAAGCCGCAGCCTATCGCCTGGCAAGCCTCGACCCGCAGGGCGTCGATGTCACACCCGTGCTGCCGCGCAATCCTGCGCTGCAGATTCCATCGCGCTATCAGGCCTCCGATTTCCCGACCGTCAACCGCACGCTGAAGGGCGACAGGCTCGTCGTCACGCCGCAGAGCGCTCCGGAACCCACGGCGCCCGTTGAGGCCGAGCCCGCGAAGGAAGATCCCACAAACTCGAATGCCTCGGTGTTCGGCGCCAAGACGGCCGGGGCTCCCACGAGCGGCGCCGCGCCGCTCGATCCCGAACTGCAGGCCGCGCTGAGCGCGCCCCCGCTGCCGCAATATGCCGTCTCGGCGGCGGTCGAACAGCAGCCGCTCGACGAGCCGAAGGCTTCGCCGGAATCCGCTGCGATCGGCGTCGATCAGGGCGCCTCGCGCGACGGCTTCAACATCAAGACCGCCAGCCTCTATTTCGGCAGCACGTCGCTGGGTGGCGCAAATGAGAGCATGGAGCGTTGGCAGCCCGGCGAGGAGCCGCTGATCATTCTGCCCGATCCCGACCTCAAACTGCCGCAGGCGCCGGACGCGGCGAAGGCCGGAGAAAGCGGCGAGAGCATCGCGCCGAAGGGCGAGGTCAATGCCGACGACCAGCGCGCGGCGACGCCGGCCGAACGGCTCGGTCTATCCGATGCGAAGCTGCGTGCGAAATCCGAAAAATGCCTGGCTGAAGCGGTTTATTTCGAGGCGCGCGGCGAGGCGGTGCGCGGCCAGATCGCGGTGGCGCAGGTGGTGCTGAACCGCGCTTTCTCCGGCTTCTACCCGAACACGGTGTGCGCCGTGGTCTATCAGAGCAAGTACCGGCACACGGTCTGCCAGTTCACCTTTGCCTGTGAAAGCAACACCGACGTGATCCGCGAACCCGACATGTGGGAGCGCGCCAGGAAGATCGCCAAGGCGGCGCTCGACGGGCTGATCTGGCTGCCTGAAGTGGGCAAGTCGACGCACTATCACGCCTATTATGTACGGCCCTCCTGGGTCGGTGAGATGAAGAAGCTGTACCGCTTCGGCGTCCATACCTTCTACAGGCCGAAGGCATGGGGTGACGGCAGCGAGGCGCCGACCTGGGGCACGCCGGCGCAGACCGCGGCGATCTCGCAGGAGCTTGCCGAGGAAGCCAAGAGCGAGGCCGAGCTCAATCCGAATTCGGTGCGGCGGTAGCAATTGCCGTCATTGCGAGGCGCGCAGCGCCGACGCAATCCAGAATGTCTCCTGCTCAGGCATCTCTGACATCACACCTCGATATCCAATGCGATGTCGAAATTCGGGGCCGAATGCGTCAGTGCGCCCGAGGACACGTAGTCCACGCCGGTCGCGGCGATCTTGGCGATCGACTCCAATGTCACGCCGCCGGACGCTTCCAGCACGACGCGGCCTTGCGCGATCGTCACCGCCTCGGACAGCGTCGGGATGTCCATGTTGTCGAGCAGCACCACGTCGGCGAGGCCGGTGTCGAGCACCTCGCGGAGCTGCGCCAGCGTATCGACCTCGATCTCGATGGTGACGAGATGGCCGGCATGCGCGCGGGCACGCTCGAGCACCGGGCGGATGCCGCCGGCCACCGCGATGTGGTTGTCCTTGATCAGGATCGCATCGTCGAGCCCGAAGCGGTGGTTGAAACCGCCGCCGCAGCGCACCGCATATTTTTCCAGCGCGCGCAGCCCCGGGGTGGTCTTGCGCGTGCAGCAGATGCGCAAGTCGGTGCCGGCGGTGCGACGGACGTAGTCGGCGGTGAGCGTGGCGATCCCGGAGAGGCGCCCGACGAAATTGAGCGCGGTGCGCTCGGCGGCGAGGATCGCGCGGGCCGGTCCCGCGATCGTCAGCAGATGCGTGCCCTCCTCGACCTGTGCGCCGTCGCGGCAGTGCGCAGCGATCTCGATATCGCCTGCAAGCCTGTGCAACGTCGCAAAAGCCAGCGGCAGCCCCGCGATCACGCCGGCGTGGCGCGCCACCATGATTGCGCGGGCCTTTGCATCTTCGGGGATCGTGGCGATCGAGGTGATGTCGCCGGCGCGGCCAAGATCTTCGTCGAGCGCGCGCAACGTGGCGGCATCGATCGCAAGCGGCGACAGGAAGGCGTCAGGGTGCAGAAGAGCTGAGAGTGTTGTCACGGGTTCGTTCCCTGGTCATGCTGTGATGGGGTGCGGCGCTCGCCGCTGTTCGGCGAGCCCATCGGCGATATCGCGTGCGTGGGCGAGCGTCGTCATGGTGCGCTGGGCGATGGGGTTTTGGGCCGGATGATCGGATCGATAATGCCCGCCGCGGCTTTCCTGCCGTGCCAGCGCCGACGCCGCGACCAGCAGCGCCGTGCTCGCCATGTTGCGAAGCGCGATGTTGCCGGTGTCACGCTCGATCGCGGCAAAGCTGCGCACGGCCTCCGCGAGCCGCTCGCTATCGCGGACCACGCCGACATGCGAGGCCATCATGGCGCGAAGGTTTTGGGCCGCCAGCACAGGGAACGCGCAATTGCGTGGCACGGGCTGCTCCGCAAGGTGCGTGGGCGAGGCAATCTCCTGTCCCAAAACGTCCTCGGCGATCCGCGCCGCATAGACCACGGCCTCCAGCAGCGAATTGGAGGCGAGCCGGTTGGCGCCGTGCGCGCCGGTGCACGAAACTTCGCCGGCGGCCCATAGGCCTTGCAGCGAGCTGCGGCCACGCGCGTCGACGGCGATGCCGCCCATGTGATAGTGCGCGGCCGGCGCGACCGGGATCGGCGCTTGCGCCGGATCGATGCCGGCGGCGATGCAGCTCGCATGCACAGTCGGGAATTGTTCGGCAAAGCGCGCGCCGAGTGCGTCCCGCGCATCGAGGAATGCGCCGCGGCCCGCGGCCAGCTCTGCGAACACCCCGCGCGCCACGACGTCGCGCGGGGCAAGCTCCGCGAGCGGATGCACTGACGACATGAAGCGTTCGCCCTTGCCGTTGATCAGGACAGCGCCTTCGCCGCGCAGCGCCTCGGTCGCAAGCGGGGCCGGATCGCGACCGACCATGATCGCGGTCGGATGGAACTGCACGAATTCGGGGTCGGCGATGACGGCGCCCGCGCGCGCCGCAATCGCAAGCCCGATGCCGCTTGCTTCCGGCGGATTGGTCGTCACGGCGTAGAGATGGCCGATGCCGCCGGTCGCCAGCACGATCGCGCGGGCGGCGATCGTCACGGGCCTTACGATGGGATCGCCAGCCCTGCGCAGACGCAGTCCCATGACCGCGCCATTCTCGGTGAGCAGCTCCTCGGCGAGATAGTTTTCGATGACGCGGATCGAAGGCGTGGCGCGAACCGCCGCGGTCAGTGCGGCGAGGATCGCCTGTCCGGCCCGATCGCCCTGCACATGCACGATGCGGCGCGCCGAGTGCGCGGCCTCGCGGCCGACCGCCAAATGGCCTTCGAGGTCGCGGTCGAACGGAACGCCGTGGCGCAGCAGATCGTCGACGCGGGCCGGTGCCTCGCGCGCGAGGCCAAGCGCGACATCAGCGTCGACGAGACCGGCTCCGGCCGCGATCGTATCCGCGGCATGCGCCTCCGGGCTGTCGCCGTCGGCGACCGCCGCGGCGATGCCGCCCTGCGCCCAGGCGCTGGATGCGCCTTCTCCGAGCGGAGCCGCCGTGATCACCGTGACCGGCCGCGGCGCAAGTTTCAGCGCGCAAAACAATCCCGCAAGGCCGCCGCCGACGATGACGATGTCCGAGGTGTCGGGGATGAGGTTCTTGGTTTGGCTGCGCATGCTGCGTCTCCAGCTATCGGTGGTGTCGCTCTTAGGGTCGCATTCTCATTTGTCGTCCCCGCGAAAGCGGGGACGACAGCTCAGTTGCGGCGATATCAGTGCTTCAGATTGATCATCCGCTCCACCGATCGCCGCGCGCGCGCGGCGATGCCAGGGTCGATCACGACCTCCTCGCGCAGATGGAGCAGGCTCTCAAAGATGTTCTGCAGCGTGATCCGCTTCATGTGCGGGCACAGATTGCACGGCTTGACCATCTCGACGTCGGGCAGTTCGGCCTGCACATTGTCGGCCATCGAGCATTCGGTGATCATGACGACGCGCCTCGTGCGATTGTCGCGCACCCATTTGATCATGTGTGCGGTCGAGCCGGTGAAGTCGGCCTCGGCCAGCACGTCCGGCGGGCATTCGGGATGGGCGATGATCTGCACGGTCGGGTCGGCGTCACGATAGGCGCGCAGCTCCTCGCCGGTGAAGCGCTCATGTACCTCGCAGGCGCCGGTCCAGGCGATGATCTTGACGCGCGTCTGCGACGCCACGTATTTCGCAAGATACTGGTCGGGCAGAAAGATCACGGTCGGTGCGTCCAAGCTTTCGACCACCTGCAGCGCGTTCGACGAGGTGCAGCAGATGTCGACTTCCGCCTTCACGTCGGCCGACGTGTTGACATAGGCTACGACCGGCACGCCGGGAAAACGTTCGCGCAGCAGCCGCACATCGGCGCCCGTGATGCTTGCCGCGAGCGAGCAGCCGGCGCGGGAATCCGGAATCAGGACCCGCTTGTCCGGATTGAGAATCTTTGACGTCTCCGCCATGAAGTGTACGCCGCACTGCACGATCGTGTCGGCCTTCACCTTGCTGGCTTCGATCGCAAGTTGCAGCGAGTCGCCGGTGATGTCGGCAACGCAGTGGAAGATCTCCGGCGTCTGATAGTTGTGCGCCAGGATCACAGCGCCGCGCTCGGCCTTCAGCTCGTTGATCGCCTTGACGTAGGGCGCCATCAGCGGCCACTCGACCGGCGGAATCACGCCTCTGACGCGCTCGTAAAGATGCGCGGTCGCACGCTCGACCTCGCCGTTCCATGCGAGCGCGGGCCCGCGCGGGTCCGATCCGGCGGCGGGCTGGCGCGCCGGAACCGCGGGTTTGCCGCGATCTGACGTTACAAAGTCGTTGGGTCCGAAGAGTCCAGAAATCGGCATCGAAGCCTCCCTCGGATCCATATATACTCAAAATGAGTATATATGGATCCAGATAAATCCGGCCGTTGCGGGCCGGAATGTTCTCACGCTGCACCAGGCTCGGACCGGACCACTCCCGCAGCGTCGGCGAAGATCCAGGGCTCACTTATTCTCAAAGAGAGCAAAACATATATAGCACGTCATCGCGCACGCTGCCAGAGGCGTGCCGTGAAATCCGGCGGGGCAGGGACGCCCGAATTGCAACGCTGCTTTGCGAACCGAATTTCTGTCGCAAACTGGATTGGCGTTTTCATGCAAACGCATTAATCACCTCTGCCGACCGTCTTCAGACCGGCAAGCGACGAGCGAGGAAACCATGTCGACGACCTCAGGCGATCTCCGTCCCGTGAGCGGGCTCGTCAATTGGCGTACGCCGCTCGTCATCATCGCCTGTGGCTGTCTGATCGCCATGTTGAGCTTTGGACCGCGGTCGAGCCTCGGTTTCTTCGTCCAGCCGATGAGCAGCGAGTTTTCCTGGGGCCGTGACGTGTTCGGCCTTGCGCTGGCAATTCAGAACCTGCTGTGGGGTCTCGGCCAGCCCTTTGCGGGCGCCATCGCCGATCGTTTCGGGATTCTTCGTGTCATGTGTGTCGGCGCGCTGCTCTATGCCGGCGGCCTGTTGTTGATGCGCTATGCGGCCACGCCGCTCGCGCTCGATCTCGGTGCGGGCGTCCTGATCGGTTTTGGATTGTCGGGCTGCTCGTTCAACCTCGTGCTCTCCGCGTTCAGCAAGCTGTTGCCGGCCGAGCGGCGCGGCATCGCGCTGGGCCTCGGGACCGCCGCCGGCTCATTCGGGCAGTTTTTGTTCGCCCCCTTCGGCGTCGCGATGATCTACAATTTCGGCTGGCAGACGGCCCTGACCGTGTTCGCCGGCCTGATGCTCCTGATCGTGCCGCTGTCGTTGGCGCTTGCGACGCCGCCGACGACGTCGACCAATGTGCCGGCCGCCGACCAGCAATCGTTCACGACGGCGCTCGCGGAAGCTTTTGGCCACCGCTCCTATGTGCTCCTCGTGCTCGGCTTCTTCACCTGCGGCTTTCAGCTTGCCTTCATCACCGTGCATCTGCCGGCTTATCTGGTCGATCGCGGCATTCCGGCTCAGACCGGCGGCTGGGTCGTCGCAGCGATCGGGCTGTTCAACATCGTGGGCTCGTTGAGCGTCGGGTGGATGCAGAACTATCTGCCCAAGCGCTACATCCTGTCGGCGATCTATTTTTTGCGCGCGCTGTCGATCGTGGCGTTCATCTCGCTGCCGATCTCGTCGTTCTCCGCAATCGCGTTCGGCGCGGTGAGCGGCCTCACTTGGCTGTCCACCGTGCCGCCGACCTCCGCGCTGGTCGCGCTGATGTTCGGCACGCGCTGGTTCGCGACGCTGTATGGCTTTGCCTTTGTCAGCCACCAGGTCGGCGGCTTCCTGGGCGTCCTGCTCGGCGGCATGGTGTTCGAAAAATTCGGTTCCTACACCCCGGTCTGGTGGCTCTCGATCCTGTTCGGCGTGCTCTCCGCCCTGATCAACCTGCCGATTGTCGAAAAGCCGGTGGCGCGCGCCATTGCGCAGCCGGCCTGATTCGCTAAACATGGCCTGAAACCTTGGGATTTCAGGGAGTGGCCCGTGGCGACGTTCAAGGCGATCAGAGTGGACAAGGCGGAGAATGGGACCACCGCTGCGCTCACGGAGTTCGACGAAGCCGACTTGATGGAGGGCGATGTCACCGTCAGGGTCGAATGCTCGTCGCTGAACTACAAGGACGGGCTTGCGCTGACCGGCAAGGCGCCGGTGGTCCGGCGCTTTCCGATGATCCCGGGCATCGATCTCGCCGGCACGGTTGAGCAGTCGTCGCACCCGCAGTGGAAGGCTGGCGACAAGGTGATCTGCACCGGCTGGGGCATGGGCGAAACCCATCTCGGGGCCTATGCGCAGAAAGCCCGCGTCAAGGGCGACTGGCTGGTCGCGCTTCCGGAGGCGCTGTCGGCGCGCGAGGCGATGGCGATCGGAACCGCCGGCTTCACCGCGATGCTGGCGATCCTGGCGCTCGAACGCCACGGGCTGACGCCAGAAAGCGGTCCGGTGGTGGTCACGGGTGCCGCCGGCGGCGTCGGCTCGGTCGCGACCGCGGTGCTCGCAAAACTCGGCTATCAGGTCATCGCCTCGACCGGCCGCCTGTCGGAGACGGACTACCTGAAGGGCCTCGGGGCTGCCGAGGTCATCGACCGCAACGAACTGTCGCAACCGGCCAAGCCGCTTGCCAAGGAGCGCTGGGCGGGGGGTGTCGACAGCGTCGGATCCACGACGCTCGCGAACCTGCTGTCGATGACCCGCTATGGCGGCGCGATCGCCGCCTGTGGCCTGGCGGCCGGCATGGACCTCCCGTCCTCGGTCGCGCCGTTCATTTTGCGCGGAGTGTGCCTTCTCGGCATCGATTCGGTGATGTGCCCTGTTACCTTGCGCAAACTCGCCTGGAACCGCCTCGCCAGCGATTTGGATCGGGCGAAACTATCTGAAATCACTCATGAAATTGAGCTTGACCAAGTCATTTCGCAGGCGCCGCAGATCATCGCGGGCCAGGTTCGCGGCAGGGTTGTGGTAAAAATTCCCTAGGGACATTCAGACTTTACCAACCAACGTGCTCCAATGTTGCCACGGTTGGTATGGTAAGCAGCAGGTAAAGGTTCGGCAGGGAAGTGTGTGGAGGTTCAGACACATTCGTTAACCTTGCGACGGTTGATCCAGGCGAATGACCAGACCAGACCATACTCAAGACAAAGAATTCCACTGTCCTTCGCCCATCGGAATTCGCTCTCAAGGGTCGATGCAAAGCTGGGCGAATTGACGGGGGCGGGACACTCGCGGTCCGCGGCTCGGTTCAAGGTTGGAGTTTCGACATGCTTGCGCGTTTCGTATTGGGAACCGTCACGGCCGGCGCGATTGCGATGCCGGCGTTTGCAGGAATGATGGGCGCCGAGGAGGCGCGCAAGTTCGTCATCGGCAAGGTTTTCTACTTTACCTGCTTCGACGGCACCCGCGGCACTGGCCGGGTGCTCGAAGACATGGGTGCGATCGGCGCCGTGCAGTTCAACGGGTCGGGTCCGGTCCGCCATCTGCGCCTGCCCGGCAACACGCTCCAGATCCGCGGCCAGTCGGTGTGCGCCTCGATCAAGGGCATGCCGTTCGACCCCTGTTTCAATCTCGACAAGAAGGACGAGGTCAGCTTCCGCGGCTCGGTCTCCGGCATGGGCTTCGCCTATTGCGATTTCCATCACCAGGGCGGCGGCCAGCAGATGTTGATGGCCCGCGCCGTCGCGCGGCCGCGCGGGCCGCGCTCCGAACGCGTCATCGGTGGCTCGCAGACCGAGATCGCCACCCACGTCGAAACCCCGAAGGTCGAGAGCAGCAAGATCGAGCCGATCAGGTCGGAGACGACCGGCTCGGTGCCGAAGTCCGAGGCGGCGCCGGAACTGCGCCGTACGACCGAGTAGTCGGCCCACCGGACAAAGCTGCCATCGCCGGGGCCGGTCTGTCTCGTCGCGGCTGCGCTCGGCCGCGCAGATGCCGTCACGCAATAGCAACCGCCTGCCCCCCCGGAGTTTGCGGGTCTCGCGGTCCCATGCGCGCGGAGATCCGTATTTCTGCGGCCGGTAACGTTAACGCCGCGTAGAGCGCTCTGGAACAAATTCGGGCCGGCAACGGCGCCAACGAGAACGGTTGGCGTGTGCCCTTTTTCGCAACCCGTGCATTTTCTCGGAGCCGGCAATGCATTTCCTCGGCCGCTTTCGCATTCTGACCAAAATTCTTTCGATCGTCCTTCTGCTCAGCAGCATCGCCGGGATGATGGCCTATCTCGGGATTTCGGCGCTTGGCGACCTCAGCGAGAAGGCCGACATGATGTCGTCGGCGGCCAAGCGCGCCCTCCTGGCCGCGCGCGCCAACCAGAACGTGATTGCCCTGAACCGCGCGGAGTTTCGCAGCGCGCTCGATCCGCGCGACGAGAACCGCCTGGCGGCGCGCGAGGTGATCGAGACCCAGCTCAAGCAGTATCAGGAACGCCTCGACGAGATCGCCAAGACCAGGGACGAGAACGCCAAGGCGATGCTGCCCGAAGTTCACGAGGCCTTTTCCGCCTACAAGAGCCAGCTCACCGCGACCTTGTCAGCGATCGACGGGGAAAAATCGTCCAAGCTGAGCGACAGCGCCGAGCGGCTGCGCGAAACCGCAATGAAGAGCCGCGGTGCGGCCGAAAATCTTCAGGCGAAAATCCGCGCGGTCGCCGATCGCCTCAACACCCGCGTCGAAGAGAAAAGCGCGGAAGCCCGCGCGCAATACGAGTCGACGTCCCGCCTGCTGCTGATCATGGCCACCAGCGGCGTCGTCTTTGGTGCGATCATGGGCTTCGTGATCGGCCAGTTCGGCGTCGCCAAGCCGATCCGGGCGATCGTCGCGCTGCTGCAGCAACTGGCCGCCGGCAACTACGATGTCGACATTCATGGTGCCGATCGCAAGGACGAGGTCGGCGACGTGGCACAGGCGGCTGCCGTGTTCAAGGAGAATGGCCTCGCCAAGATCCGCATGGAGGCCGAGCAGAAGGAGGTGGAGGCACGTGCCACTGCCCAGCGCCGCAAGGACATGCTGCAATTGGCCGACAATTTTGAATCGGCGATCGGGGAGATCGTCGATACGGTCTCATCGGCATCCACCGAGCTCGAGGCCTCCGCCTCGACGTTGACCGGCACGGCCGACCGCTCGCAGGAACTCGCCACCACCGTCGCGGCGGCGTCCGAGGAAGCCTCCACTAACGTGCAGTCGGTGGCTTCCGCCACGGAAGAGCTGTCGAGTTCGGTGACGGAGATCAGCCGCCAGGTCCAGGAATCCGCCCGCATGGCCACCGAGGCAGTCGATCAGGCGCGCCGGACCAACGATCGCGTCAGCGAGCTGTCGAAGGCGGCGAGCCGCATCGGCGACGTCGTCGAACTGATCAACACGATTGCCGGCCAGACCAATCTGCTCGCGCTGAACGCAACCATCGAGGCGGCGCGCGCCGGCGAAGCGGGCCGCGGCTTTGCTGTGGTGGCCTCCGAGGTCAAGGCGCTGGCCGAGCAGACTGCGAAGGCGACCAGCGAAATCGGCGAGCAGATTTCCGGCATCCAGGCGGCGACGCAGGAATCGGTCGGCGCCATCCGCGAGATCTCCGGCACCATCGAAAAACTGTCGGAAATCTCCTCAGCGATTGCCGCGTCCGTGGAGGAGCAGGGCGCCGCGACCCAGGAAATCTCCCGCAACGTGCAGCAGGCAGCGCAGGGCACCCAGCAGGTCTCGGCCAACATCACCGACGTGCAGCGCGGCGCCACCGAGACCGGCTCGGCTTCATCGCAGGTTCTCTCCGCGGCGCAGTCCCTGTCGTCCGACAGCAACCGCTTGAAGCTCGAGGTCGGCAAGTTCCTTGACAGCGTCCGCGCGGCCTGACGAGGCCGAGGACGCGGCGTCAGCCCGACGCCGCCGGGCTCTTTTGCGAGCCCGTCGTTGATGCAGGTCAATTGCCGTAGTTTTACGGAACGTTTTGTTAAGCATTATTTGCAAGGCCGCGTTCATCGTCTCCTCCGGAAATTTGCGGCCGCATCGTCGCGAGAGCGCGCCTGACCAATATTTCTTGAGGAGACGAACGTGCCGGGATTCGTTCAGAATTTGCGGATCGCGACCAAGCTCGCGGCGACCTCGGCGCTGGCGATCGCCATGATCGCCGTCATGATCTATGTCCAGATGAGCGCCGGCGCGCATGTCGAGAGCGCTTATGGTGTCGCCACGCAGCAGCAGACGATCGCACACGACGCCAGCAAGACGGAAGTCTCGGTCAAGGGCATGCAGCTGGCCATGCGTGACATCCTGCTTTCGACCACCGAGGGTGACTTGCAGAAAGGGGTCGCCCGGTTCGACGAGCAAAGGAGCGGCGCTGCCAAATCGACCGAGGACATGGAGGCTTTGTCGCAGTCGCAGGAAAACAAGCAGCGCATGGCGAAGCTGATCGAAGCGCTCGGAAGCTTCGCCAAGGGCAGGGACCAGATCATCACTGTTCAGCGGCAGATCATCGCGATCGAGGCGAAACGCGCGGCCGGTGAGACGGGTGCGGAAGCCGCCGCCCAGCAAGTCAAGCTGAGGGGAGAGATCGAGCGCCTCCGCCGTGAGGTGACGATTCCGATCAATGCCGAAATCGACGGTCTGATCAGGGCCGTCGCGGAATTTGCCTCGCACCGTTCCCAAGCTGCCCGCAATGAGGCCGGTGAGCAGGCTGCCTCGGCCAACCGGAACCTGCTGATCGTCGGGGGGGCCGTGGCGCTTCTCCTGATCGGAAGCTGGCTGTTTTCGTTCTTCACGATCGCCCGGCCGATCGCCGCGCTGACCAAGGCGATGCTGGAACTGGCAGAGGGCAATTTTGCCGTGGTGCTGCCCGGGCTCGGCCGCAAGGACGAGGTCGGTGACGTTGCGAGCGCCGTGGAGAAGTTCAAGGTCGTCTCCGAACAGAAGGCGCGCGAGGAGGCGGAAGCCAAGATCAACCAGGACCAGATCGCCGCCAGGCAGCGCAAGGCCGAGATGCAAAAGCTCGCCGCCAGCTTTGAGGCTGCGGTCGGCGAGATCGTCGACACCGTGTCGTCGGCGTCCACCGAGCTCGAAGCGTCCGCCACCACCCTGACGGCCACCGCCGAGCGCTCGCAGCAGCTTGCAACCACTGTCGCGGCTGCGTCGGAGGAAGCCTCCAACAACGTCAATTCGGTGGCCTCCGCCACCGAAGAGCTGTCGTCGTCGGTCACGGAAATCAGCCGGCAGGTGCAGGAGTCGGCACGGATGGCGACCGAGGCCGTCGAGCAGGCACGCACCACCAATGATCGTGTCGGCGAACTGTCGAAGGCTGCGGGCCGCATCGGCGACGTCGTCGAACTGATCAACACCATCGCCGGCCAGACCAACCTCTTGGCGCTCAATGCCACGATCGAGGCGGCGCGCGCCGGCGAAGCGGGCCGCGGCTTTGCGGTGGTGGCTTCCGAGGTCAAGGCGCTCGCCGAGCAGACCGCAAAAGCCACCGGCGAAATCAGCCAGCAGATCTCAGGCATCCAGGCCGCGACGCAGGAATCCGTCGGTGCGATCAGGGACATCTCGGGCACGATCGAGAAGCTGTCGGAGATCTCCTCGACCATCGCGGCGGCCGTGGAAGAGCAGGGCGCGGCGACGCAGGAAATCTCCCGCAACGTGCAGCAGGCGGCGCAGGGGACCCATCTGGTTTCGGCCAACATCACCGATGTGCAGCGCGGGGCTTCCGAGACGGGATCGGCCTCCTCGCAGGTGCTCTCGGCCGCGCAGACGCTGTCAGCCGACAGCAACCGCCTGAGGCTCGAGGTCGGAAAATTCCTCGATACAGTGCGCGCGGCCTGATCGCTTCAGCTCCGGTTGTCGCGCCGGAGCTTGGCGTCAGCACCGCCAGCTCATTGTCGGAGCATATCCAGACGGTTGTGCTGCGCGCGTTCGCTATTCCGGACGCGCGAACGTCGCGGCAGAAATTCGCGCGATTCCCGTATTTTTACCGGGTGCGTTTAGCATTGCTTGGCAACTACCGCGCTACCGTCGAGGCATGAGCGCGCGTGCGCTCGTCGAACCGAGGTCGCCTCCGGTCGACCGCGTTCGCTCTCGCGTGCAAGCGCAAGGAATGCCATCCCATGTCGTTTTGGAACTTTCGAATTCGCGGCCGCCTCTATGGCGGCTTCGGCGCGCTGCTGATCTTTTGCACCGCGCTGGCCGGCTTCGCCGTGTGGCAGCTGCTGTCGATCCGCGACCAGATCGAAACCATGACCGTCCAGTCGCGCAACGCCGTCCGGGCCGACGTGATCGGGACGGAGCTGCAGGCCATCCGCCGCGCCATCCTGCGCTACAATTTCGATCAGGACGAGCCCTCCTTCGCCGAGGCGGGCGAACGGCTGTCGCATGTCGCGGACCTGATCGAGGAAGCCGGCAAGACGGCGACCTCTGACGAGCGGCGTGCGATTTATCGCGAGCTCGGCAATCAGGTCGCGGAGCTCAAGCGCAAGCGCGTCAGTCTCGGTGAACGCGTCCAGCAGTTCGTGGCCGGCCGCAAAGTGCTGCTCACCCAGGACGACGCAGTGACCGCCGACGTTCGCAGGTTCGTCGAGGCCGCGGTCGACACGCCCTATCTGCAGCGCGCCAACGATCTGGAGACCAAGGTTCGCCTGGTCCAGGTGGCGAACTGGCGGATGCTCGCGAGCCGCGATGCCGAAAGCATCGCAACCTTCAGGGTCAACGTCACCAAGGCGTGGCAGGCGATCGTCGGTCTCGTGGTGGCCGAGCCGCCGCCGGATCTGACGAAACTCTACAGCGCAGTCCGCGACAGCCTGGCCGAATATTCCACCGCGTTCGAGAAGACCGGCCCGAACCTGCTGCGCGCCGATCGGATGTACTATGACGACGTCATCCCGGCGACCAAACATGTTTTGGACGAACTCGACCGGATCAAGGTCCGGACCGACCAGGCGTTCGAGACGACCACGGCGGAAACCGAGCAGCGCATCAGCAACACCATCACACTGCAGGAAGCCGTCGCGGCGGCGGCCATCATCGCCGGCCTTCTGATCGCCTTCCTGATCGGACGGAGCATCATCCGCCCGCTCGGCGGACTGACGGCCGGCATGAAGGAACTTGCTGCTGGCAACCTTTCCGTCGTGCTGCCCGGGCTCGACCGTGCCGACGAGGTCGGCGACATGGCGCAGGCGGTCGAGAATTTCAAGGTCAGGGCGGAGCAGGAGGCGCGCGAGGAAGCCGAAGCCAAGGTGCAGCAGGAGCAGATGGCGGCGGAGCGGCGCCAGGCCGAGATGAAGAAGCTCGCCGATGGTTTTGAGGCCGCGGTCGGCCGGATCGTCGACACCGTATCTTCGGCCTCGACCGAGCTCGAGGCTTCGGCCACCACCTTGACGACGACGGCGGACCGCGCGCAGGTCCTGACGGCTACGGTCGTGACCGCGTCCGAACAGGCGTCGACAAATGTCCGCTCGGTCGCCTCGGCGACCGAGGAGATGGCGCTGTCGATCAACGAGATCAGCCGGCAGGTCAGGGAATCCGCTGCGATTGCGACCGACGCTGTCGACCAGGCCCGCAAGACCAACAGCCGGGTCAGCGAATTGTCCAAGGCGGCAAGCCGCATCGGCGACGTCGTCGAGCTGATCGATTCGATTGCCGGACAGACCAACCTGCTCGCGCTCAACGCCACCATCGAGGCGGCGCGGGCCGGCGATGCGGGGCGTGGTTTTGCGGTGGTGGCCGCCGAAGTCAAGGCGCTGGCCGAACAGACATCGAAGGCCACCGGCGAGATCGGTCAGCAGATCACCGGCATCCAGGCCGCGACGCAGGAATCGGTCGGTGCGATCAGGGAAATTTCCGGGACCATCGAACGGCTCTCGGAAATCGCCTCGACCATCGCGGTCGCTGTGGAACAGCAGGGCGCGGCGACCCAGGAGATCTCGCGCAACGTGCAGCAGGCGGCGCAGGGCACCCAGCAGGTCTCGGCCAACATCACCGACGTGCAGCGCGGCGCATCCGAGACGGGATCGGCCTCCTCGCAGGTGCTGTCGGCGGCGCAGTCGCTGTCGTCCGATAGCAACCGCCTGAAACTCGAGGTCGGCAGGTTCGTCGAGTCGGTGCGCGCGGCCTGATCTCCGTGTCCCCCGCGGGACCATGCAAGATTGCAAGCCGCCAAAAAGGAGCTTGGCGGCTGCGCTATGTCCCCGGGGAGCAAGACACAGCCGGCTCGATCGGTGATGTCAGTGCAACCGGATCTTTCGTTCTCATCCCTCCATTGGAAGTCACAGCATGTCACTCAAGGTGTCGCGTCAATTCAAGATGACGATCGGCGCGAAGATCTATTCGCTGATCGCTCTCAGCTTTGTCGGCCTGATCGGCGTCGCAGCCCTCGATTCCAGTGAGCTGGCTGCAACGCTGAAGCAGCAGAAGCAGATCGAGCTGCAGCACCTCACCCAGGTCGGGCTCGGCATCGTGCAGGAAGAATACGCGGCCTCGCAGAACGGGCTCGTCTCGGTTGACGAGGCGCAGAAGCGGGCCATGGCCCGCCTCGGCGCACTGCGATTTGGCAGCAGCGACTATTTCGTCGTACAGGACATGCGCAATTACGTGCTCATGCATCCGATCTCGCCACAGCTGAACGGCAAGGACATGACGGACCTGAAGGACCCCACGGGCAAGAGGTTCGTCGTCGAGATGACCGAATTGGTGAGGCGGCAGGGCAGCGGCTTCGTCGACTATTTCTGGATCAAGCCCGGCACCGATCAGCAGCTGCCGAAGCTCGCGCACGTGGCCGGCTTCGAGCCCTGGGGCTGGCTCGTCGTCGCCGGCGTCTATGTCGACGATGTGGCGGCCCAGACCTGGGCGTCGACGCGGCGTTCGCTGATGGCGGCGGCACTGGTGCTGGTGCTGACGCTCGTCGTCTCCATTCCGGTTGCGCGCCGCATGACGCGGCCGCTGCAGGCGATGGCGGCGGCGATGAAGCGGATTGCGCGCGGCGAGCTCGATGCCGCCGTACCCGGCATCGGCCGTCACGATGAGATCGGCGACATGGCGGAGGCCGTCGAGGTGTTCAAGAGCAACGCGCGCACGAGCCAGGCGCAGGAAATCGAGCAGAGGCAGGCGGAAGGACGCGCGGTCGCACGGCGCAAGGCGGACATGCAGAAGATGGCCGATGATTTCGAAGGCGCGGTCGGCAGGATCGTCGAGACGGTGTCGACGGCCTCGGCGCGGCTCGAGACCTCGGCCACCACGCTGAGCGGTACGGCCGAGCATGCCCAGGTCCTGACATCAGCGGTCGCAACCGCGTCCGAACAGGCGTCGACAAATGTCCGCACCGTCGCCTCGGCGACCGAGGAGATGGCGCTGTCGATCCACGAGATCAGCCGCCAGGTCAGGGAGTCCGCGAAGATCGCGACCGAGGCGGTCGATCAGGCGCGCAGGACCAACGGCCGCGTCAGCGAATTGTCCAAGGCCGCGAGCCGCATCGGCGACGTCATCGAGCTGATCAACTCGATTGCCGGACAGACCAATCTGCTGGCGCTCAACGCCACCATCGAGGCGGCGCGCGCCGGCGATGCCGGGCGCGGTTTCGCGGTCGTGGCGGCCGAAGTCAAGGCGCTGGCCGAGCAGACCTCGAAAGCGACCGGCGAGATCGGCCAGCAGATCACCGGCATCCAGTCGGCGACGCAGGAATCGGTCGGCGCGATCAAGGAGATTTCAGGCACCATCGAGCGGCTGTCGGAGATCGCCTCGACCATCGCGGTCGCGGTGGAGCAGCAGGGCGCGGCGACCCAGGAGATCTCGCGCAACGTGCAGCAGGCGGCGCAAGGCACCCAGCAGGTCTCGGACAACATCACCGATGTACAGCGCGGCGCCTCCGAGACGGGGTCCGCGTCCTCGCAGGTGCTGTCGGCGGCGCAGTCGCTGTCCGGCGACAGCAACCGCCTGAAGCTCGAGGTCGGCCGCTTCCTCGATTCAGTGCGCGCGGCGTGAAGCCGATCGTGTCGGAGGTTTTTTGATACCGGCGGCTCGTCGCGGCGCGGACGTGGCCCCGTAATCATCCGGGTTGGTGAATTAACGCGGCTATGGAACTCGGAGCGTAGGAATCCCGGGGGCGGCAAAGACGTTGCCGCAAATCTTCGGGGATTCCTTGATGGCCAGACTATCCATTCGCGCCAAGATCATTGCCGTCATTGCGTTCATGCTCGTGGCGATGGCAGGCCTTGGGCTGCTCGCGACCCGCAGCATGCAGGCGATCAACGGCCACACGGTCGAGATCGCCGAGAGCTGGCTCCCGAGCGTCCGCGTGCTCGGCGAGATGCGCACCGACATCAATCTCTTGCGGATCGCGCTGCGCGCCCATGTGATGGCCGAAACGCTGGAAACCAAGTCCGCCGGCGAGAAGAGGCTGTCCGGCATCCTCGAGGCGATTGCCAAGGATCGCCAGAAATACGAAGCGCTGATCACCTCGCCCGCGGAGCGCGCCATCTATGACGACTGGTCGCGCGCCTGGGACAAATACCTGAAGGGCGTGCAGGAGGTCGTCGAATTGTCGCGCCAGAGCGTCGGACGGATTCCGCACGAAGCGACCGAGCTGCTGGCCAAGTCGGTCGCGGTGATGGCGGCCGAGTCCGACGAGTTTCTGAAGAAGGACATCGATCTCAACAACGCCGGCGCGGACGCCGCGACGCGTGCGGCGGCGGACGGCTACAACACGGCTTTCTGGATCGTGCTGAGCATCATCGTCGCAACGGTCGCTGCCGGCGTCGGGATCGGCGTCTACCTCGTGCGCGAGGTGTCCAGCGGGATCGCATCGATCGTCAGGCCGATGCAGGCGCTGGGCAACGGTGACCTCGGTGCGGAGGTGGAGCATCGCGGCGAGAAGACCGAGATCGGTGCCATGGCGGACACCCTGCAGGTGTTCAAGGAGGCGCTGATCGCGAAGAGGGCCGCCGATGAGGCCGCCGCGCGCGATGCCGAAGCCAAGATTGCGCGCGGCCGCAAGGTCGATACGATCACGCGCGAGTTCGAATCCATGATCGGCCAGATCGTGGAGACGGTGTCGTCGGCATCAGGCCAGCTCGAAGGTTCGGCCGGCCGGCTGAGTTCGACGGCGAACCGCGCCCAAGAGCTCTCGACCGTGGTTGCCGCGGCGTCGGAGGAAGCTTCGACCAACGTGCAGTCGGTGGCATCCGCCACCGAGGAACTGTCGTCCTCGATCACCGAGATCAGCCGTCAGGTGCAGGATTCCGCGCGGATCGCGAGTGAAGCGGTCGAGCAGGCGCGGCGGACCAATGACAGGGTCGGCGAATTGTCGAAGGCGGCCAGCCGCATCGGCGACGTGATCGAACTGATCAACTCGATCGCGGGGCAGACCAATCTCCTGGCGCTGAACGCCACCATCGAGGCGGCGCGTGCCGGCGAGGCCGGGCGCGGCTTTGCGGTGGTCGCCGCCGAGGTCAAGGCGCTCGCCGAACAGACCGCGAAAGCGACCGGCGAGATCGGCCAGCAGATCTCCGGCATCCAGTCGGCAACCGAGGAATCGGTCGGTGCCATCAGGGAGATCTCCGGCACCATCGAAAAACTGTCGGAAATCTCATCGGCGATTGCCGCGGCTGTCGAAGAGCAGGGCGCGGCGACGCAGGAAATCTCGCGCAACGTGCAGCAGGCCGCCCAGGGCACCGAGCAGGTCTCCGCCAACATCACGGACGTGCAGCGTGGCGCGACCGAAACCGGTTCGGCGTCCTCGGAGGTGCTCTCCGCAGCGCAGGTGTTGTCGACCGACAGCGACCGCCTCAAGCGCGAGGTCGGCAAGTTTCTCGATTCGGTGCGCGCAGCCTGAGCGCGGCGCATCCCGTATCAGATTACCGAAGTGATCCGATATCGCGGGAAAAGGCCGGAGTCTGGAGACTTTAACGAGTCCGCAAGGTGCTCAGCGGCTAGTTCCTTGATGAGGAGAGAAATGCCGCCGCAGGCCGGCGCCATTTCGGTGGTCTATGTTTGGGGGATTTCGACATGTCGCTTGCGGTGCCGCGCCGATTCAACGTGACGATTGGCGTCAAGATCTATGCACTGATCGCCATGACCTTCGTGGCACTGGTCGGGGTCGCTGTGTTCGAGTCCGGTGAATTGGCCACCAGCCTGAAACAGCAGAAACAGATCGAACTCAAACATCTCACCGAAGTCGGGCTCGGCATCATCAAGGAAGAACACGCCGCTTCGCAGAAGGGCGAGATCTCGGTGGCCGATGCGCAGAAGCGGGCGCTGGCGCGGCTTTCGGTGCTGCGATACGGCAATGGCGACTATTTCTGGGTCAACGACATGCAGCCGGTCATGCTGATGCACCCGGTCAAGCCCGAATTGAACGGCAAGGATCTCTCGACCATGAAGGATCCGAACGGCAAGTTGCTGTTCGTCGAATTCGTCGACGAGGCCAGGAAGAACGGCGCGGGATTCGTATCCTATGAGTGGCCGAAGCCGGGATTCGACAAGCCCCAGCCGAAGCAGTCCTATGTGGTGGCCTTCGCACCGTGGGGCTGGGTGATCGGCACCGGTGTCTATATCGACGATCTGGACGCACAGACCTGGAGTTCGACCAAGCGCGTCCTGCTGGCGGGGGCATTCGTCCTCTTGATCATGCTGATCGTGTCGATGTTCGTGTCCCGCAGCATTACCAGGCCGTTGCAGCGCATGACGGCGGCGATGAAGGATATCGCGGGTGGCAACGTCGACGCGGCGGTGCCTGGCGTCCAGCGCCGCGATGAGATCGGCGAGATGGCCGGCGCTGTCGAGGTGTTCAAGAGCAATGCGATCGCCCGCCTCGAGCTCGAAGACCAGCAGAAGGAAACCGAGACGCGCGCGATGTCGCGGCGCAAGGCCGAAATGAGCAGGATGGCGGACGATTTCGAGGGCACCGTCGGCAACATCGTCGCTGCGGTCTCCTCGGCGTCCGCGCAGCTCGAAGCGTCTGCGGCCACGCTCAGCACCACGGCCGATCGCGCCGGCGGGCTGGCCACGGCGGTCGCGGCGGCGTCCGGCGAAGCATCCACCAATGTCCATGCGGTGGCCTCGGCCACCGAGGAGATGTCGTCCTCGATTTCGGAGATCAGCCGGCAGGTGCAGGAATCCGCCAGGATCGCCACCGACGCCGTCGGCCAGGCCCGCAGGACCAACGATCGCGTCAGTGAATTGTCGAAGGCGGCAAGCCGCATCGGCGACGTGGTCGAGCTGATCAACACGATTGCCGGGCAGACCAACCTGCTCGCGCTGAACGCCACCATCGAGGCGGCGCGCGCCGGCGAGGCGGGCCGCGGCTTTGCGGTCGTGGCCTCCGAGGTCAAGGCGCTGGCCGAGCAGACCGCGAAGGCGACCGGCGAGATCGGCCAGCAG
>Ga0070711_100000497_pt1 | contig 20499 bp, 6 predicted proteins | sample LARL53metaG_FD_65452 | JGI IMG/M metagenome (GOLD analysis project Ga0070711, IMG submission 65452) | Corn, switchgrass and miscanthus rhizosphere microbial communities from Kellogg Biological Station, Michigan, USA - LAR L5-3 metaG | ecosystem: Host-associated > Plants > Roots > Rhizosphere ... | reverse complement strand
CTCGTCGCGTTCACGATCGACGGTCCCGGGATCGCGCGTCAGGGCAACCCGATCGTCGGGGGTGGTGTCGTGACGAGCGGCACGCTCTCGCCCTGTCTGGGGCTCGGCGTCGGCCTCGCGTACGTGCCTGCCGAGCGCGCGGCGGTCGGGACTCGCCTGGAGATCGACGTCCGTGGCAAGATGCGCTCGGCCGTGGTGGCGGAGAAGCCGCTCTACCGAAAAGGCCAGTGAAGAAAGGGCTAGTGAATGTCTGAGGCCAGCTACCCCGAGGATCTGCTGTACCACCCCGAGCACGACTGGGCGCGGATCGACTCTGCGCAGCCGGGCGAGGCGACGCTCGGGATCACGTGGTACGCGCAGGACGCGCTCGGCGAGGTCGTGTTCTTCGAAGCGCCCGCCCTCGGCACGGCGCTCATCCAGGGCGAGCCGTACGCCGAGATCGAGTCGGTCAAGGCCGTCTCCGACGTCCTCGCCCCGCTGTCGGGGGAGATCGTCGCCGTCAACGACGCGCTGGCGGACAGTCCCCAGCTGATCAACGAGGACTCCTACGGTGAGGGCTGGCTCGTGCGGATCGCGCTGAGCGACTCGAGCGAGCGGGACGCGCTGCTGGACGCGGATGCCTACGCCGCCACGCTCGGTGGCTAGGCTGACGGCGAGCCCGTGAGCCGCTACACCGCCACCACACCGCAGGATCTCGACGCGATGCTCGCGGCGATCGGCGTCGGCTCCGTGCAGGAGCTGTTCGACCGCCAGATCCCGGCGGGCGTGCGGCTGGGCCGCGCGCTGGCGCTACCCGAGGGGATGCCCGAGCAGGACGTGTACGCGCACCTGCGCGAGCTCGCGGCGCGCAATGTCAGCGCCGAGGAGGAGATCTCGTTCCTGGGCGCGGGCATGTACGACCACTACGTGCCGGCGCTGATCGACATGCTGATGGAGCGCTCGGAGTTCCTCACCCCATACACCCCCTACCAGCCGGAGATCTCCCAGGGCGGGCTGCAGGTGATGTTCGAGTACCAGACAGCGATCTGCGAGCTCACGGGGCTGGAAGTGGCGAACGCCTCGGTGTACGAGGGGCCGAGCGCGGTCGCCGCCGCGGGGTATCTGGCGAAGCTGCACAACGGCTGCGGCCGGCTGGTGGTGAGCGCCGGGATGCACCCCCACTCGATCGAGACGCTGCGCACGCTCGCGCACGGCTACGGCATGAGCGTGGTCGAGGTTCCGCTCGCGGACGGCGTCACAGACGTGGACGCGTGGACGGATGCGATCGATGCCGACACGAGCGCGGCGCTGTTTGCGCAACCGAACTTCTATGGCGCGGTCGAGGACGCCGCGCGGCTGAGCGCCGCCGCACATGATGCCGGGCGACCCGCCCCCTCCGCCGATGAGGATGGTCGTGGCGGTGGAGACACGCCCCCGGTGGTCGTGGCCCAGGTCGACCCGATCGCGCTCGGCGTGCTCAAGCCGCCCGGGGAGTGTGGTGTGGACGTGGCCGTTGGCGAGGGCCAGCCGCTCGGCAATCGCTTGGATTATGGCGGACCGTCGTTCGGGCTGTTCGCCGCGCGCGAGGAGTATTTGCGCCGGATGCCCGGCCGGATCGCCGGCGAGACCGTGGACGTGGACGGGCGGCGCGGGTTTGTGCTGACGCTGCAGACACGCGAGCAGCACATTCGCCGCGAGAAGGCCACCTCCAACATTTGCACTGCACAGGCGCTTAACGCGCTCGGAGGTGTCGTCTACCTGGCGTGGCTGGGACGGCAGGGCATCGTCGAGCTGGGTGAGCTGCTGCTCGCGCGCACCCACTACGCGCGCGAGACGCTCACTGCGCTGGACGGAGTGCGGACCATGCACGCGCAGCCCGTGATTCGGGAGTTTGCGGTTCGCCTTGACGCGGACGTGGCGGCCGTCAGAGCGCGGTGCACACGCGCGGGGGTGAATCCCGGTGTGGACATCCAAGCGCTGACCGGGCGCGAGGCGGATCGCGGCGGGCTGCTGGTGGCGCTCACCGAGCAGCGCACGCGCGCCGACATCGATCGGCTGGCCGATGTGCTCGGCGCGGCGGTGGCAGCCGAGCGCGAGGCGGTTGCCGCATGATCGCCGAGACTCCCCAGCAGCGCGACCGTGCGCGGACGATCTTTGAGCTGGGCGCGCCCGGCCGCCGTGCGTTCGTATGCCCGCGGCTGGACGTGCCGGCCGTCGATCCCGAGGAGCTGCTGCCGGCGCGCTACCGCCGCGCCGCGCCGCCGCGGCTGCCGGAGGTCTCAGAGCCCGAGATCGTGCGCCACTACGTGGGCATCTCCAAGCGCAACTATGACCTGGACTCGGGTTTCTACCCGCTCGGGTCGTGCACGATGAAGCACAACCCGCGCCTGCACGAGCGTGCCGCTGCGCTGCCCGGGCACGCGCGGTTGCATCCGCTGCAGGACCCGGCGCGCGCGCAGGGTGCGCTGGAGCTGATGTGGCGATTGCAGGGCGCGCTCGCGGAGATCGCCGGGCTGGGGCATGTCTCGCTGCAGCCGTCGGCCGGATCACATGGCGAGCTCGCGGGCCTGCTGCTGACGCGCGCGTATCACGAGAGCCGGGGCGAGGCGTCGCGTCGCAAGGTGCTCACGCCGGACACCGCCCACGGCACGAACCCGGCGACGGTGACGATGGCGGGGCTGGAGGCCGTCAAGCTGGCAACCGACGCCGCGGGTGGGATCGACCTCGATGACCTGCGCGCCAAGGCCGACGCGGGCGTGGCGTGTCTGATGCTGACGAACCCGAACACGCTGGGCGTGTTCGACGCTAACATCGAGGAGATCGCTCAGATCGTGCACGGGGCCGGCGCGACCCTGTATTACGACGGGGCGAACCTCAACGCGGTGATGGGCATCTCGCGTCCGGGCGACATGGGGTTTGACATCGTGCACTTCAACCTGCACAAGTCCTTCACCCAGCCTCACGGCGGCGGCGGCCCCGGCTCGGGTCCGATCGCCGTGAGTGAGCGGATCGCGCCGTTTCTGCCGACGCCGATCGTCGTCAAGCGCGAGGTTGTGGAGGCGGATAGCGCCGGTGGCTCCGGGCTGGCGAGCGTAGAGGCGAACGGCACCGCGTCGCCGGGACCCGTGTTCGACCTCGACCACGGCACCGGCGACGGTCCCGGCTCACGGTCGATCGGCCGGCTGCGCGGGTTTCACGGCAACTACGGCTGCTGCGTGCGCGCGTACGCGTACATCTGCTCGCTCGGCGCAGACGGTCTGCGGGATGCGTCGGAGACGGCGGTCCTGAACGCCAACTACTTGCTTGCGCGGCTGCGCGAGGACGGCGTCGTCGAGTATCTGCCGCTCGCCTACGGCGAGCTGTGTATGCACGAGTTCGTGCTGTCGGGCGGCCCGATGAAGCGAGAGCTGAAGTTGAAGACGCTGGACCTCGCCAAGCGGCTGCTCGACTTCGGCTTCCATCCCCCGACCGTCTACTTCCCGCTGCTGGTGGACGAGGCGCTGATGGTCGAGCCGACCGAGACCGAGACGCGAGAGACGCTCGACGCGTTCGCCGACGCGATCGCCGCGATCCTGCGCGAAACTCGGGCGGACGGGCCGGGGGTCGCGCGGAACGCCCCATATACGACCCCGGTCAGGCGCCTCGACGAGGTTGCGGCCGCCAAGCGCCCGGTCATCCGGCAGGCGCTGGGCTGAGCGAGGCGACCTCGCGCAACTTGCCGTCGACGAACTCGTTGGCGGCGCGCGGCCCGAGGTAGGGCGCAAGCGCGAGGTAGGTGGCGTGGTACGCGTTGCTCGTCAGCGCGCCGGCGTGTCCCCCGCGGGTCTGGTGATAGCCGATCTCGAAGATCGCGGCGATGATCGCTTCGGTTACGGTCACGCTTGGAGGGTCGGAGGTATGCTGGTTGCCTTCCTGCAGGAAGATCGCAAACGCTCGGTGGCTGTCTTCGATACGTTGTATCGCAGGGGGTCCGACGGCGTGGGCCTCGACGTATCCCATGTGACTGATCGTCGGGTAAGTAGCCTGGAACTGGCTGGCCGCGAGGATCCCCTGCCAGATGCGCTCGGGCCAAGAGACGACGCTGAAGAACGCGCGCGCCCCTACGGCCATAATCTGGTGGATCGCGAGCTCGTGCACCGCCAGAAAAGCTTGCTGCTTGTCGCCGAAGTGGCTGTAGAACACGCGCCGGTCTACGTGGGCCGCGCTCGTGATGTCCGCGATCGTGCTCGCCGTGAAGCCCTTGCGCGCCGCGATCTCCGCGGTCGCGAACATGATCCGCTCGCGCTGGTTGCGCGCGACTTCCGCGCTTGACAGGTGTGAGCGCCCGGGCGGGAGCGCTTGGGGTGCGTGCAGCGAGAACTCTAAGACGTGTGGGGTGATCGGCGGCGCGGGCCCGGGCTCGAGCGTGCGCCAACGATGCTCGCCGTGCGGATGGTTGTAGCGCTCGGTCCAGGCCACCAGCTCGTCTGCGAGCTGCGCGAGATCGCGTTCGCCGCGGCGCAGGCGCGGCGAGAGCAGCCAGTGCGCTGCGCCGATCAGCGCCCTAATCGGCAGGTCCGGCATCAGCGCGTCCGGAGCGGCGTCCGCCCGCGCGTCCTCGACGATCCGCTCGATCTCGGCGATGGCGCGGTCGCGCTCGTCCAACGCGCGCGGTCCGCCCGCCATCGTCACGTTCGCGAGGAACTGGGCCTGCGCGGGCTCGGCCTCGGCCCGTTCGATCAGCCGGCGGATCGCGGCCTGCAGGGCCCGCTCGGGCGCGACGCTTGCGACGGCGTCGCGGATCTGCTCGAGCAGGCGCCCCACGATGTCGCGGTTGGTCTGCAGAAAACAGTCGTCCTTGTCGGCGAAGTAGTCGTAGAAGGTGGGGCGCGACACGCCCGCGTACGCGATCACCTGGGAGACGTTTGCGCCGGCGTATCCGTAGTGGTTGGCGGCAGCGATCATGCCGGCGATCAGGCGTTCTCGCTGGGTGCTCTTGCGGTCTTTAGCAGGCATGGCGTTTACCGAGCAGGCGAGTTTTTCTCGTCGCGTGGTGGCCGGTCACGGTAGCCGAATCGCTTTTGCTTGGTTGGTTTGGCGTGCGGAGGCAGTCGTTGCATGGCGTGCTGGTGGGGCCGGGATCGCGTGCGGTTGGGGCGCGTTCACTATAACATCATCATCTTGATCGTTTATTCTAGATGATGGAATGAGCGGGCGCGATTGCGTTGCAGTTGCCTGCGTGCGCTCATTCCTTGGTATAGAAGGAGTTAAGTCGATATTTCGTCGAGAGACTTGACGCTGGGCCTAACTTATGTATATGGTTATGGCAACGTTTATTGCATGGGTCCGCCCAGCTCTCCGGATGGCGAGTGTGTCGTAGTCGCGTATGGGTTGCGGGCGGGCTCGTGACGGGGAGTCGGGGCGGTTGCCGCGGCGATGCACACCATGATGGGAGGCTTGGATGCGACCTGTTGGTCGGTGGGTAGCCGTTTGTCTGGCTGGGTGCGCTGTAAGTGTTGTCGCGTGGTTCGCGTTCGTGGGGGCCAACGGTGGCGCGGGGAGGCTGACCGGCTCGGCGGGTGGGATGCGGCTCGCTGCGCTCGATTTGCGTGCGCCGGTCGGTTCGGCGGTCGGTTCGGGAGCAGGGCCGGCGACAGACGAACCGGCAACGGGGATGGTTCGGGGAGTGTCGCGGCCTGTGCTTGCGCCGCCGGCGGTGCGGGAGCGTTCGCGCACCGAGTTCGAGCATCTCGGCTCGGCGCAGGCCGCGGCGGTCGCCCGGGAGGCATTCCCCACGGCGATCGAGCAACCGGCCGATGAGCTTCCCCAGCTGCCCCCGGGGGGGCGGGTCGCTCGTTACATCGCCGCCAACGCGGCACAGCTCATTCTGCCCGGGGGCAGGCATGCGGTGGTCGAATCGACAGAGCCGATGGCGATCGAAACCTCTCCGGGGCGCCGTATGCCGCTCGACCTGAGCTTGGTCAAGAAGGGGGGTATGTTCGAGTCAGCCAGGCCACGGGTGGGAGTGTTGATCCCATCGCGGTTGGGCGACGGCGTGCAGCTGCCGGAAAGCGGGGTCTCGCTTACCCCCGTCGACGCACGCGGAGCGCCGTTGGGTGGTTCGCGGGGTACGGTAAACGGTGCGAGCGTGTTGTATGCGAATACCCAGCCTGATACCGACACGGCGGTGAAGCCCACTGCCGGAGGTGTCGAGACTTACACCATCTTGCGGGCTGCGGATAGTCCCAACCGGCTGTATTTCCATCTCGGCCTGCCGAAGGGCGCGAGCCTGACCCGGGCACCAGACGGCTCGGGTTCCGTCAGAGTCATGGAGGGGGGGCGGACGGTCGCGCTGGTCCGCTCGCCGAACGCCACGGACGTCACGGGTACGGACGTTCCGGTAGCGATGAGTGTCGAGGGCGACCTGCTCGACGTGAGCATAGCGACCGGCGGTGGGGAATATCGGTGGCCGATTTCGGTTGACCCAGAAATAAAAACTGCTACCGACACCAAGCTCGCCGGACCCGAAAACGGCGGAAGCAATTGGACGGCCAACAGTACGGCGCAATTCGGCATTTACTGGGAAACCCCTTACCCAAATTATATACAGGCAGCAAATATCGGACCGACCAATATCGGTGACTATGCAGAATTTCTCTACACCACAAAAGGTCAATCGAAGATCTATAAATTTGAACCAGAAATAAAAGGCGAATCTGTTAACGGCAGCGCAGCACTGCAGATTCGTAAAGGGGAAACGGTCGAAAACGCTTGGCCGCTCGGGGAACACAACAGTTATTACGGGATGCCGTCTCTCTGCGCCAAGCCGGGAGGAGGTGCATGTGAAAGCGAATATGGCAGCAATGGCAATGCGGCGCGGTATGTCATGCAGGCCATCGAACCCAGTGGCGCAGGGCCAAGTCCCATTATCGGGCAAATGGGCAATACGCATGTATACATATCACAGCAAATCGCGCCGGAACTCACTTTCAACGAATCGAGCTCCGTGGTCGATGAACGGCCCAACGTCCTGTATGGGACCCACAATGCCGAAGGCTCGGAACCGTGGCTCGGCCCCGTTTCCGGTGCCCTGGAAGTAAAAGCACACGACCCGGGAATCGGCGTCAGTTGGGCCGAGCTCGTATTTGCGGGCGCCTGGAGCCAGGAATTCAAAATCTATGCGGAGGGCAAGTGCGCCGGTGTTCAGTGCAAACCAGACTTCACAACGGCTCTTACCTACAACGCCGGTATGCCCGATGGAGAACATCCCATCTACTGGTTCGCCCAAAATACGACGGGGCTGTTCTCCGAAGCCACGCAGCTTGTCAAGGTGGACGCAACACGTCCGTACAATCTCAAAGTGAGCGGCTGGCCGGAAAATCACGAAATCGATGCCGCCTCTCATGCGCTTACCATCGAAGCCACTGACGGGACGGCTCCGACGAACAGCTCTGGTATCAGGTCGATTTCGGTGTCGGTGGATGGCGGACAGACAAGCCCTGTACCCAATGCATCGTGCACTCATGGGCCGTGCACTGCGAGTGGGACATGGACGCTCAGCGCCGAAAACCTGACCGAAGGCGTGCATAATCTGGTTGTAGCCGCTACCGATAACGCCGGAAATATCGCAGAAGAAAAATCCACGTTTGACGTGCGTCATGGCAACCCGGTGCCAGTCGGTCCGGGGAAGGTCGATCCGACGACGGGCGAGCTCAAGCTCAGCGCGACTGACGTAGTGTTGGCCGGCGCCGGCGGGGTGTCTCGTGCTTATCGGTCGCGTGACTTGACTGCCGGAGTGGGAGGCCCGCTTGGTCCGCAGTGGGCAATCGGTCTCAGCGGGGGACAGGGACTCACCGTGCTGCCCACGGGCGACGTGGCGCTGACCGGGTCCTCGGGGGCTGTCACTACGTTTAAGCGCAAAAGTAACGGTGAAGGTGAATTTGAATCGCCTTCTGGTGACGGTAATGTCAAGGTCGAAGCGAAAGAAAAAGTGCCGGGTAAAGGAATCACGGAATATCTTCTCAAGGAAACTGTGGCTGGGACGACAACTACGTTTGAACAACCTGTCGGAACCGAACTGACCGCTCCCGTCTATTCCAACCAGTTCGGCAACGGAGAAGGTGCGCGTCTGAATCTCCCAACGGGTATGGGGATCGATCCGAGCGGCAACGAGTGGATCGCTGACACGGCGAACAATCGCATTTTGAAGTTCTCTCCGGCGGGTCTGCTGCTGGGCGCCTATGGTTCGTACGGGGAATGGAGTGGCGACTTCAAAGGACCACGAGAAATCGCGTTCAACAGCAGTACCGGGTACGCGTACGTGGCGGATGAAGGCAACAATCGAATCGTGGAGTTGAGTTCGTCGGGTGGATTTATCAGGACGTTTGGCTGGGGTGTAAGTGACGGCAAAGCCGAATTTGAGATCTGCAGCAGCTATTGCCGGGCTGGGATCGTCGGCGCCGGTGAAGGCCAGTTCAAAGAAGTCAAGGGAATTGTCATAGATGCCAGCGGTAACGTGTGGGCCGCCGATTTTGGCAATAACAGGATTCAAGAGTTTAACTCCAGTGGTACCTATCTGCAGAAGTTCGGTAGCGAAGGTTCGACTGAAGGGAAGTTCAAAGGTCCGATGGGGATCACGCTCGCCGGTGGCAATCTGTACATAACCGACTACGGTAACAACAGAATCGAGGAGTTCAACACATCCGGTGGATCCATCAAACAGTTCGGTAAAGAAGGTAGTGGCAACGTTGAATTCAAAGGACCGCGAGGTATCGCCACGGATCCGACCACAGGTTATCTGTACGTGGTCGATTCCGGTAATGCTCGCATACAGGAGATCAAGCTGGGAGGGGAATTTGTCACAAAGTTCGGGTCCTCCGGCTCGGGAGCAGGCCAGCTCGTCGAACCGAGGGATGTCGCCGCCAGCCCCTCCGGCGGCATATACGTTACAGATACGAACAACAGCCGGGCGGAGGAGTGGACGCGCCCCGTATGGCTGCCGATGAAGACCGAAGGCCCGCCCGGCAATAGTATCACGGCCAGCTATTCGTACAAAGCGGTTGAACAGGAAGGGATAACGGTCATGGAGCCGGCGGAGGCGCAGGCGCCTGCTCCCTTCAATGTTTCGTGTGGGACAAAACCGGAAGAATTGAAAAAGGGCTGTCGCGCCTTGATATTTGCGTACAACGAAGGCAGCACGACTGCCACTGGTGAAGCTCAAAGCGGATGGGGAACATACAAAGGCCGTTTGAAGAGCGTGTCGCTCAAGGCTTATAACCCGTCGACAAAAGTTATGGAGGAAAAAACGGTTGCCGAATATTTGTACGACGTGAAAGGCCGCTTGCGGGCTGAGTGGGATCCGCGGATATCTCCCGCGTTGAAGACGACCTACGGCTATGACGCGGAAGGCCGTGTGGTATCTGTCAGTCGGCCCGGACAGGAGCCCTGGCTGCTACGCTATGGGACCACGACTAGCGATGCGAACGCGGGGCGGCTATTGTCGGCCACGCGTCCCGCCGCGGTCACCTTTGCCGTGCTCAAAGAACAGATGGCGATGGCGGCGCCGGTGAACACGGCGGCACCGACGCTGTCGGGCACCAGCCCCGTGGTGGGCACGACATTGAGCGTCTCTGGCAACGGAACGTGGAGCAATAGTCCACTGGCATACAGTTATCAGTGGGAAGATTGTTACAAAGAAGGAGAATCTACTTATTGCTCTGTGATCGCAGGGGCCGTGAATCAGAGCTATACTCCCCAAGCACGCGACGCAGGGTATCTGCTGAAGGCGCGAGTGAGTGCGCAGAATCCCGACGGAACGAGCACCGCCACCACTTCGGCGAGCAGTCGTGTGACTATTCCTGTTCCTGGTTTTTCAACGGTGTTCGGTGCTAAAGGCACGGCCAGTGGACAGATCATGAGCTTGGAGAGCGTGGCGGTGGACGCCGGCGGTCATGTGTGGGTTGCCGACTACGCTAATAATCGGATCGAGGAGTTTTCGTCCGCTGGGGGCTTCATGTCCGTCGTTGGTTGGGGCGTCAAAGACGGTAAAACAGAACCTGAGACGTGTACGACTACGTGTCAGGCCGGGATCCCTGGCTCGGGCAATGGCCAATTTCATGGGCCTTGGGGTATTGCGATCAATGCGAGCACGGGCAATATCTATGTGGGCGATCAGGCTAATGGTCGCATTGAGGAGTTCACGTCCTCTGGGTCGTTTATCGGGGTCTTCGGGGCTTCTGGAACGGGTGGTGGGCAGTTCAGTGGCGCCGCGGGAATTACGCTCGACCCGACGGGCAACGTGTGGGTCGTCGATGATGGGAACAACAGGGTAGAGGAGTTCTCGCCTTCGGGAACCTTCATGCTCGCTGTTGGTTGGGGCGTCAAGGACGAAAAAACGGAAGCAGAGGTGTGCACGGCTGCCTGTCACGCTGGGGCGGCGGGTTCTGGTAACGGGCAGTTCTCGGGCCCGCTTGGTATGGCGTTCTCGGGCGGGAACTTCTATGTTGTGGACTCCGGCAACAATCGAATCGAGGAGTTCTCCAGCACTGGCAGTTACATTCGCAAGTTCGGCTCGGTAGGGTCGGGCGAAGAACAGCTCTCGTTGCCGTTCGGCATAGCCACCGAACCCGTCAGCGGCGATCTCTACGTCAGTGAATGCGGGAACAATCGGGTGCAGGTCTTCAGCCCGGCCGGGCACTATGTCCAAGCGTTCGGCACAGCGGGTACCGGCAACGGCGAATTCTCGTGTGCCACCGGGATCGCTTCGAACGCATCGGGCGAACTGTACGTCGGGGACTTCAATCACTATCGTGTGGAGAAGTTCAAACCAGCATACTCGACAAGCAATCCTCTGCCTGAACCTCCCTCGGTGGGTACGAGCGCGGTCACGACGCTCGAGTACCACATCGCGCTCTCGGGCACGGGCCTTCCGACGATGACCAAAGCAGAAGTGGAAAAATGGGGGCAGAACGACTTCCCAGTTGAAGCGATGGCGATCTTCCCGCCGGTTAAGCCGATGGGCTGGCCGGCGAAAACGTACGAACGCGCGACGATCAACTACATGGACGAACAGGGACACACGGTCAACGTGTATACGCCCGGTGGTGGCATCAGCACGACGGAATACAATGAAATCAACCAGGTTGTACGGACGCTCAGCGCGGACAATCGCGCGGCGGCGATGAACGAAACCGGCAAAACGGTGGAAGCGTCGAAAAAGCTGGACACTCAGAGTTTCTATAACACTGAAGATCAGCTTACCGAAACGCTTGGGCCTGAACACAAAGTTATGCTCGCGGTTGGGAAAGAAGAAAAACCGCGTGAAGAAGCGATGGCGCGCGATCGAGTCAAGTATTTTTACGATGAAGGCTCTCCTGAAGGTAAATCTTATGGTCTTCTGACAAAGACCGTCGATGCAGCGCTCGTGGCGGGCAACGAATTCGATAAGCGCGTAACGGTCAATTCTTACAGTGGTCAGAGTAACCTTGGATGGTCGTTGCGTAAACCGACATCAGTGACGACTGATTCGGGCGGCTTGAATTTGACGACTACAACCGTGTATGACTCATTGACGGGAAATGTGTTGGAAACTCGTACACCTGAGGCCTCAGGAAAAGGTACGCCCGTCATGAAGTATTTCTCTCAGTTTGGTCATGAAGGTAGTGGGGAAGGTCTGTTCAAAGGCTCGATGTCCGATGCAGTGGACGCCAAAGAAGACGTGTGGGTGAGCGAGACGGCGGGTGGTCATATACAGGAGTTCGATTCGGAAGGAAAACTCTTGAGGTTCATCGGCACCGAAGGCACCGGAGAATTGCAATTCAAATCACCGTTTGGACTTGCTGTAAACAAGAGCACGGGTATCGTGTACGTCGTAGATTCAGGGAATAACCGTATTGAGAAGCTGAATTCTGAAGGAAAATACGCCGGAGTGTTTGGTGCAGAAGGCACGAATAAAGGTCAGTTCAAAGCGCCGTGGGGTGTCGCGGTGGACGCCGGCGGGAATGTATGGGTGACCGATGCCGGTAATAATCGTGTCGAGGAGTTCTCGTCGTCCGGTACGTTCATCGCCGGGTATGGTTGGGGCGTAAGCACCGGCGCGTCAAAACTTGAGACGTGTACGAGCACCTGCCAGGCCGGGTTGTCTGGTTCCGGTGACGGTGAGTTTTCCATTCCACGCGGGATCGTGGTATCGGGGACGGCCGTCTATGTTGCGGAATATGGGAATAACCGCGTGCAGCAGTTCTCGACGTCAGGTGCCTACATCAAACGGTTTGGCACGATGGGGAGCGGTAACGGGGAATTCAACCGTCCCTATGGGATCGCGGCTGATCCGGTCAGCGGAGATCTCTATGTGGCCGATTACGAAAACAGTCGTGTAGGGGAGTTCACTCCGGCTGGAGCATGGATTCAGAACGTCGGCTCCTATGGCGGGGGTGCCGGTCAGCTATCGGGGCCGGAAAATGTCGCTGTGGATTCGCTCGGTCGTCTTTGGGTGGCTGATGACGCCCACCACCGTATGGAGGCGTGGGAGCTACAGCCGGAAAGCCCCGTCTATAATTCTCAGTTTGGCGAAAAAGGTTCTAATAACGGACAGTTTGTCGAACCTCGTGGTGTGGCGATGGCCAAAAACGGCAACGTGTTTGTTCTCGATACATCGAATAGTCGGGTTGAGGAATTTTCTCCATCCGGTACTTATCTTGCCAAATTTGGTTCGCCTGGGACCGGTAGCGGGCAGCTCAAAACTCCGTATGCCGTTGCCGTTGATGGGAAAGGCAACGTGTGGGTTGCCGATACCGGTAATAATCGTGTGGAGAGATTCAACGAAAAAGGCGAATTGCCGGCGACGTTCGGGTCTGAAGGCACGGGGGTGCGTCAGTTCAAAGAACCAAAGGGTATCGCCGTTGCTCCCAACGGTAACGTGTACGTGAGCGATGGCGCGAACAATCGAATTCAAGAGCTGGATGAAAGCGGAGAATTCGTTGCGATGTTCGGTTACGGAGTAACCGATGGTGTTTCGAAATTTGAGATTTGCACGAGCTCTTGTCGTGCTGGTGTGGCGGGGTCTGGTACCGAAGGGCAGTTCAATCAGCCGCGGGGGGTGGCCGTCGCTCCGAATGGCAGTGTGTGGGTCGTCGATTTCAATAATAATCGGGTCGAGGAGTTCAACGCCAATAATGAATTTGTCGGACAGTTTGGTTCAAAAGGCGCCGGTAATGGACAGTTCAATGAACCAAAGGGCATAGCCACTGACCCTATGGGTAACGTGTGGGTGACGGACAATACGAATAATCGCGTGGAGGTGCTCTCACCGTCTGGTGAATTCCTTACTACATTTGGTGTTAAAGGTACGGGCAAGGGGCAGTTTGTGGAACCGTGGGGTATAGCGGTCGCGAAAGAAAAAAAGCTGTACGTTGCTGATGTGAAAAACAACCGCATCGAGAAGTGGCTGCTCGCACCTCGACCGGGCAACGAAGGCGCACGCTATAAGCGCACCGCGTACTACAGCTCGGAAGGGGAATCGGAAGTTCCGGCTTGCCGGAACCATCCGGAGTGGGCCAATTTGCCCTGTCAGACAGAACCCGTTGCGCAACCGGGGATAAGCGTTTCGCCGGAACTGCCTGTAACCGAATTTTCCTCGTACAATATCTGGGATGAGTTGGAAGTATCCGCTGAAAAATTCGGGACTGTGACTCGCACGAAGACCCAAACATATGACGCTGCCGGCCGCGCGTTGACGAGCGAAACGAAATCGACGATCAACATCGGGTTGCCAAAAGTCACAAATAAATACAACGAAGAAACGGGTGCTTTGGAAGTGCAGAGTACGGAATCGGAAGCAAAAACATGGACGGTCACGAGCGTCCAGAACACGCTCGGCGAGCTTGTGAGCTACACGGACGCGCAGGCAAATACGGCGAAATACACGTACGAACTCGAAGGTCGCGTGGAAGAAATGGAAGATGGCAAGGGCAGCCAGCAATACGTGTACGAAGCGAGTACCGGCTTCCTGCTAGCGCTCGTTGACTCCGCTGCCGGTACATTCGTGGCGACTCGCGACGTCGAAGGTAAGATTTGGGCGGTGAGCTATCCGAACAAAATGACCGCGACTTACACCTACGACCGGACTGGGACGGCGACGGGGATCGAATACGTCAAGAAAACGCATTGCGCGACGACCTGCCCCGAAACGTGGTTCAGCGACACGATTGTTCCTTCCGTCCATGGCGAATCGCTCAAGCAGACAAGCACCCTCTCGAAAGAGAACTACAGCTACGACAACGATGGGCGGCTTCTGGAAGCCCAGGAAACACCGACGGGTAAAAACTGTACTGTGCGGCTCTACGCGTACGATGAAGAATCGGATCGTATCGGACAGACCACACGCGAATCCGGGACCGAAACGTGCGCTACCGAAGGCGGCGTGCTGCAAGCCCACTCTTACGACTCCGCCGGGCGTCTAATTGATAATGGTGTCACGTACGATGAATTCGGCAATACACTAAAACTGCCGTCCCAGGACGCGGAAGGTAACGAAGTCACAGGCACTTACTATGTTGACAACCAGATCTTCAGCCAGACACAAAATGGAGTTACGATCAAATATATCTATGACCCCGCTGGCCGCACGCGCGAAACGACCTCCGGCAGCAAAACCGTGATCGACCATTACGCCGGGCCCGGTGAAGCGCTTGCCTGGACGGGCGAAGGGGCAACTTGGACACGCGACATACCCGGTATCGACGGCACGCTCGCGGCTCTCCAGAGCAGTGCGGGTACGGTCACACTGCAACTCCACGACCTCCAGGGAAACATTGTTGGGACGGCGTCGTCGAGCGAAGCGGAAACAAAACTACTTTCTAGCTATAACAGCACCGAGTTCGGTGTACCAAACGAAGGTAAAACACCGCCCCCGTACGCATGGCTCGGAGCGGGTGGCGTCTCAACTGCATTTTCCTCGGGCATAGTAAATGAAGGTGGTGCGTCCTACGTGCCGCAATTGGCCCAGTCGCTGCAGACGGCGCCTGTGGTGCCACCTGGTGCTTTTCCCAACGGCCAGGGCACAGGGGATAAGTACGTCTCTGAAATACCTGGATGGATCATCGCGGTGAGAAATGCAGAATCGACTGACTTGATGGAGGAATACCTGGCGAAACAGGAAGCATTGAACCAAGCGGCGACGGAAGCAGCGTTGAATGAAGTCGGCGAAGGTGAGGATCCGACGAATTGGTATTACGCGGGGCAGGCAGAAGAACTTGCCCAGAAACTGGAAGGGGTAAGTAGCTTTCAAGAGTGGTTTGACACATTCAGTAGCATCTTTGATCTCTCTCGAGGGAGGCTGGTGCAGACATTGGAAAGCTCTCTACTGTCACACTTCGACGGATGGGATACTATCCATACCTGGGATATGCACACTGCACACCTTTTGAACGAGTGCGCAAGTTTTATCGACGGCGGTACTAAATATGACCAGGAACATATGAAATGCCGCCTCGAATATAAGGATCTTGTTGATATCTGGACTCCTTTTGGGCACGTTACAATGGTAAACTTCTTTTCTCCTGCAAAGATGGCAGTATGCACAGGTGCCCATCACAGGGTTGGCACCTGTGGTTATTTCAATCACTGACGGAGAATGCGCCAGAGTGCTTCATAGGCTGGCGGCGGTTGGCTGGACGGTAGCCGAACAGCCTGCGCCGGTAGCGGTCTGCGTCTGTCCAGGCGGGCGTTTGAGGCGAGCAGGTACGAGCGTGTCGAGTGGGAGCGGACGGCCTCCCGCGATATTTATCTCCATCTAGAATGTTTATTCTAATGGATGGGGGAGCGTCGTTTGTTTACACATTGGGACGGTTGGGAGGCCGATCACGTGTTTTTGGAGCGGGGATGGATATTTGTTGGAGAGGACTTGACGCGGGCCCAAGATGTGTATAGGGTCATCGCTAACGTTTATTCAGGTGGGCCTCGCGGGTCTCTGGGGGCGAGTTGTGTTGCTTGCCGTACGGGGGGTGGGTGTGGTTCACGAGCGGACCCGGAGTGGTTGCTTCGGCGATGCGCACCACATAGGAGGCTGGGATGCGACCCGATAGTCGGTGGACGGCTTTGGTTGGGTGTCTGGTGGGTGCTTTCGCATGGATGGCGCTTGCAGGGTCGAGCGGGGGCATGGTGAGCGCGGGTCTCCCAGCTGGTCCGGCCCGGAGCGCTCCGCTGGCCTTGCGGAGCGCTCCGCTGAGCTCACTTGCAATGCTCGGCATGCAGCAGTCGGTGGACGACGCTCAGGCGGGGGCGCAGGCCGTTCAGCAGGCGCGGCGGCAGGATCCTGCGCCCCTTGCGGTGCGGGAGCGCTCGCACACCGAGTTTGCGCATCTTGGGTCGGTGCGGGCCGCCGTGGTCGCGCGGGAAGCCTTTCCCGATGTGATCGCCCGCCCGGCTGGTGGCCCTCCGCGGATGCCCGCGGGGGGACGAGTCGTTCGCTATCCCTCCTCGAACGTGGCGCAGCTTGTGCTGCCGGGTAACAAGCACGCGGTGGTCGAATCCTCGGAGCCGATGGCGATCGAAACCTCCGGGGGGCATCATGTGCCGGTCGACCTGGGTTTGACGAAGAGAGGGAGCGTGTTTGAGTCGGCGAGGCCGGTGGTGGGGGCGTTGATTCCCTCGCGGTTGAGCGATGGCGTGCAGCTTCCGGAAAGAGGGTTGTCGCTGACGCCCGTTGACGCCCAAGGGATACCGTTGGGTGGCTCACAAGGCGCGCTGGACGGCGCGAGCGTGCTGTACGCGAACACCCAGGTCGATACCGACACGGTCGTGAAGCCCACGACGATGGGTGTCGAGGCCTACGCGGTGTTGCGCGCGGCTGACAGTCCTGGCCAGCTGTATTACCGCGTGGGACTGCCGCAGGGCGCGAGGCTCGCGCGGGAGCGGGGCAGCTCGGGACCCGTGAGCGTGCTCGAGAGGGGGCACGCTATTGCGGTCATCCATCCCCCGAGCGCCACCGACGCAGCGGGTCTACCGGTGCCGGTGTCCATGAGTCTCAAAGGCGACCTGCTCGCGCTGATCGTCAAAAGCAACAGCGAGGAAGACCAGTGGCCGATCGAGGTTGACCCCGAACTCGCGACGGTCCCAGACAACACTATCGCCGGACCGGAACCCACTGGCAGCAACTGGCGTCACACCGCAAACCTAGAATCAAAGTTTGGCCACACCTGGTACCCGCATGCCGTCGAACAATGGAATTTGGGCTCCAATAGCGCTGGTGAATTCACCGAGGAGGCGTATACAACGACCGGCGAATCAAAAATCTACGAAGCGGAAGTCACAACCGCCGGCACCGTTTCGAAGGGTCGCGCAAAGCTGGAATTCTTTGGCGAAAACGGGCTCGAAAATGTCAATGTCATCAAGGAAAAAGGCAGCTACCCCGCAACAATCACCAAACTTTGTGCCACGCCCAAGCCCAAATGTGAATCGGAATATGGTATGAAAGGTAACACTGTATGGTACAAGTTGGAAGCGACCGAACCTGCCCCCGAAACCTACAACCTCGATGGCACACTAGAAAATACCCACGTATATATAGCTCAGGCCAAAGGGCCGGAAGTGACCTTTGACGAAGCTGATTCTCTGGTCGATGGCGGTCGGGCCAACGTCTTGTATGGGTCTGAACACTATACGGGCGATTCGGATCCCTGGCTTGGCCCGAACTCTGGCGCGTTTGAAGTGAAAGCGCATGATCCTGGGATCGGAGTCAGTTGGGCACAGATTGTGATTGGAAGCTGGCGCCAGGAATTCCAGATCTTTAAAGATGGCAAGTGCACGGGCGTGCAATGCAATGCCGATTTTAAAACGAATGTCACGTATAACCCGGGGATGCCTGAAGGGGAACCCACGATAGAGTGGGACGCCAGGAACCTCGCTGGAAGCCTGGGTAATGGCGAAGAAATAGGTCTATTGGGCAAAACCACTCAGCTGGTCAAGATCGACGCCAAGCCTCCGCACAACATCAAAGTGAGTGGCTGGCCGACGAGTCAGGAAATCGGTGCTACGCCTCACACGCTGACCATCGAAGCGACGGACGGGACCGCTCCGACGAACAGCTCCGGTGTCAGGTCGATCTCGGCGTCGGTGGATGGGGGGTCGGAGAGCCCAGTGCCAAACGCATCGTGCTCTTCTGTTGGCCAGTGCACAGCGAGTGGGAAATGGACGCTGAATGCTGAAAGTCTGACCGAAGGTGTGCATGAGCTGGTTGTGGCCGCGACCGACAACGCCGGGAATATAGCGGAAGAAGAATTCACGTTCGACGTGCGTCATGGCAATTCTGTGGCCGTGGGTCCGGGGAAGGTCGATCCGACGACGGGTCAGTTCAACTTGAGCGCGTCAGACGTATCGTTGGCTGGCGCTGGTGTTGTGTCTCGTGCTTACCAGTCGCGTAATTTGACGGCTGGCGTGGGGGGGCCGCTTGGCCCACAGTGGACGATCGGGCTCAGTGGCGGGGAGGGTCTGACGGTGCTGCCGTCGGGCAGTGTGGTGCTTCACGGGTCCTCGGGTGCCGTTACGACGTTCAGCCGCGAGAGCAACGGTGAATTCAAATCGCCGTTGGGCGACGGTAACATAAAGGTCGAAGCGGAAGAAGAAGTTGCGGGCAAAGGGATCACGGAATATTTCCTGAAGGAAACATCGGCTGGGACGACGACGACGTTTAAACAGCCTACTGGGACGGAACTGACCATTCCTGTCTATTCTGGCCAGTTCGGCATGGCGGAAGGAGCCCAGTTGAGCTCCCCGGGGGGTGTCGCGGTCGATTCCAGTGGTAACGAGTGGGTCGCTGATACTCTGAACGGTCGTATTCTGAAGTTCTCTCCTGCGGGAATGTTGCTGGCTACTTATGGCTCCTACGGGGAATGGCAGGGCAATTTCATAAATCCAAAAGCGATCGCGTTCAATAAAAGCAACGGACATGCCTACGTGTCGGACGAAGGCAACAACCGGATCGTGGAATTGAATGCTTCTGGAGAATTCATAAAGACGTTTGGATGGGGTGTCTACGACGAAAAAGCAGAATTTGAGATCTGTGAAAATTATTGTCATCCCGGGATCTCGGGCTCCGGCAACGGTCAGTTCAAGGAAGCCAAGGCGCTGGCTGTGGACTCGAGTGGCAACGTGTGGGTCAGTGAATACGGTAATACCAGGATTCAGGAGTTCAGCTCCAGCGACGCATACGTGAAAATGTTCGGTATCGAAGGAGTGGGTGCGGGACAGTTGAAAGGTCCCTTTGGGATAGCCATCTCCGGCGGCAATCTGTATGTCGCCGAATATGGCAACAACAGAGTACAGGAGTTCTCGACGGCCGGCATCCCACTTGGACAATATGGTAAAGAAGGTACCGGCAATCTTGAATTCAAAGGGCCGCGGGGACTCGCGGCGGATCCGACGACTGGTTACCTGTACGTCGTCGATTCTGGGAATAGTCGTGTGCAGGAGCTCAAGCCGAACGGTGAATTCGTTACAAAGTTCGGGTCGGCTGGCTCGGGTGGTGGACAGCTCACCGAACCGAGGGGTGTCGCTTCGAGCTCCGCTGGTGGCATATATGTCACCGACACCAATAACAACCGTGTCGAGGAGTGGACACGTCCGTCGTGGTTGCCGACGAAGTCCGAAGGCCCGCTGCCGAGTGTCATGACGAGCTATTCGTACAAAGCGGTGGAACAGGAAGGTCAAACCGTTATCGAGCCGGCCGAGGCGCTGGCTCCCGTCCCCTCTAAAGTGTCGTGTGGGACCAAACCGGAAGAAGTGAAAAAGGGTTGTCGTGCGCTGGTGTTTGCCTACTACAACAAAACGAGCGCGACCGGTGAAGGCCCAAGTGAATGGGGTGAATACAACGGCCGTTTGAAGAGCGTTTCCCTCAAGGCTTACAGTCCCGCGTCTAAAATCGTGGAAGAAAAAGCTGTGGCGGAATATTTGTATGACAAAAAAGGTCGTTTGCGCGCGGAGTGGGATCCACGGAACGCCACGGCGTTGAAGACCACTTATGGGTATGACGCGGAAAATCACGTGGTTGCGGTCAGCCCGCCCGGGCAGGAGCCGTGGCTGCTGCATTACGGGACCACGACTAGCGATGCGAACGCGGGACGGCTGCTGTCGGTCACGCGTCCCGCGGCGGCTACGTTCACGGTGCTCAAAGAACAGAAAGCGATGGGGATGCCGGCAAACACCGTGGTGCCGACGTTGTCGAGCACGAGTCCGGTGGTTGGCACGACGTTGAGCGTCTCTGGCAACGGAACGTGGAGCAATAGTCCGTTGGCTTACAGTTATCAGTGGGAAGATTGTTATAAAGAAGGAGGCTCCACCTTCTGTTCTCCGATTGCGGGCGCGACGAACAAGGGCTATACGCCGCAGGCGCGTGACGCGGGGTATCTGCTGGAGGCGCGTGTGGGCGTGCAGAATGCGGATGGGACTAGCACTGCCAGCACCGCGGCGAGCAGTCGTGTGACTATTCCTGTTCCTGGTTTTTCAACGGTGTTCGGTGCTAAAGGCACGGCCAGTGGACAGATCATG
>Ga0070711_100000494_pt1 | contig 20534 bp, 24 predicted proteins | sample LARL53metaG_FD_65452 | JGI IMG/M metagenome (GOLD analysis project Ga0070711, IMG submission 65452) | Corn, switchgrass and miscanthus rhizosphere microbial communities from Kellogg Biological Station, Michigan, USA - LAR L5-3 metaG | ecosystem: Host-associated > Plants > Roots > Rhizosphere ... | reverse complement strand
ACACCTTGATTACTGGAAGAAGAAAGAACAGGCCGAGGAACACGACCGTGATCGTGCCGACGGCGAGCCGAAAGCCATTGCCCGCGACCAATGACCTCACGATGGGCCTCCCATCACGACGACACGCCGTGGGTCGAACGCGACCACCACGGCGCCCGACGTCGCCGGCGGCGCGAGCGCCATCAGCTGGAGCTGTGTGCCATCGGCGAGCGCAACCGCGAAGCGCGTGACAGCGCCGAGATATTCGATGTCACAGAGCGTGCCGGTCAGCGTCGTCCAGCCGGGAATCATCGCCTCCCCGGCGGCCAGCAGCCGCAAGGCCTCGGGCCGCAGTGACATGACAACCGCGTCACCCGGCGCGCCGCGCGCGCAACTGGTCCGGATCGCGGTGCCGGCGAATGCAATCTCGACCAGTTCGCCATCACGGCTCAGCAGGCGCCCGTTCAGAAGATTCGTGGTGCCGATGAAGCTTGCAACGAACGGCGTGGCGGGCTGTTCGTAGATTGCGCGCGCCGTCGCGATCTGTTCGATCCGGCCGGCGCGCATCACGGCGATGCGATCGGAGACGGCAAGGGCTTCTTCCTGGTCGTGCGTCACGTAGAGGACCGTGATGCCAAGCAGTTTCTGCAGCCTGCGGATTTCGCCGCGCATTTCGACACGCAACTTGGCGTCGAGATTGGAGAGCGGCTCATCGAGCAGCAGGACCTTCGGTTCGATGATGACAGCACGGGCGATCGCGACGCGCTGGAGCTGTCCGCCGGATAGCTGATGCGGCCTGCGCTCGGCAAAATCTTCGAGCTGGACGAGCTTCAGGGCGCGCGCGACCCGTTCGCGGATCGCTTCGCCGCGTATCTTGCGCGCACGCAAGCCATAGGCGACGTTGTCGTCGACCGTCAGATTAGGAAACACGGCGTAGTTCTGGAACACCATGCCGGTGTCGCGCTTGTGCGGCGGCAGCGTGTCGATCCGCTGCTCGCCCAAGAGAATGCGGCCGCTGTCGAGTTCGCAAAACCCGGCGACCATGCGCAGCAAAGTGGTCTTTCCGCAACCGGATGGGCCCAGCAGGGTGAAGAACTCGCCGTCACCGACCGATATCGAGACGTCGTCCACGGCCCGCACGCCGGAAAAGCTGCGCGCTACGCCATCGATCGTCAGTGCGGCCACCCCAGCCTCGCTTCTTCGGACCCTAGCGCGTCCGCCTGATGATGTCCTGGATCTTTTGGGCGATTTCAGCGCGCTTCTCCACCCAGGCGTCCTCGTCATAGTCGATCAGCTTGATGTCGGCGAGCTGCGGCATCTGGCCGGGCAGTTTTGCGAGGTCGAGATCCTGTCGGGCGGCGCGCCGGAACGCAAATTTCAGGATGTTCTCCCGCACGTCCTGGCGCGAGATGTAGTCGGTAAACCTCTTCGCGCTTTCTGTGTTCGGCCCGCCCTTGATGATGGCGACGCCTTCCATCTGCGTAACGGTGCCGTCCTGCGGATAGATCACCTTGACCGGCGCGCCGTTCGAGGACCACTGATAGCCGGCATATTCGAGCGACATGCCGAGCGGGAATTCTCCGTTGCCGACGCCCTGAAACACGAGACTGGAGCGATTGAGCACCTTTGTGTTCGCGACCAGTCGCTCGACTTTCTCCCACGCCGCATCGTTGTTGCCCCAAAGCTGGGCCAGCATGGTCAGGTTGGTATAGGCCGAGCCGGAGTTCGCCGGATCGGTGAAGGCGATTTTGCCCTTCCATTTCGGGTCGAGGAGATCGTCCCAGCTCTTCGGCCCGGCATCCGCCGGGATGAGCTTGGTGTTCTGCAGGATCACCAGCAGATGAACGTTGGTGCCGAGCCACAATCCGTCGGGGTCGCGGAACATCGCCGGCACCGCATCCCTGTTCTCGGAAGCGTAGGGCTCCAGCAGGGCCTTGTTCGCACGCAGCAATGTGCGGCTGACCCCCCACACGATATCGCCGAGCGGGCGCTCGCGCTCGGAGATAATGCGGCGGAACAACACGCCGGACCCGGCCTCGACGGGTTCGACATCAATGCCGGTTTCCTTCGAGAACGCCTCGAACACGAAACGGTTGAGATTGGAATCATTGGCTGTGTAGACGGCGACCTTGCCGGCCGCGTGTGCGCTGCGGCGGCCCAAAACGGTCGCCGCGCCGACCAGCATCAGTTTTGCGATCCCCCGTCGTGTGACCATGGTCATCTCCCAAACGCCCGAAAACCGCGCGTCGTTCGACACAATAGACAATCGGTGGCAGTCCGCAAAAGACCGTTGCAGCTATTGTGCAAGTGCCATCGCGGCTGCCAGCACGCCGGCGCCTTTCCCAGGAGAGCGCCCGAGATCGCGCAGCGTGCATTCAAGATAATGCAGGTCCTCGAGGATGTCTCCCGGACCGACCGCCCCCATCGTGCCGATCCGGATGACCTTGTTGCGCAGCTTGGTGCGTTGGCCGGCGATCACGGTGCGGTAGCTCGCATGCATATGCCGGACGATTGCCGCCCCATCGAGTCCCTCGGGGACCACGCCGACAGTGACCGTGCTCGAGAGCGCGCGGGTGGCCGGAAACATCGCAAAGCCGAGCGCCTCGAAGCCGGCGCGCAAGGCGGCAGCCAGTCTTGCGTGACGCGCGAGCACTACGGCCAAGCCTTCTTCGTTGATCATTGCGAGAGCCTCGCGCAGCCCAAGGATCAGCGACACCGGCGGCGTAAACGGCGTTTCGCCCTTGTCGAGCGAGGTTTTGGAGCGACGAAAATCGAAAAAGTAGCGCGGAATTCCGTGCGCCGCCTGCGCGACGCGCATGGCCTTGGCGCTGACTGCAGCGATGGCGAGACCCGGCGGATTCATCAGGCATTTCTGCGAGGCCGTCACCACGACATCCGCGCCCCATTCATCCATGCGCATATCGACGCCGCCAACACCGCTGACGGAATCGACCACCAGCAGCGTTTCGGTGTCGCGCAGCACAGCACCGATCGCCGCAAGGTCGGCAACGACGCCGGTCGCGCTCTCGTTGTGAACGACCACAACCGCGCGATAGGCCTTCGCCTTCACCCGCTCGGCAATGTCTGCGGCATCGGGCACCTTGCCCCAGGGAATCTGCAGGCGATCGAGTTGCACGGGCAAGCCTTCGGCGATCGACGAGAAGCGTTCGCCGAACTGACCGTTTTCGACCACCAGCACGGCGTCACCAGCCGAGAGCACATTGACGAGCGCGGCTTCCATCCCGCCGGTTCCGGATGCGCCGAACAGAAACACGTCCTGCGTCGTGCCGATGACCCCGCGCATCAGCGTGATGACGTCATCAAGAATGACGCGAAACTCCGGCCCGCGATGTGACAGGATCGGCAGCGCCGTTGCGGCGCGCACGCGCTCGGGAACGGCCGTCGGTCCGGGCAGGCGCAAGCGATAATTTGTGGCGGAGTGGGCGACGAAGGGCAAGGTACGGGTCGAATCCATTTCCAGAAATCCGGCCGGGAACAGAGCTGTCTATATAAGGAATTCGATGCTTTGAGTCCCGGTTGGAGCGGGAGGGATCGAACCTCCGAACAACGGAATCAAGGCCAGCTTCATTTCAGGCGCCATTTGGGAGAATAACCAAAACGCTCTCTCGTCTAGCGATATCAATTGCTTAGAAGCCATTTCAAATGAACGACAGCCCTTGGTCCCGGCAAGATCGAGGGCTGCGTCGGCGCGCTCAAATATATCAAATATATATGAGCGGACATGTCCGACGGACCGCTCGCGGTGGCTTCCTATTGGCTTCACGCAGGGAGGATAGCGAGGTGATCGGTACCGGCACGCAGAAGAAGTTGGACAATGGAGGACCTGAGCCTGCGCCACCTCGTACGCATTTGGCCGTAGCCTCGAGGGCCCGAGCCCGTCGGCGACGGAGCGGGATCGAAGCCTTATTTGCGCGCCGTGACCATCTCCAGCGAAATCGCATTCCCCATCGCAGCATATCCCGCACGGTTGGGATGCAGCTTGTCACCCGGCCCACCGATCGAGGAATTGGGCTGCATCGCCGGCTTGATCTCGCCCGTCGCGGCATCGAAGGTCACCGCGTCAAAATCGATGACGCCGTCGAAAATCCTGCTCGTGCGCAGAAATTCGTTGAGCGCCTTGCGCTTGGTGTCGACCTCGACGCGGCCATGCGTCACGATGATGCTGTGCAGCGCCGAGGTCAGCGTCGCGGCAACGATCGTCACCCCGGGGATGCGCTCGCGCAAGTGCGCGACGCCCTTGGTGTAGCCCTCCTCTACCGTCTCCACAGCCGCATCGGCAGCGCCGAAGTCGTTGATGCCTTCCATCCAGATCACCGCGGCCACGCCCGGCAGGCTGATCACGTCACGGTCGAGGCGCGAGATCGCCGAGGGGCCGCCCGCAAACGGCTTCTCGGGGGAATAATCCGGCGGACCCGCAACCTGGTTGCCGCCGATGCCCTGATTGACGACGACATAATCGTCGCCGAAGCGCGCATGCAGCCGGCGCGACAGCACGTCCGGCCAGCGGTCGTCACCGTTGATCGTGGTCCCGGTGCCGTCCGTGATCGAATCGCCGAACGCGACGATCACCTTGGTGCGATCGGCAACGCTCATATCGACCTCGTCGAGGAAGTACCAGGAGGTGGTGGAGAACGGGAAAGCGGTCTCGGCGATCTCGCTGCTCCTTGCGCCGTCGCCGGGCGCAGTCAAATAGGATGTGGTCAGCGCCTTTGCGTGCCAGGTCATCGGACCGCTCTCGCCGGCAACATGAAAGCTGACGCCAAGCTTCCGGCCGCTGAGCAGCCCTGCGGCGGAAGTGGCGACAAATCCGAGCGCCGCGGGATCGGAGACGACGCTCTCGCCGGGAGGGATCGTGACGCTCGGCTTACCGCCGAATTGAACCGCAACGTTGGTCCCCTCGACGATGGCGCCGCCGCTCTGCTGCAATCCGACGAACACGTCATCGAAGGTCGCGGGCCGGGTGCCGAACACGTTCGACAGCCGAATGCGGGTCTGGTGGCCCCACACATCAGGCCGAACGATGAGGCGGAAGGTCTGATCCCTCGCGCCCTGCTCGGGAGACGGGAATGCAAATTTGAGCTCGGGCTCCGCGGTCGGATTTCCGATCGGATAAGGCCCGTGCGCCGAACCCGTCCAACTCGCGACCCAGTGGTCGGCACGCGCGGGTCCAGAGATCGCCAGCAGAGTGACAAGAGCCGCCACGGGGCGCGGAAAACCCTGCATCAACGCCTCCTCCCGAAGCCATTTTGGTTGCGCCAGTCTGCTCCCAAGGCTGAAAACAGGCAAGCGGCCGCATGCAGCCTTGAGTCTGACGGTGCAATCGGCTGTCTTGTGGCGCAGGACCGATCACGATCCTTAGCGAATTGACCGGTCATCGACTTTCTCGACATGATCCGGGTGGACATGCTGACCAAGCCCCAAGGATTTGTGCCTGATGCCGCGCATTACAATCGTTGAAACGGGACTGGTCGCACCACAACATCGGGACCGCCACGGATCCTATCCGCAGATGTTCGAGCGCATGATCCGCGCGAACGATCCGTCCATCGCATTCGACGTCATCAGTCTTCCCAATGGCCAGGCATGCCCTGATCCGGACAGGACGGAGGCGATCCTGATTACCGGTTCTGCTGCGGGCGTCTATGACGAATGCGACTGGATCGCGCCGCTCGAAGAGTTCGTGCGGGCGGCCTACGCCAGCAAGACTCCGATGGTCGGCATCTGCTTCGGCCATCAATTGATCGCCCAGGCGCTTGGCGGCCTGGTGCGCAAGTCGGAGAAGGGCTGGGGAATCGGCCGACACGTTTATCGAGTCGTGCCGAACAACGGTGTCATCGAGGGGGAGCATATCGCGCTTGCCTGCTCTCACCAGGATCAGGTGATCGAGGCGCCGGGCGACGCAAGAACGATTCTGTCCTCGGATTTCACGCCACATGCCGGGCTTCTCTATGCCAACGGCGTAACGCTTTCCGTGCAGCCGCATCCCGAATTTGAACCAGGTTACGCCTACGTGTGCTGCGAGCTGCGGGAAGGCCGGGCGCCTGAAAGCGTCGTGAGAGCTGCCAAGGCTTCGCTGGCAGAACCGCTGGATAGCGCCCGACTTGGCGGCGCGATTACTCGCTTCCTGGCAACCGGTTCGGCGTGACGGTGCTCCAAGGCGCAGGTCCGCCCGAGGCCGGCAAGAGCATGGCGGCCGAGGTGAACGCCGCGGACCCTGGCGGTCGGCGCCGCACAGGCCACGGGGGGCGGCTGGCGGGCAGCGATGATGTCGAAGCCGACAATGGTGTGAACGAGGAGAAGACGGGCTCGAAAGCCGGGTGCCGCTATTCGCTGATGCTGGCGCCCCACTCTATTCCGAACTGACGAGCGAATGCGAGGCCACCAGCATGATCGCATTGGCGGTCTGATGGTCCGATAAGTACTTGAAATCATTGGAGCGGGTGAAGGGAATCGAACCCTCGTATTCAGCTTGGAAGGCTGCTGCTCTACCATTGAGCTACACCCGCGCGGCAGATCCCCTAACATGGTCCGCACGCCGTCTCAACCGCCATGACGGAGCGCCACAAGCCAAAAGGTTCCCGCGCGTAAGGCACCATAGGGCCCTTAACAGCGGCCGATTCGCTACCTATAGTAAGTTTCCCATCAACAACGAAAGGAGGTGATCCAGTGTCTTCTCACAAGCGCTGTCACCTCGCTGGGATCGCCTAAGAGGCTGATCTGGCTTTGCGGGCGCTCCCGGCGCCTGACCAGCGAGTTCAACGATTGGAACGCGGCGGGAGGTTTTCCGCCGCGTTTTGATTCCCGACGTCCCGGTGGCGTCGTTCGCCGGACCGCGCGGCACGATTGTCGGGTGCGGGTGCAGCCGGACGTCCTTGGAAAGTACCTGTAACCGCACAAGGACCCCGTGATGCTCTATGCCCTGCTCGCTTACCATGTCGAAGCCGAAATCATGTCCTGGACGCCAGAGGAGGATGCCGCCTTGATGGCCGGCCTCCGCGCGACGCACGCGCGGATCAGGCAGAACGGGCAGCTCGGGCCCGCGGCCCGGCTCAGCAGCACGGCCGGTGCCCGCACCCTGCGCGGTCCGGGCAAGGGCACGGTGATCGACGGGCCGTTCGCGGAGACCAAGGAACAGCTGCTCGGCTTCTACATCCTCGATTTCGCCACCGAAGAGGCAGCGCTTGACGCCGCGCGCGAACTGCGCCGCGTCAACCCGAGCGCGGTCTATGAGCTGCGCCCGATCCAAACGTTTCTTCCCGGCGATCCCATTGCGGCGACCGACGCCGCCGACCCCACATGAGTTAGCTGGCTCGCGCATCGGCTTGCGATTTCCGCCGGCGATCCGCAAACCGGCGCGCGAAAAAGCCGCCAAAGGCGAGAAACCAGACATATTGCGCATATTGCGGGGCGACGAGCGCCACCAAAGTCCCCGGCACGAACACCAGCACCGGAAAGATCGCCCTGGTCAGCTCAGGAGGATGCTCACCGTCACCGCGCGTAAACCACCACAGCAACGCATTCAGGCTTGCGATCAATGTCAAATGCAGCCCGTAGAGCACCGAGACGGCGCTCGAGAGACGGTAGTTGCTATAGAGGGCATTGGTGACTGGCAGGAGGATGATCGAGAGCAGGAAGAACAGGTTCACGATCACCACGCGGCGCGTCCCATAGGGCTGGCGCGCCAGCCGCCGGTGATGGCTGATCCAGAACAGGCCGGCGATGACGAAGCTCAAAATGAGCCCCGATAGCTGCCCGGCATAGAGCTGATAAAGGTCGTGCCAGCCCGGCATGCCCTTGAACACACCGACCTTGGGCAGGTCGTAGGCGAGCAGTGTCATCGCCACGCCGAACACGGTGTTGCTCAGCGATTCCAGCCGGCGCATCTCGAAATGATCGGGGTTTTCTTCACTCATAGGGACTGATCTTCATAGTGAGACCCGCGGACGCCGAGAATCCAGCCTTCGATGTCCGCTTGCGCCCGCTCGGATAGTGTCAGCTCGGGCTTCAAGAAGGCTGCCAGACTGCCATTCTGGTTCGCGCGCCACAGCCAGGCCGCGACACTGAAGGCGTCCTGCTGATCCCGCGTCGGCGCGTCGCAGGGGAACAGGCCGCGCCACAAGCTTGGATAGATCTCGGCGATTCCAGAGCGTCCAGGCGGGATATCCCAGCCATCGAACGGCCAGAAATGGACTTTTGGGCCGAGGCTTTTTCGGATGAAGCGCAGCCAGGGAATCCCGGCATGGGTGGATTTCGCCACCGATCCCGGCACATCGAAGTGAAACACGGATTTCGCCCCGCCGGCCCGTATTTCGCACAACCTGCGCCAGCGCGTCTGCCCCTGCCGCGCCGCGCCGTTGCCACACACGCCTTCCCTTATGAAGTCGACATAGATGCTCCTGTTGTCGGTTGGCCAATGGCTCTGGAAATCGTCGAGAAACGCGGGCCAGTCCAGCGGCAGGTCATGGGCCTCGAAATAGGCCAGCGGAAAGGAAAAGCCGTGGTCGATGCCGACCAGGGTCGGCTCGTTCTCGGCAAGCCGCTCGACAAGCCACTTGGCGATACCGCGCCGGCTCCAATATTTTCGCAGGCTCGGTGGCACCACTTCCACCGGCCGCACATCGTCGTCCGCCAGATAAACGCGAAGCCCGGTCAGCTCGGCTTCCGCGGTCTGCGCGCCGGAATAATCGATGCCGATGGTGCGCGCGAAAGCGGTCATCAACAGCAGTGCCTCCCGCGTTGCTCGCCGCAAGCGACTCTGTCACCTGGATCGCTCAGGAGTTGTTCACCCATCGGCCCGCTTCGCAATCGTCCCCCCATCCCGAATGTCATCTTGATCCCGGCGCGATGCAAGCGTGCTGCAAGCGCGAAGCGATCCCCGCCCATGCTCATCGACCGCGCCGATGCAACGGAACGAGAGAATGAGTTCCACGTTAGTTCCCAACCGGTCCAGGACGCGATCGCCTTCGGACACGGTTGCGCTTGATCCCACGCTGGACCCTTCCAGCCGAAGAGGTGCCATTTGATGCCTCGCGTCCACGTCCCTCTCAGCAATCTGCGCGCTGTCGTCATCCTGATCGTGGTCGCCTTCCACTCCGTCCTGCCCTATCTCGCGTCACAACCGGCCCAGCCATTTCCGTTCGATGCACCGCCCTACCGCTGGGTGGCATTCCCGATCATCGATCGCGAGCGGTTTTTTGGATTCGATCTGTTCTGCGCCTGGCAGGACGTCAGCCTGATGACGCTGATGTTCTTTCTGGCCGGGATATTCACCGCACCGAGCCTGAACCGCAAAGGCGCCCTCGCCTATCTGTCGGATCGCTGGTGGCGCATTGGCTTGCCATTCTTGCTTGCCGCCGCGATCCTCGCGCCAACGGCCTATTTCGCGTCCTATCTCACGATGGCGGCCGACCCGACGCTCGCAGCGTTTGCCAGGCACTGGCTGGCTTTGCCGATGTGGCCCGCAGGCCCGGCCTGGTTTCTCTGGCAGTTGTTCGCGCTATCGGCCATCGCAGCCGCGCTGCAGGCGTTCGCGCCGCAATGGCTGGAGGCCCAAAGCCGCCTCGCCGCGCGGCTTGGCGACCGGCCGCTCGCTTTGTTCATCGTGCTCGTTGCGGCCTCCGCGCTTGGCTATGTGCCGCTTGCGCTTATGTTCACGGCCTGGGACTGGGCGAGCCTTGGTCCGTTCGCAGTTCAGCTCAGCCGGCCGCTGGTCTATCTGGTTTATTTCTTCGCCGGCGTCGCGCTCGGCAGCCAGGGCTTCGATCGCGGGCTCTTGCGCAGCGACGGCGCGCTGGCGCGGCACTGGCTGGTGCTGCTCGCCCTCGCGCTTGTCACCATGTCCGCCTGGGGCCTGCTCACCTCCCTGACCCTGCCGGACTGGAATGCGAGCCCGCTTGTCTATCGCCTGATGGCGGCGCTCGCCTTCCCGCCAGCCTGCGCGAGCGGCGGGCTCAGCCTGCTCGCGATCGCGCTGCGCTTTCTCATTTTTCGCGATCGCGTCCTCGACAGTCTTTCGGCGAACGCCTACAGCATTTATCTGTTGCATTATGTCGCCGTAGTCTGGCTGCAATATGCGTTGCTGGCGGTAGCCCTTTCCGCCGTCGTCAAGGGCGCAATCGTCTTCGCGCTCGCGCTCGGCGCCAGTTGGGCCGCGAGCACAGGCCTGCGGTCGCTCGTTCCGCTGTTGCCGGCGTGGGCCGGCAAGGGAACGGTCGTGGACCAGCGTCGATGAAGGGATAGCCCGATGGCATTGACGCTCACGCTTGCGTCCCGAAACCTGTTTCATGATTCCCTGCGCTTCATCGCAACCATGGTCGGGATCGTTTTTTCCGTCGTCCTGGTGATGGTGCAGATGGGGCTGTATCTCGGCTTCGGCCACATGGTTACGACCATGATCGACCACGCCGCCGCTGACCTGTGGGTCGTGCCGAAAAATGCCAAGAGTTTTGAGGATCCCTCGCTGCTCGATCTCAAGCTGCGTGGTCGCGTCGCCGGCGTCGACGGTGTCGCGACCGTCGTACCGCTGGTGGTCGGCTTCTCCGACTGGCGGCTCGACAGCGGCGAGATGACGCCGGTGTTCATCGTCGGCTCCGACCTGCACGATGGCGCCTTGCAGCCCTGGAATGTCATCGACGGCAATGTGCAGGCGCTGTCGCAGGGCTTTGGCGTCGCGGTGGACCGCAGCTATTTCGAGCGGCTCGGTGTCAGCGGGGTGGGCTCGACCGCGGAGATCCGCGGCAAGAAGGTCAAGGTGGTCGCACTGACCGACGGCATCCGCTCCTTCACGACGACGCCTTACGTCTTCGTCGACCTGAAGAACGCGCGCAGCCTGACCGGGACGCCGCCCGACCGCGTCGGCGATCTGCTGATACGGCTGAAGCCGGAGGCGGACCGAGACAAGACCATCGCGGCCATTCGCGGCGAGATCGGCGATGCCGAGGTGCTCACCACGGCGGAATTCCGCGACCGCAGCCGCGCGTTCTGGCTGTTCGGCACCGGCGCAGGGGCGGCGCTGTTCGCCGGCGCCCTGCTCGGCGTCATCGTCGGCACCGTGATCGTGGCACAGACGCTCTATTCCTCGACCAAGGACCATCTGAGCGAATTTGCCACACTGCGGGCGATGGGCTCGGCCAATAACTACATCTACCATGTGATCATCTATCAGGCCCTGATCAACGCCGTGATCGGCTTTGCAGTCGCCTCCGCGATCGGCGCGCTGGTGGTCCAGATGACGGCGAAGAGCGCACTGCCGATCGTCATCACGCCCTGGCTGGTCGCAGCCCTTGCCGCGCTTACCGTCGTGATGTGCGTGATCTCGGCATTCGGCGCGATCTTTCGCGTGGTCCGCATCGATCCAGCCATGGTGTTCATGCGATGAGCGACGTCATCATCGAAGCCAGGGACGTGGCGATGACCCTTGGCAGCGGCGCCCGAAAAGTGCAGGCGCTGCGCGGCATCGACCTTGCGCTGAAACGCGGCGAGCTGACGCTGTTGATGGGCCCTTCCGGCAGCGGAAAGACCACGCTGTTGCTGGTGCTCGGCTGCATGCTGACGCCGACCGCGGGGGCCGTCACCATCTCTGGCACCGTCACGGCGGAGGCCGACAAGGAAGGGCTGGCAAAGATTCGCCGTGAGAATATCGGTTTCGTGTTCCAGTCCTATCATCTGTTTCCGACCCTGACGGCGGCACAGAACGTGCAGCTTGCGCTCGACATTCGCCACGAGCGCGGCAAGCGCGCGCGGCTCAGGGCGCGCGAGGCACTGGAGCGCGTCGGTCTTGCGCACAAGGTGAATACGCGGCCGGGCGAGCTTTCCGGCGGCGAGCAGCAGCGCGTCGCGATCGCGCGCGCGATCGTCACCGACCCCTCCGTCGTGCTGGCCGACGAACCGACCGCCGCGCTCGACGGCGACAACGGCCGCGCGATCCTGAAAATCCTGGCGGACTCCGCCCATGAGCGCGGACAGGCGGTGCTGGTCGTCACCCACGATCCCCGCATTATTCCGTTCGCCGACCGCATCATCCATATCGAGGACGGCCTGCTCGTGAAGCAGGCCGAGGCCGAGCCGGCGCGCCTGCCGAAAGTCGCGCCGTTCGGTTCAATCTCGGCGCTTCGATCCGACACATGAGCCTGCGTGCCGAACTGGCGCGTCTTGGACTGCGCGTCTTTCTCAAGCGTCGTAACCGTCGTCTCGACGTCGAGGCCTGGCGCGCGAAAATGCGCGCGATGGCCCCGCTGGTGCCGCGTCCGCCGCGGCGCAGCCGATCGACCGACATGAAGACCGGCGCCATCCGCGTGCAGCGGGTTGCGACCGACAAGTCGCGCCCCGACCGCCACGTGCTCTATCTGCATGGCGGCGCCTACATGGCCGGCTCGCCCGCGCACTACCGGCATTTTTCCTGGCGGATCGCCGATGCGCTGCATGCCAATATCTGGATGCTGAACTATCGCCTGGCGCCTGAACATCCTTATCCGGCCGCCATCGACGATGCGAGCGAAGCCTGGGCGCATCTCGCCGACAGCGCTGGCGATTACAGCCGGCTGTTCGTGATGGGCGACTCGGCCGGCGGCGGCCTCGCACTGGCGCTGCTGCTCCGCCTGCGCGACGAGGGACGGCGGCTCCCGACGGCCGCTGTCGCGATCTCGCCCTGGACGGATCTCGCGCTGACCGGTGCCTCGCTCAAGCTGAACGCAGCTGCCGATCCGATGCTGACCACAGAACCGCTTCCCGAGCTGGCCGAGCTCTATCTCGCTGGTCTCAATCCCCGTTCGCCCTACGCCTCCCCGCTCTATGGCGACACGGCCTCGCTGCCGCCGGTGCTGATCCAGGTCGGCAGCGACGAGATCCTGCGCGACGACGCGGTCCGGATGGCGGAGAAGCTGATCCGCGACAATCCGCAAAGCCGCCTCGAGGTGTGGCCGCGCATGCCGCATTGCTGGCACCTGCTTGCGCCGGTCGTGCCCGAGGCCCGCCAGGCGATCCAGGAGATCGCCGAATTCGTCGCGGCGGTGGAGGCCGGGTAGGAGCTTGTGATGCGGCTGCCAAGACAGGCCCCAGCGCCTCCTGTTGTCAGAGGGCGCAGGGAAGGCCGGGTATCGACTGATACCCATGGCTGCATCTGATTTGGGGCGGCGTCAAGGTTATTTCTGAATAACAGAAGCTGCACCGACTGCGACAGATTGGCACGACGGGCAGTTCGCGCATGGGCCAGATGCGCGGATTGCCCGTCGGGCAACATCGAATGCTAGATCTCGGAAGCCGCGTCAGCGGGCCTCGCCTCATCTGCCGGCGATTGCAGACGGCGCTCCAGCCATTCGGCGAGGCGCCTGTACTCCTGCGCCATCTTGTTCAGCTCTTGCCTGGTTTGCTCGTGGCCCGTCAGCGCCGCCTGAACCTGGCACGCATGTTCCAATGCTCGATATTTGCGATGCATGGTGGCGTCGCCCTCCCAAGGTGACGAACCACGAAAATCAAGAAAAGCCAATCAAACCTAGGTTTAGGAAAAAGACGGCATGAGGCCGGACTGCTGTCGCGAATGGGACCTTGATGCGACCGAAATCCGACGGCAGCCAGCCTGAAACAACGCTGGCTGTAGACCCGTGCCGCCCCGCCGCGTCCGGCGCGGGCGATGGTCATCGACCATGATCCATCCCCCTGCTATCGCGGCGCATCATAAGGGCAGATGAGAATCCGGTCGCTCACCTAAGTTAAGGGTCAGCTGTTAAGGGTCAGCATCTTTCCGCCGCGCCAAAACGGACGCCGGAGACCAGGTGGTCACTGTGGCGATTTTCGGCGAGGCGCAGAGCGACCGGCATCCTGCTCACGGGGAAATGGCTCATGGCTTTTCCGGCCGAGGAACGTGTCCGCCACGGGTTTGCACAACAGGCCCTTCGAACTGGCGATGACGTCCCGGGTCTGAAGCACGAGGCTGCTGATCCGCGAACGATCGGCCAGAATTCGGTCCGTGTGAGTGCAATAAATGGCCATCGCGCGCCCCTGATTATGCAGGCGGGAGCGCAACCGGTCTCTCGGCCACCGACGCCCACGGGCAGAGCCGTTGCCAGTGATGAGACAACGCTACCATACGCCAGCCGGACTTATGTGTGGCGCCAGGACGCAGCCGATCACAACCGTGGCACGGCTGGTTCGGCCGCGTCGACGGTCAGCCTTCGCCATGGCGACGATGCCGGGCGGACGATCCCTGCTGCGACTGCGGCCAGTACGGGTTGAGCAGGCACATGCCCTGGTTCGGCGCCGCCTCGGTCTGGCATTGATCCCAGGACGTATAGCGGCAGTCGAACCAGGTCACGCCACCCCGCCTCCAGACCTGGCGGCACACCGGGTAGTTCGGATCGTAACGTTGAGCGGTCGCTGGGGCCGCCGCGACGAGGATTGCGATCACCAAAATCGTCCAACACAGCGCGCGCATGCAACCTCCTTCACGTAACGGACATTCACGGCAAGTCACCCGCGTGTCTCGAACATGGCAGCGGGCCGGCCGGGTTCAAGGCATTCGGCAAACATCCGGATGCAGCAGCGGCGCATCCTTCACCCAGACTTGCCCGCCTTCGGGGCCCGAGACGGCCCGCAGCGCCTGGCCAGCCGGCAAGCGGATCCAACTTTGCGGCGCCAGCATCTGATCGCCGACCGACACGCTCCCCGCCAGAACGAGCGCTTCAAGCCCGCGTTGGTTCTCGATCATGATCGTCTTGCCGGGCAGCCAGCTCTCGAACCGCACGCTTTCGAAGCCGTCATCGAACAGTTCGATGGCGCTTGCCGCGCCTGATCTCGGCTGCAGCGGGCGCCCTTCGGCGGGCCGTCGCACGACCTGGTCGCGATCGCCATCCCGGAATTGCCAAAGGCGGACGAAGATCGTGCAGCCCTCCTTCGATGCCGGAACATGCGAGGTGCCGGGAGGATTGCGGAAGTAGCTGCCCGCCGGGTAATCGCCGTGCTCGTCCTGGAACACGCCGTCGAGAACGACGATCTCCTCGCCGCCGCCATGGGTATGGCGGGGGAACGCGCTGTGCGGCGCGTAGCGCACGATCGACGTCGCGCGCGCCACCTCGTCGCCGATGCGGAACAGCATGCGACGGTCCACCCCGGCCGCCGGGCTTGAGATCCATGGAAGCTGCGCGGCATGAACGATTGCCGGAACCGTCAGGTCGTCATTGATGCGCATCGCACTCCTCCGTCATCGTCAACACGATTCTGAACCTGGCCTCGCCGGACTTCATCCGTGCGACAGCCTCCGCGGCTCTCTGCAGTGGCATGGTCTCGATGCGCGGACGTACGCCCGCGAGCACGCTGAAATCCAGCGTCCTTTCATTCTCGAAGGGCGTGCCCGTCATCGATCCTAACACGTTCCGCTCGCCGACGACGAGATGTCCGGCAGATACGGGCAACGGGTCCTTTCCCGCCCCGAGCAGCACCAGCCTTCCCTGCGGCGCGAGCGCGCCCATCAGCGCCGCGACCGCCTGACCATCGCCGATCGTGGTGACGATTGCTTTCGCGCCGCCCAAACGCTGCAGGCGCGCCACCGGATCTTCGTTGTTCGAGTCGATATAGACATGCGCCCCCAACTCGAGGGCATCGTCTGCGATGTCCGCGCCACGGCCCACGGCCACGACCCTGAAACCCATCTCTTCGCGTATTGGAGCGCGAGATGTCCCAGTCCACCGATCCCCTGCACCACCACCGTGTCGCCGGCTTCCGCACCCGACTTCCTGAGCGCGTTGAATGTCGCGATACCGGCGCGAAGCAGAGGTGCGGCCGCTTCAGAACTCAGTTCATCCGGGATCGAGACCAGGGCGGTCGCGCGCGCGATCATCATCTCCGCGTAGCCGCCATCGCAGGACGATCCCACAACCGGCTGCGCGAGACATAGCTGGAATTCACCCCGGCGGCACTGCACGCAGGCGTTGCAATGGCCCCCCAATCTTCCGACGCCGACCCTTTGACCGCTTCGCCAGATCGACGGCGTTCCCTCACCGAGGGCCGCGATGCGCCCCACCACTTCATGACCGGGAACGCGTCGCGGTCGCAGAGCGGGATCGGCGCGCGCGATGTCGGCGGCGTCCGCACCGCCGACCCCGCAGGCTTCGACCGCAATCAGCACCTCGCCCGCGCCGGGCGAGGGCGTCTCGCGTTCGGCGATTTCGAGCGCACCGGGCTTTGCGACCTGCGCGAGGCGATAGGATCGTTCCACGTCATTGCCTCCGTTGGACGCCATTAGATGTGTCCTCCGGATGAGGACCGACTGACGACGCGCGGCGTGCGCAACCGTGCGAGTAACGAAGCCGCGGCGCCTTCCGCCGCGTCGACGGCGCCGGCGAGATATCCGGGCTCGCGGCTGCTGGTCTCGCTGCCGGCCAGAATGATGCGGTCGCGCCATCCTTCACCGATCCATGGGCGCCGATCCGCGACGGGATGACCAGCCGCGATCCGGTCTCGGTTCGTCGCGGTGAGCGGATCGGCCGCCCAATCCTTGAAGAGCGTGGCGCGCGGCTCGGTCGCCTCCGAGCCGAACAGAAGAGCCAGTTGCCGGATGCTCGACGCAACGATGGCATCCTCGCCCAGCGCAGCGCGGTGCTCGCCGGACAGTCCGAGAAAGCCGAACAGCGCGGCTTTCCCTGAGGCGGTCGTGGCATCATGAATGTCGGCGAGCGGTCACACCATGCTCTGCGCCGTGCCCGACAAACCCTTCTCGAACCAGAATGGCCGATCGTACACCGCGAAGAACTTCGCATGCGGTGCCATCCACGTCGGCGTGTCGCGCCAGCGCCGCGCCGACTTTTCGTCGATCCGAGGGGTAAACGCGACAGTCGCCTCGAGAAGACGCGGCGGGAGAGCGAAGACGATCTGTGATGACCAGTAACTCCGTTCGACGCCGCCCGCGTCGATGAGGGATAGCTCCACATCATCGCCGTCCAGCCTTGCGCCGGTCGCTCGGGCGCCCAGTTCGATGCTCTCCTGCGGAAGGCCGGCGGCGAGCGCCGACACGATCGAGGCCGTGCCTCCGACGAGCCGCATGGACCGAGGCGCCTCGCCCATCGCTCCGAACCGTTGGGGAGCTTCGCGCGAAAACCGATGCAAGACGACGTCACCGTCATTCTGTTGCGCGAAGCTGGCAAGTCCGAGATCGTCGACGAACCGTTCGAACCATGGCTGCATGTCGGGCCAGAACCAGGACGGACCGAGATCGAAACCATCGCGTGAGGCTTGACCCGACGCGTCCAGGGACAGGATGCGTCCTCCGAGTCGAGCTCGCGCTTCCAACAGACGAAAATCGATTCCCGCACGGTGGATCAGACGGGCCACGGTCAGACCGGCGAGGCCTCCTCCGACGATCAGAACGGGACGATCCGATGACGACACGCGGAACTCTCCCCAATTAGCCGGCGGCCGACCGTTGATTTGCATGTCGCCGCTCGCTGAGCGCTGGCCAGCGCGCGACTGCCGCATAAAGAAGAAAAACTATTTGCGCAGGAACCAGTTCACGAAGGTGGATGGCAGTCCACATCGTGGTATGTCCGGCGTCATACTGCTACCTTTTACGCCATCCCAGGATTGTCATTGACAGATGCGCGGGCCCACCGCAAATGTGAAGTTCTTCGCCATCGCTAAAGAAAATCTTTCTCATCATGAAATCGCCCGTCTACCTGAATGCGATGCGTGCCTTCGAGGCGAGCGCCCGGCACGAGAGCTTTTCCGCCGCCGCATCGGAACTCAACGTGACGCCCGCGGCCGTCGGACAGCTCGTGCGCAGTCTCGAGGAGTGGCTCGGCGCGCCGCTTTTTCATCGCAGCCCCAGCGGGCGGGCACGGCTCGTGATGACCGAGACCGCTCAGCGCGCGCTGCCGGACATCCGCGCGGGGTTCGAGCGATTGAGTCTCGGGCTCGAACGACTGAAGGACGCATCGGCCAATGGCGTGCTGACGGTGACGGTCAGCCCGGCGTTCGCGGCCAAGTGGCTGTTGCCGCGCATCGACCGCTTCCAGACCGCATGGCCGGACACCGACGTGCGGCTCGATACCAGCCTCAAGCTGATGGATTTCGTCGCGCAAGGGATCGACATCGGGGTACGTTATGGCGCGGGAGTCTGGCCCGGGCTGACCGCCGAAAAGTTCATGGACGAGGACATCTATCCGGTCTGCTCGCCGGCCCTGTTGCGCCAGAAAAGGCTACGCACACCAGCCGATCTGGCCGGTCAGACGCTGATCAATGATCTCTCGGTCGATGCGCGCGCCGGTTTCGCGACCTGGGGCACCTGGCTGGAGCAAGCCGATGCGGTGGATGTCGCAACGAAACGGGGCCTGCGGATCAACAATTCGGCCGCCGTGCTGCAAGCGGCCATCGACGGACATGGCATAGCGTTGGCGCGCAGCATCATGGCACGTGACGATCTGGCAGCAGGCCGGCTGGTGCGGCTCTTTCCGAAAATCGCGTTGGCCTCGCAGCTTGCATATTACGTGGTCTATCGTCCGGAATGTGCAGACTTGCCGAGGCTGGTCGCGTTCCGCGACTGGCTCGTTTCCGAGGCGTCCAAGAGATAGATACCGTCCATCGCCGCCAGCCGCTTACGCGCCACCGGCCGCGTCGTCCCGACATGCCTGGCTGCTGCGCCGGTCAGACCACGATGTGATCGAAATCCAGCGCGATCCGGCTGTTAGGAAAGGTCTTCGTCGCCTCCTCCAGTATGTCCGCGTCGGTATAGCGGCCGGAAATGTGGGTGAGAACGAGCAGCTTGACGTTGCTGCTAGCCGCAAGCGCGGCGGCTTCGGCCGCACAGAGGTGGCCATAATCGCGCGCGACGGCGGCGTCGCGCTGCAGAAACGTGGCCTCGATCACCAGCACGTCGGCATCGCGCGCATGTTCGGCAAGCCCCTCGGTGGTTTCGGCATCTCCGACGATGACCAGCTTCTTGCCTCCCTCCGGCGGCCCGAGCACGTCGTCGGCTTCGATCGTCCTGCCGTCCGCGAGCTTGACCGGCCTTCCCACAGCCAGCTCCTTGCGGACCGGACCGTCCGGCACGCCGAGCGCCGCGAGCCGGTCGGGCCTGACATGACGGCGGGCCGGGCTTTCGAAGATGAAACCAAAACTGTCGGTCGCGCGGTGGTGGACCGGGAAGCAGCCGATCGTGAAGTCGCCGGCGTCGAGGACCTGGCCGGTCACCAGCGGGACAAGCTCGAGCGGAATGGGAGCCCGCCCCTCGCCCCACAGGCCCGCCAGCATGCGCATGACGACGTCGAGGGTGTCCGGGCCGCCATGAATCGTCATCGGCTCATCGCCGCGTCGAAGCTGCAACGTCGAAAACAGGCCGGGAATGCCGAGCACGTGGTCGAAATGGGCGTGGGTCAGCAGGATCCGGTCGAGCCGGCGGAAGCCGGCACCGCTGCGGAGCAACTGACGCTGGGTCCCCTCGCCGCAATCCACCAGGATGCGGTGGCCTCCTGCCCTGACCAGAAGCCCCGGATGATTGCGTTCCGCCGATGGCACGCTCGCTGCGGTTCCAAGAAAGGTCAGGTCGAACATATCAGGGTGATGTCATCGGTTGGCGTGACAGTCTGCCATGGCACAAGCGTTCGGACGAACGATACTGGTACGACCAACCCCATGTTCCCTGCCACCGAAATGTCAGTTCCGGTTGTGGTAAGGGCGACATTCGCCTCGATCCTGTAGCCAACGCGGCCGGACGCCAATACGCTCAAGTCCATGTCAGGCGGCTCCGCTCCGGTCTCATCGTTGCCTACCCCGGTGATTTCGATCGTCGATGACGACGCATCGGTCCGCGCGTCGATGAACAATTTTTTGCGGTCACTTGGCTACGTCGTGCATACGTTCGGGTCGGCCGAGCAGTTTCTCGGATCGCCTCGCTTGAATGATACGTCGTGCGTCATCTCTGACGTGCAGATGTCGCCCATGAACGGCCTGGAGCTGCTGGCGAACACGCGCATGAGCCGATGGAGCACCGACTGCCAATAGCCGCGCACGATGGTCGCGGGCCCACCGTCGACCTCGGACTCCGCGGGAATCCCGCCCTGCGCCACCACCGCTCTCTCGTTCATGCTCGGCGGATCCTCGGGTCCAGTACCGCCTGCAACAGGTCCACGACCAGATTGGTGGCGACGAAGATCAGCGAGAGCGCGAGGATCGTGCCCTGCAGCACGGGAATGTCGCGATTGATGATCGCCTTGATCAGCAGGAAGCCGCTGCCGGGCGAGGTGAACACCGACTCCACCAGGATGCAGCCGCCCGTCAGATAGCCGAATTGCAGCCCCATCACCGCCAGCACCTGCGGCGAAGCGTTCTTGAGCACATGCCTGATCACGGCGCCCTCGCGCAGCCCCATCGCACGCGGCGTGGTGACGATGAGCTTGCGGATGTGGACCGATTCCAGGTGAAGGCGTTCCCGGTCGCCAAGGCTTCTGCGCGAGCGAGCGCTCCACGCAGCACTGGCGATGGCTTGACACGTGCGATCTCGTCGCGCAGCCGCGCGCAAAAAATTCGGTCTCGACCAGCCATTTCCGGTGCAG
>Ga0070711_100000490_pt1 | contig 20620 bp, 25 predicted proteins | sample LARL53metaG_FD_65452 | JGI IMG/M metagenome (GOLD analysis project Ga0070711, IMG submission 65452) | Corn, switchgrass and miscanthus rhizosphere microbial communities from Kellogg Biological Station, Michigan, USA - LAR L5-3 metaG | ecosystem: Host-associated > Plants > Roots > Rhizosphere ... | reverse complement strand
CGAAGACTTCATCACCGATAGACGCCGCCGCTTCGGCTTCCATCGGCTCATCTAGGCTTAGCCCGCGCCGGAAGCTGTCGCTTGTTGTGTATTCAGGGTGAAGCGCCGTGAATTCTTTCAGGTGTGAAGCGGTCATTTGCTTTTTGGTGAGCTTCAAGACCGCGAAGCACAGCGCGTGCATGGTATTCGCGTTACGCTTCGGAATGGGCAACGGTGCTTCACCGTCGCGCGGCGCGATAATATTGAGCGCCGCCGTCTTGGTAAAACTGGTTGCGATAATGGCTTCGCCGTACCGGTCGGCTAGCTCACGGATGATCCGGCGAAGCTCGGTTGTCTTGCCGGTGCCAGGGGGTCCAAAAATTAGCCGCCAATTATCATGATTAGGCACTTAGTTCGCTCTCGCTTTCGTTGTGTGTTACCTTCGTTGAAGTCGGCACGCGCCATACGTTGCGCGTCGTCTTCTTCATGTTGCCGTCTTTTACATGGATCACGGCACTTTCAGCGCCGCCTGATTTCAGCGCGGTTGCGATATCGGCGCTAGATAGCTTTTCATAGGGCGCGTTAATGCCGCACCATTCCACGAAACTTCGCAGAAAGAACGACCGCGCGCCGTCAAGCCAGAAAGGATCGCGCGACTCTTCGCCCTCTTGCGGCGTTTCCATCGTCGGGCGCTTCGCTAGGTACTCTTCGACCAAGCCCATAACAAGCCCGATTGTCGATACTTCGGCAATCTCTTCGGCAACTGTAAGCGCGATCATGAGATCCTTCACCATCAGCCATTGATCGCGCGTGGCGATCACGTTGTAACCGGCGGCGAATAGGCGACGCTGACACGATGGGAAATCAGCCATATTGCCCGCGCCGCCCATTTCGATATAGCCGCGCTCGGTTTCCATCCTGAAAAATGCCTCTTTGCCGTCATACCGCACAATGCGGCGAATGCGGTTGCCAGCGCGCGATATGCCGAGCAAGCGCGAAAGTGCATCGCGCCGCGCTTCCATATCGCCGCCATCTTCGCCCGATGTGCCATTGCCGTCAATCGGCGGCGGCGGCAAATTGTCTTCGGCGTTGAAGCGTTCACTTCGCGCGCGACCGAGCGAAAATTGAAAATAGTGCAACGGCTTTTCGACCGGTTCTTCATTCTGGCTATCGCGCCATGCCGTGACCAAATCAACGATTTCTTGATCGTTCCATCCGGCATTGACGGCGAAGCCCATGATCGCCATTTCGTAGACCGAAGAAGAGCTATCAAGCGAAGCATCAATATCGGGTCGGGCATGCTCCCATGTCTTGCGAAAGCGTGGATTATTCGCAAAGAGTACCGAAAACTTCTTGCCGTTGACGCCGCGCCGGGCATCGACCACCAGATCGCCAGTGATCGGAGTGGGCGCGGCGTTCTTGGGCTTCGTGTCTTTCGATTCGACTAGCCCGGCGCTATATGACTCGCATGCTTCCCATAGCGTCGCCGCCGTGTAGCGCGTTTCGTCATGCACAATCAAGCGCGCTTCGCGTGGTTGCCCATAGTCGGGCTTATGATTCAAGGTGCCAGGGATACGCAAGACGCGCTCAATATCCTTCATTGAATCAATCGCGTATCCCGCGCGCCGCGCCGCCGATTGAATGTAATTATTCCATCGGCGTACTAATTCGCGCGGATCGACCGCGCCGCCGGTCAATAGCGGCTCTTCAAGCATCCAATAGACATGAAAGCCGCCACCGCTATGCACGGCCATTGAAGGGGGAAACTTCGCAAATACGTCTTCAAGCATGCCGAAAGCTTCGTCTTCGTCGGCGGGCAAGCGGTTTGTCTTGTGCCCATCGGTGCCGAAGTCGATATCGTGCCATAGCGCCATAATGCCCGCCGCCGGTCGGCTATCGCGTTGCAAGCGCTGATAGGTCGGAAGCTTTTTATCTGCGATCCCCATGCCGAAATACACGTCATAGGTCGGCGCGGCGTCGTGTGCTAGCTTCACCATCGCATCGATCACTTTGCCATCATGCCCGGCAAAGCAGGTGGTGCGCGTCTTCTTGGGCGTCACGCCGTCTGGTGTCTTTGTCCAGATATAGGTGAAGAGATTGTCAGGTATGCCATGCGTCAACGTGGCAAGGTACATGCGCGCGGCATCGTCCATAGTGCGACCTTCTCAATAACGAAGAGATACGCCGCGCGAAGGTGCCGCGCGGCGCTTGCGAGTGGGTTACATGGTTTCCGATACTTGGGATTCGTCGGGCGCAAGGGCGTCTTCGTCAACGCCGTAAGCGGCGGCGGCGCTGGCTTCGTCTTGGGTGTCTTCCGTCTCTTCAACGGCTTCGGCTTGCGCGGCGCGCATGGCGGCGCGATTCACCGGATCGATCATCGCCTGAATACCGGCGCGCCATACGGCGATTTCCGTGCGCTCGGCATTGCCGATGATATAGATCGCGCCCTTGTCGCCTTCATGTGCGGGCGCGTGGCGCAAAATGCGCGGCTCTAAGACCGCATAATCGATCTTCTGAGTCTTGTTGCCCTTCTGAATTTGGGCTTGCTCGGTCTTCAAGGCGAAGCGCGTTACTACCCAAAAATGGGCCATATTGAAGCGCGTCAAGGCGTCCATATAGTCATTGAAGGGCTTGACGCTTGTGCTAGGCAGGTCGATCCAAATGGGCAGCGCGATCAATTTCGTCTGAATATAGACGCGAATGCGCGGTCGGCATAGCGGCTTGATCTTCTTGCCGCCCTCTTCGATACGCCAGCGCCCGATAGGACACGTCGCGCACGCGCCGCCGAAGGTCACGCCTTTATTTGTCACGCGCGCATGACTGCCGACTTGATCTTCGCCTGGTGCCGGTTCTTCGGCCCAACAATCGGGCGCTTCGTTGCCGCCTTCGTAGCCGCTGGCGTAGTAGCCCCGATGCTCCTGCCATGCCAAGATCACGCCTTCGATTTCTTCAACGGGCGTCGGCTTGCCTTCAATGCCGGGCAAGTTCCATGTGAGCGATCCCGCGCCGGGAAACTTGACCTTCTGAATATCCTTGAAGGTGAAGAGACGGCGCGGCCCGCGATTCGCAAGCATGACTTCTTGTAGCGTCGCCAGCGCGCCGCCGAAGTAGGTTTGCACGGCGGTTTCATGGCTCACGATTGCGAGTGCGTTTGATCCATTCGTGCTAGGCTGCATGGCTGATTGTCCCTGCTTTCTTTTCTTTCTTGGTGGCTTTCAAAATGGCGTGATTGAGATCAACGCCAGCGATCAGCGCGTCAACGATCAGATCGTCAACGGTATCGGTTACGCAAAGGTGGGTATACACAACAGGCGAATTTTGCCCCGGTCGATGCATGCGCGATTGCATTTGCTCATATTCGTTGTTGCTGTTGCCGTGTGAGTAGCACAGCACATGTGCCGCGCGTGTTAAGTTGATGCCAGCGCCGCCGCTCTGAATTTGCACGCCGATCACGTCGCCTTCGCCGTTTTGGAAGTCAAGCCATTGTGTCTTATTGCCGGATTGTTCCATATACGCTAGACCGAGCTTTTTACAGGCTTTCGCCACGTTAGCAAGGTCTTCGGTGAAGCGGCACACGACGATCACCGGCTCATAACTGGCGACTTCAAGAGCATCGACAAGGGCTTCGACTTTATAAAGCCCGGTGAATTGCTGCAAGCGCATACGTAAAACGGCGGCATTTGCGGCGGTCAAGACCTTGCCGCCGAATTCGGTTTCAAGCTCACGAATCAGCTTGTTATACTTCGCGCGCGTCGCTTGGTCGAAGCTGACATAGCGGCGCTGATGAATTTGCGGCGGCAAGAAGGGCAACGCTTCGGCTTTATCGATCTGATAGGCGAATTTGCCGAGCATTTCAGCAAACGCCGCCGGATCGGCCAGCCGCTTGAATTTTTGAATCTTGCGCTTTGGCCCGGCGCGATTCTTGGGATTGACCGGCACTTCGATTTCGGTGAAGACGCCGAAGCGATGATCGAATGCCCATTGATTATCACCTACAACGTCGGGTGCGACGAAGAAGCCGATGCCATAGACCGATAGGGGGTTATTGCCGAGTGGCGTTGCCGTCAAGGCTAGGCATTTCGCCTGTGGATTGCGATCACGCAACATGTAGCAAAACTGCGAAATCTGATTTTGTGGATTGCGGATCATCTGTGCTTCGTCAACGGCGATGATATCCCAATCAATAAAGCACAGAAGGCGCGCAACGGCGTCGCGCCATGCTGAGCTAGCATCGACAATGTAGATACCTTCGTTACCGCTTGGCATCATAAAAGCCATGATTTCGTGAGCGCGCCCGGCGACGGATAGGCCCACGTCAACGGCGCAATACTTCGTAAATTCTGGCAAGCAATGCCGCGCGATCTCGTTCGGCCAATTGAGGACAACCGCCTTCGGCGCAATGATTAGCACACGCTTCGCGCCAGTTGTGTGCATCACGTCAAGCAGCATTTTACTCTTGCCGGTGCCGCAACCCGCCGCCCATAGCGCGCCACGCCGACAAAGCGCGTATTCAACCGCCGATACCTGATAGGGCCATAGCGGTGTATGGCATACGATTTCGACCGATTGCGCGGCTATTTGTACTTCGGTGCTGGTGAAGCAATCGAAAAGATAGCCTTCGATTTCAATGCGATTGCCGACCAAGATTTCAAGTGCCGCTTTCATGGCGGGCGCGCACCGGGTAAGCTGAATCGAAGTTGAATCGGGCCATATATGACACTCGCTAAAGCCGGAAGCGTTCAGCTTACGTACTTGTGCGGTCGTCAAGCCGTCAATTTCAATGAAGCCGCTTTCGCGCTCGGCACTCATTTTGATCATGCCAGATCACCGCCGCGAAACGCGATCCCTTTGTGAAGAGCTTGCAACCGCTTAGCGGCAGGCATATCTGAGATAGCGCGCTGAAAAGCAAGGTACTCTTCATACTGGAATTGTGCGAGACGCGCGAAATAGCATTCGGCAATCTGTACGGCGGCGGTGCCTTCGTTTACTAGCTGCACTTCGGCACGAAGCACCGCATAGCCCGCCGCCGTGAAGGCGTTGTACTTCTCGCAATCATCTCGAAAGCCCTTCGGCGTCAAGTGGCGTGATTGCTTCAAGCGCCCGGTTTCAAGATCGACTTCGCGCAAGTGGCTTGTGACGCCGCCTTCGTATTCGACCACAAGCATCGCTTCTTGCCAAAAGAGATCGGCACGCCAGTCGCGCCCTTCGACAAGGTGAAGCTTCTCAGGTTGCGGCGATGGCATGCCGAGTGCGCGAAGTTGCCCGACCAAGGCAAGCAATGTTTCTTGCTGCTTTTGCTGCTTTTGCATTTTGCGGAATTGATCGCCAGTGACGGCGTTAGCCGCGCGGATCGGTGTGACGTTCCCCATAGCTTACGCCGCCTTCTTTTCGCTGAGTGCGTGGCTGATCTTTTTGAGCGTGGCAAGCGTCGGATTCGGGCGCGTGCCGTTTTCGATCATGCAGATACAGCCATAGGAAAGACCGGAATTTCGCGCTAGCTGAGCCTGGGAAAGCCCGCGCTTTTCGCGCTCTTTGCGAAGGTCAATCGGCTGAACGATCTTGACCATTGTGCTATATCTCCTTTCATTTCTCAGTAGTGCATCATTTACTACTGTGAATGAAGTATAGCATATTTATTTCACTTCTGTAAATGGTATGGTACCCCAAATTTGACGAAGTTGAATAAACGTACATTTTCGGCGCTGTTACTGAGGATATCGAAGATATGTTGAAGGTTGTGCTATAATTTTGCAATGTTGACCACGTGAGAAAGGGAAACACAACTATGCCCGCTGATTATACGAAGCAAGCCGCGAAACTTCGCAAAATGTTCACCGAGAAAATACCGTCACGAATCGAAGGATATACCTATGCTGAGATAGCCGAGATCTTCGGCGTCGGCTCGGCTTCGACCGCGCAATATCTATTGAAAGGCAAGCGCAAGCCGCGCCGCGAAATAGCGATCCGTATCGCGTCAAGTTTGCAGCTTGCCGATCCCTACGAAGTCGCACGTTTATATGGTTACGACGCGCCCGGCGAAGATACGCCAGTATCCTTGACGGAATTGATCGAATTCGCCGCACAATCCGACGCTATAGACGACGCGAAGCGCGCCGATATCATCGATCTCTTGCATGCCGCCGAAGAGATGCATAGCGAGTATGACCGCGCGATAGTGGCAACGATGCTTCGCACGCACGCCAGCTTATTAGATCGGGCCATGCGGATCGCACAATATGCCGATATGGCGAATTCATTCCCGTTGTTGCAAGTCGCGTGACTGTGCTATAATGGGATCGAATCGCCCGGTGTGACGGCTTCGGTTCGCTGAGTACCTAGCGCAAAAGCGCCCGTATCCTTATGGTGCAAGGATACGGGCGCTTTCTTATGGTGAGAAAGGGATGAAAGCTAGCTAGTCTTCGTCGGATTCGTCGTCTTCTGAATCCTCTTCTTCGTCTTCTTCGTCTTCATCCTCTTCGTCTTCTTCGGCGTCTTCGGCGGCGATAAGCTCTTCGGCGCGGTCGGCAAGTGCGCGAAGCTCAGCAATCGCCCCGGCGGCAAGCTTGTTTTCCACGAAGTCACGGATCGTTGATTCGGTCTTGCCCGCGCCGTCAAATTCGGGTGCATCGTCGGGCAAAGCGTCGGCGGCGACTTCACGATCTGTGAATGCCGTCACAAGTCGATCCCGAAACTCGGTTAAGCCTTCGGTAAATTCATATACGGCGTCTTGGCCGCTTGACATGTCGCGCGCCAGCGCCGCAAAGCTCGGTGTGACTTGGGTGTCACTTACCAGTTTTAATGCTCGATCTGCCATAGTTGGTTGCGTCTCGCTTTCGTGTTTTTCAAAATTAAAGCGCCTGATAATCAGGCGCTTTGCTTGCCGCCCGGTACAAACCGATAAGACGGCGCGACTTCGACAAACTCATTAAACCATGCGGCGACTTTCGCAGCGTTGACGACGGTAACGCCGAATTTTTCATCTTTCGGCATACCTTCTTTGATCATGCGGTACAAGACCGGAAGTGGAACGCCCGCGCGTTTTGCATACTCGCTTAGCGTCATTTCGTCTTGCGAATCGCTCGGCTGTGTGACGCCTTGCGTATTCATAGGCTGATTCGCTCCCTTCGTTTCTAGCGTAATAAGACTATAGCATATCTATAAACTATTTGCAAGAGTCAAGCGTATGTTATACTATAAGTATACTCTATTCACGAAAGGAAAGCGAAACGCTACTATGCAAAACACTGTGATTGATTCGACTGCCGTGCGCGGCAAGGCGCGCCGCATAGGCTTCGTGCGTGGCATTTGGGAGCGCATTGCCGGGCAAAAGTCGAAAGAGCTAAAGATCGAAGACCATTCGCGCGGGATTCTACGGATCGGGCGAATCCTTGCGCCCGCTGTGATCGTGATTTTTTCGCTAGCCTTCGCCTTTCAATTGACAGGCCCGACATTTCAAAACATTCAAAACGGATTGACGGCGGGCGCGTTTCCGACACGCGACTTGATCATCTTTGGCGCGACCATTGCGGGCATTGTGATTCTTGACTTCACCATGATCCTGATGTTTACCCAAGTGCGCGATCATATCGCGCGCAAGGAAAGCTTCGGCGTGTGGTGGGCTAAACTGGCGTGGGGCTTGGCTGTCTGTGCTATCGAAGGTGGCACGTTTCTCTGGATGCTCTTGCAAGGCGAGCCAAATGCGAACGGCTGGCAGATCTTGCTAGACGCCGGGCGCTCACTCATGACCCCCGCCGCCGCCGTGATTTTGGTTATCACACCCGAACGCACATTAACGCCCGACGAAGCGATCCGCTTCGTGTTTCGCAAAGTCGCCGTCGCTGCTATCGAATTGCTTGAAGATATCACCGTCGCTGGCACAGCAAGCTTCGATAACCTGATGAAGCTTTTCTTTAAGCTGGCGAATTACAAGAGCGGTGACGACGCACAAGCGCTCTTAAAAGATGTGCAAACCGAGCTTGAAAAGATTTCACCTTCGGCTATCCAGACGACGATCCGCGAATTGACCGAGCGCGCCGAAAGCGCCGAAGCACGAATCGAAGCGACCGTCAATGAATGGCGTTTGAAGCTACAAAGCGCCGAAAGTGAATTTACACGCCGCCTTGACGACGCTTTCGCCACGATTGATCAGCGCGTACATAGCGACGTACAAGCCGCCGCTTATGGGCTGGTGCTTGCGGGCGAAGTGCCAGCCGAGCTAGCCGCGCGCATACCGGCGCTGGCGAATCTTCGCGTGCAAGCTGGCGCGCAACCGCGCCGGATCGCCGCGCCGAAGAGCGCCGCCGAAAACGTCAACACGCCGACCGGCGATCTGCGCGCTTCGGTGCTGGCACTCGGTCTTGACGAAAGTGAACTAATCACCGAAATCAAGGTACCGGTGAAGCAAATCGATCCCGCCGATACCAAAAAGAAGATCGTCGTGATGCAACCCAAAACGACGCGCGCCTTTTGGGTAACGGGCGCGACCGTGACGAAGCTCATTGCACCGGGCAAGCCATTTGACGGCGAAGATGGCAAAGAAGTCGTCAAGCGTCTCGGTGAAGGCGCGAAGGCTGGCACAAGCTTTGTGGCTTCACTCTTGGTCGTCTTGAAAGACCTTGATAACAATTCTAAGCTTCATCCTGATCTAGTGCGCTTCGTGCGTGCGGGCGAAGGCGACGCCGACGCCGACGAAGGGCAATAAAAAATTGCCCCATTGTGGAACGTAGGTAACACAATGGGGCAAAAGCGCAAAGTATGTTGTAAACGAAAGCGAAACGCAACCAACATAGCGCGCCTATATTGAAGCACAAATCTTGCCGCCGATCAAATCGGCGGCTTTTCCTATGCGCTCGGTGCTGGTGCCGCCGCTACGTCGCTAGCTGGCGCGGTGTCAAGCAAGAAAGTCGCGTCGGCGGTATCTGGCACACTTGCGGGATCATAATTATGAGTGCCAGTCGCGCCGCTATTTGGCAAGCTTGCTACGGCGCTTTCAATATATGTACCGATAGATGCCAGTAGCTTTTCATCTTTCACGTTGAAGCCGAGCCGGTCAAGGATCGTCGTCATGGCGTCAAGCGCGTTTTGCTTGCGCTGTGCATCTGAAATTTGATTCGATTTGCGAAGTTGCTCAGTCGCGCGCGTCACTTCGTCGGCAATGCTCACGAAGAGATTGTGCATATTGCCGGGCAACCGCGCCGTAAGGCGCGCTTCAAGTGACTGCGCAAAACTTCGCAGAAAGGGCCATGCCGCAACCAAGATAGAAAGCAGCGCGCCCAAGATATCAAAATTCGCTTGTGACATAATCGAAAGGTACCTTTCTTTAATACGTGCCGAGTAGCTTCACGGCACTATTCAGACTTGCCAGCACGCTAGCAAGGTCTTCGCGTTTTACGGCGACGGTCGAAGGCTTGATCGGCGGCGCGACCGGACCCGGCGCGCCCGACTTCGGCGCGGAATTAGGAACGAAGTTAAAGGCGATCATGCTAATGGGCAGCGCCGCCGCCATGACCGCCGGGCTATACAGCGCGGCGCGCGTGGAAATCACACTATTATCGCCGTCTTGCGTAACCCAAAAGAAGTTATCCGGATCGCTGTCAGGGTGCGCGGTGCCATAGATGCAACCGGCATGGTACCTCAATCCCGCTTCGTCGCGCGTCTTCGCTACGCCGTCAGTGAGCGCCGCGCCGTTCGCCCATTGCACTAAGATCGGATATTTGATCTTCGCGCTGCGACCGGTGTACTTATCAAGAAACGGTTGCCATTTTGCGGCGGGCATCGGCTCTTGGTAAGGCAATACGTCAAGCACTGGCAAGCCGATCCGCTTCGCGTATGCCAGCATATCAGACTGGCGCGCCGATCCATTCGATCCACACATTTTCATTTTTGACGCCTGATAATAAATATCATGGGTCACTTGCTGTAAATGTGCCGAAGAGGGATCAAGCCCTTTTGCCAGGATATCAGCGCACGCCGTACCGATAAGCGTGCAACCGCCGCGAAGCAACGTGCCGTCATTAAGTCGCACAAACTGCGACGCATGGGGCATCACAAGCGGCGCGTCGTATATCCATTTCGTCATGCTGCATGACCTTTCTATGCCGCGCGATTTTTTCGGCGCGGCTTGGTGTTGCGCTTCGGTGTGACGGCGCGATTTTGCTTATCAAGTAAAAGCCGTTTGATCTCGGCTATTTTTGCTTCATAGCGTGTCTCTTGCTCAGTAAGACGCGCTTCATAGGCCGCCGCTTGCTCTTTAAGCATCTGCTTTAATAGCGCAATCTGCTTATTCGCTTCTTCAAGCTCGGTCTTGACGGCGGTGAATAAATCCATCACGAAGCGCCCGGCTTCCGTGACGTTATTCATTTGTGCCGATTCGATATCGACTTGTATCTTGTTGATTTGGTTAATTGCCAAATTTTGATCGGTTGCATTCTTTTCGGCGGCTAATTCGTTGCTTTTACTATTGACGAAGACACTTGCCACGCCAACGATTGCAAGGATGATTGCCGGAAGAAAGCTTAACCATTGCATCACGAAGCCGCCCGCCGTCTTAGTCGATTCGCCAGCTTTTCAAGGTCGCTCGGTGCGTATAGCTCCGATAGGTGATTTGCGAAGATGATCCACCAAATGACCGGCGCGGCTAGGTTATTTGCCGTCAAGGTCGAATCAAGTGCTAGTGCGAAGCTATAGAGCAAGGCGAAATGCCCGGCATACCAGATCAAGAGCTTCGCCGGAAGCCGATATGCGATAGCAACAGACGATACGGCGAAAAGAAAACACACACATAGCGATCCACCATAAGACCATAGCTGAGAAACGCGCGTGCTGAGCACCTGAATGGCCGTACCGGTCATTTTACCGGGCGCGATTAGGGCGAAGAAACCGAGCAAACCATACATCACCGCATAGCGCACGTAGTAATAAAACGTGGTGGTTAGATTGCGGTGCATCACACGCGCTCCAAAAAGTTGACGCGACTACCGAGCCGCGCGGCTAGTTGTTCGTAGCGTTGCATGGCGGCGACGATTTGCCCGCTTGCCGGTGTGCCGATCCCAAGGGTGATATCTTCGCTAGCGCTACCGGTCAATTTGATATCGACACTTCGCAAAATATCAGTAAGTGTCGCACCGTCAACGATCACGGAAACCTTATCGCCTAAGTTGAAATCAGTCACGAATTTTAACCCATCGACTTCGATCAAGTTGCCGTTGAATGTGAGCTTGCTAGCAGTATTTGCCAGCGACGCTAGCCCTTGCTGCGAAAGCACCGTGCGATCCGTGCTTGATCCGGCGTTGTATAGCCCTTCAACCCGGCCCCATGATGCCTGTGAGGTCGAATCGTTGACTTGAAGATAGGTGCGCGCCGTGCCGGTGCCGCCGCCCGCAACCGTCAATGAATTGACGATTTGCTGAGCATCATTGATATAGCTATAACTCGCAAGATTGCCGATCTCTTTGCTGAATTTCGCCTTATTATTCATCGCTGGCGTGAAGACTTGAAATTGCAAGAGCGGCCCGGCGATCTGCACAATCCTAAAACCGATCCCGCCTTGCTGCGCTAGTGTTTGAAACATACCGGTAAAATCAGCAGTAATGAAGCTATCGAAGCGCGCGTCATAAGTCACGGTCGATCCACTAGCGGCGTCTGTCTCAATACTGAAATGCGGAAATTGTCGATAGCTGAGTGCATCTGTCCCGGCGTTGAAATCGACATAGGTTTTTAGCACCGTTTCAGCCGGGCCGGTTTCCGTGTCGTAAGTTTGTGCCGCGAAACGCGAAAGCCCTTGCAGATAATAGACTATCATCCAGTTTTTACCGTCTAAGTCCGATCCTGGCAAACTGGCATTGCCGAGCGCATTTGAAAAGATAAGGCCATATTGCATTTGCAGGTTTGCGAAGTTTGACGCGCCCGCGCCGTAGCAACCGAAAGACGCCGCGCCATACGCCAGGGTGCAAGTACCGGGCGTCGCCGTCGCTTCGATTGCGCCGTCAAGCCACATGGTCGCCGTTGTGCCATTATACACAAGACCTAGCATATGCACGCCCGCTGTAAGCGTGGTGCTGCCATTGGTATTCGCGCCTTTAAGCTGCATAGTGCATTTGCCGGTGCTGAGAATACCGATATACGCCGAAGACGCCGAAGACGCCGTGCCGAGAAAGGCAACCACCGAAGTTGCACCGGGCGCGCTAATATAGTTAAACCAAACGTACATAGAAAATGACGAATTGCCGGTCGGCAAGCTAGCGGTCGGCACCGAGCAATACCCGTTCGATGAAAAAAGCACCGAAGCCGCTTCGTCGTCAATGAGCGCCGTCTGATTAAGCGCGAAGGTTGCGTGATAGGTGCCATTTTGCGAGAATGGACCAAAATCAACGGCGGCGGTGCCGCTGGTATCGCCAAAACTATACGCACGTAAAACGTTGTTGAAGGCTTGAAACGCTTGATAAGGGGCATTCGTGACGGGCCATGCGAGTCGCGTTGCCAGCAAATAGTTATCATCATACCCGGCAAGCACAAGCGTCTTCGTATCATCGGCGTCGCGTTCCACGTAGCGCGTAAAGCCGCTAAAGAAGTAAGCGCCGTTCCGATTGACATAGATGCCATTGCCCGGCGTCGCCAGTAAGCTAGCCATCGGGTGATCGTCAGATATGGTTAGCTGCCAGGAGCCATAGCCATTGTAGCGCGGGATCATCTCGAATACTTCGTATTCATCGACTTCGCCCTGCATGACAAGGTTGCTATCGCGTACCTTGATTTGATACTTGGCCGGTGCAACTGGCATAGCTCTATACCCCTAAGTAGCGTTGCTTATACGTAAGCTGAATCGAAGTTGATCCGGTCGTGCCGGAAAGCGTGAAATTCAGCACATTCGCGCCGGTTGCGAATGAGAAGAGCGAAGAGGTATTCGACATTGCCGCATACTCGTTTGTCGTGCCGTTAAGCAAAACGGTCTTCACCAGCGGCGTTGTGTCAATGGTGAGGATATCCGATCCACCCAACGTGAGCGTAAATACCATACTTTGCCCGGTTGTTGTGTTAGTTATAGTTAAATTAGTGGTCGGGCCATGTATCGACCATTGCGGCCAGAATTCCACGTCGCCGGTATTCGTAACCGTGAAAGCGCCGAAGGTCGTGCGTGTAACAACCGTGCTTGAAGCGTCGTACCACAGGGGATCAGGCGCGTGGAATTGTAGTGCCGCCATAAGTTTGCCGAAGGCGCGGTTGCCCTGCGATTCGTCGGCTTCAAGACCGGCTTGCAAATAGCAGTTTAATTGCCTGACGGTCGAATCTGCCGAAGTATATTGCAGCTTGCCAGCACCGCGTTTCGGATTCATGGCGCTTCGTAGCGTTCGCATGGCGGCGGCTAGCGCACTTTCATCAGCACCGGTTATCCATACGGGCAAGAGGGGATTCGCAGGATCAAGCTTGACGAAGCGCACGAAGGCACCGTCATAATTTGGCACGGTGTATTCTAAGAATTCGCGCGGTGTATCCCATATCCCATTGCGCCCGTAAATGGCTTTATATGCCCCGCTGCCATCAAGTAGCGTGGTGGTTGCGCTCGGATCAATCCACGCCATTTGCTCACTAGGCATGTAATAGCTCCATTCGCCGGAATTCGGTCATAATGCGGTTAATGGTCGGCGCGCCGCCGCCCTCAACATGCACATGATAATGAGTGTCGCCGCCGCCTTTTAGTGCCGCCTGGGTCGGCGCGCTATTCGTTGGATGCACTGCCGATCCTTGTGGCAAATCGACTAATTCAGGGCCATACTCGCCAACAAGCGCCCGACCGCCTGGCGCATATGCGGTACCTTTAGCGAAGCCGGGGATATGCAAGGTATGCCCGACGCTTTGGATCGCTCCGATCCCGCTCCCCACAGCATCCTTGATATGACCAAGCATGCCCAAGAAATTGCCGAGCGCCCCTAGTACCGTGTTAATGATATTCAGGAAACCGCCGATAAATCCGGTTGTTTGCGAGATCGCCGGGCCGACCACATTTTTTAGCACCCATCCGACCGCTTGCAAAATCGGCGTCAAGACCGGCCCGACTTTCGATATAATGCCTTCGATGGGGGGCAGCATATTTTTTGCGATAGAACTGCCTACTTGTTCAACTGCCGGTATCACGTCAGTCGCCAGCACGCCCCACACAACCTTAAAGATCGGTACCACGTCTTTTGCGATTGCGCCGACTAGCTGAATAACCGGCGGCATAAGCTTCGTGGCGATCCATTGCCCGAATTGCAGCACAACCGGAAGCACATTCTTCGCGGTGAAGACCGCGAAATCGGTCAAGCTCGGCATCACGTCCTTGTTAAACAAGGTTACGGCGTTTTGAAATGCCGGGATGAAATCTTTTTGCGCTTCGGTTGCGACCGCTTGGATCGCCGTCGCAATTTGCTTCGCGGGCGAAGAGGCTGCTTTTAACTGAGCATTGAAATTCGCCGCATAGCGCCCGCCTTCATCGAATGCCGCCGCAAATGGCTTCGCCGCCGCCGTCATTTTTTGAACGGCAAGCGATCCTTCATCGAAGGTCGCTTTTGCGACTTGTAGCGGCTTCACAAAACGTGCGACCGCTTGCGCCCCTTCGTCGTACCAGTCACGCAACGCAACGATAGGTTTACCGAGTCGATTTAACGCCGCCGTGCTTTCATCGAAATCATTTTTTAAGACAATTATCGGCTTTGCGAAATTTAAGACGGCGTGCTGCGCTGAGTCGAAATGGCTTTCAAGAATACCAAAAACTTGACCGGCCAATTGCAGCGCCGGGCCAAGTTTACTGCCAAGGAAACTAGCGAATTCCATTGCGACGGGCAAAAGTTTCGTACCGATTTGGATACCGAGCGTTTCGACCGCTTCTTTTGCTTGACTCAGCTTGAAGTTGAATTCGCCTTGAATCACATTCCATCCTGAGATGGAATTGCCCGCCGATTTTACGCCGCCTGTTAGATTTGTAAGATTGTCTTGAAAGGTCTTTAAGTGATCGCCACTTAGATCAAGAAGACCTTGCATGGTCTTCGATCCGCCCGCAATATCCTTCAATGCACCGAGATATGCGGCACTTCCGACCGGGAATTTTTTACCAAGGGCATCGGTGATGAGTTGAATCGCACCCGGCAAGCTTTGTTGCATGGCGGTCGAAACTTGCTGAGTCGAAAGACCGATGCTTTTTAGGGTGTCCGAAGCAAGCTTGCCGGGCGCGTCAAGCCCGATGATCGTTTGTCGCAGATACGTCGCCGCATTTGCAGCCGGTATGCCTTCGGCGGTCATGGTTGCCATAGCCGCCATAACGCCAGTAAGTGAAATCTTCGCAGCGGCGGCGGTCGGCAAGATTTGCGAGAGCGATCCCGCCAAATCTTCCATATGGGTCTTGCCGCTGGCGACGGTTTGCACAAGTAAGTTGACGGCGTTTGCGCTCGTTATGCCGGTCTTGCCGAAGTCAGAAAGAATCGTGGTGGTTGCGTCGGCTACCACACCGAGATCGGCGTTTCCGACTTTCGCGCCTTCGGCGGCGTCTTTTAGGATCGCTAGACCGGCGGCACCATGAAATCCCGCCGATTCGATCATATAAAGGCCGCTCGTTAACTGAGCCGTTGAAGTGCCAGTGTCGCGCGCGATCTGTAGCATGCCATCGCTGACAAGCCCTAGATTCTTCGCAGATTCGCCCGCGCCTGTGACAAGCGACTTTACCCCGGCGTCATAGTCGGCGGCTTGCTTCGTGAAGGCAACGCCCGCCGCTACGGCGGCAACGCCGATTGCGGCAACGCCTGTGCCGAAGGTGCCAAGCATGCCCATTGCGCTTTTTAAGCCGCCCTGAAAGCCGCTTGTATCAATGCCAAGCCCGACGCTGGCGGTACCGAGATCAGCCATAGTGCCGCCTCACAAAAAGAAACGCTTCACGATTGATTCGTGAAGCGTTGTTTTACTTCTTTAGTCGGGCTTCGGCTTCTTCGGTCTTGATTTCCAAAAAAGCGATCCACTCGGTTAATTCTGAGCTAGTGAGCGCCGCCAACGTTTCGCGCTTTGTGCGGTGAAGCGCAAGCGCGACTTCTAAGATTTGCCGATTGAAGCCGCGCTTTAAGCCTTTTTTGTTTGCTGAAACATATCAGCATCTAAGCCCGAAAGCCGCGAAGCGATTTGCGTGACCCGTTCCATTGCCGTACCGCCGCCGGTATTCAACGTATCCTTATCGGCAGCGCTGAAAATCGGTTGCTTGGTCGCCGGATCGAAGCACGAAGCGATGGTCAAGAGTGGATAGTATTTATTGCCATCGCGCCGCCCGGTGGCATCGGTGGTTGCGGTGATGAGCGCCACGCGCGCGGGCGAAGACATTTCGCGCACCGTGACCCATACTTTCCACTCTGGCACGTAGATCGTTTGCTCTTGAAGCTCTTGCGTCTGTGCCAGAATCGCCGCGCGCAAATCGCCGCCCTTGGGCTGCATGTCGATAGGCGTTTCGGTCGGCGCGGTCGGCGTCGTGTCATTTTGCGAAGTTTCCGTCGCCGTCGCGCCGTTCATTGTTTCGTCAGGTTGCATGATTTTTCGCTCTTTCTTGGGCTACGGCCCAGGATTGTAGTACAAGGATCGGTCGATAGTGAAGCTCATACTATCTTCCACAAGACCATTGACGGGCGTTTTTTGGCCTAGTTGGTTTAAGTATGCATAGCCCTCATACCGAGCGCCAGAAACGGTACTAACGTATAGCGCCAGAATCCCGCGCACACTGCCTGTAAGTAGCAGGTTGATGAAATAGGCGTCAATGAAATAACGCGCTATCGTACCGCTGCCACCTTTCAAGCCAGCAATATACGTCTTCCATCCGGCGCTGGCAAAATCGGTTGCGTCGTACAAATCGGCATTGATGGTTAAATCCCATTCATGCGCGCCGCCGATTGTTGTTATGGTAAAGTATTTACCGCTATGCGCCCGAAAAAGATTTGCCGAAGGATTAGCCGAGCCGAAGACAACCGTACCGCCGGGGTACTGAATCGTGTAGGCTTCGGCGGCGGTGTGCCACGTCGCGCCCGAATCGGTCGATTCTTGGATCACCGGTACCACGCTATCATCCCAATAACGCTTACTTGAAGTCGCTATTGTGTAATGAATGTGATCGCCGCTATCCGTCAATGTCTCATCAGTAAGTGAAGTTGACGTGCCGGAAGCGGCGAGAATTTGGGCGCTTGATCCGCTAATTGCCGCCATAGCAGCGATCCCCCTTGATTAGCTGTATGTGACCGCGCCGGTAAAGGTGAAGGCGAAGGTTACTTCGACCAAGCCATTGACGGGCGCTTTCTCTTGAAGCTGCGAAATGAACGCGCTTCCGGCAAACTCATTTGTGCCATTTGGGGAAAGGTGCAAGGTTAGCGTCGTGCCGCCCAAGATAGCATTTTGCAACGCCGTTTGCCCGGTATCTGAGAGCATCCAGTAGCCCATAACTGAGCCGGTCGCACCCTTCAAACCGGCGACGGATTCTTTCCACGAATCACCGAAGACGGTTGAATCGTACAAATCGGCGTTAATCGTGGCATTCCATTCGTGAATCTCGGCAACGGCTGTGCTACCCTCTTTCACGTAACCGCCAGAACCTGAAATTGCGGGCATGGTCTATTCCTCCACAAGTGCATCAAATCGGGCTACGATATGACGCAAAGTTTGATCGTCGGGATCGCGTAGTTTTTGCGTGCCACTCGGATCGTATTCAAAAAAACTGTTCGTGCCGGTTGCGAGTGTGAGCGGCACACGGTCAAGTAGCGCAATGCAGCGCGCCAGAATGTCGATGCCCTCTTTATAGCCGCCCTTTTGTGTTGTTGTCGCGCCGCCGCCGCTTTGTGTCCATATGTCAAGCGTCACGGTCACGCGCCGCCCGCGCCGCCCGAAAGTGTCTTGCCGTAGTTCGAAATCGTTGCCGACTGTGACATACGGATAATCTTGATCGGGATCGACTTCATCGAAGACGCCTTCGATCATACCCATTAGGGTGCTATCGCCCTTTAGACGACTTGTCACGCCCGCTTGAATCGTGGCAAGCGCGGTTGTCAATTGCGTCATATTTGCACCACGCGCCGAAGATTGCCGCGAAGATACGCTTGCGCTTGTTTCCACGCCGGATAGAGATATGGTTGCGCGGCTTGGTAGCGCGTACCAAGCTCAGGATAGAGCGCATAATCCAAATCGCTACCGAAGGTGCCAGCACATTTGATCGGATCGAATTCTTTATGCAAACTATCCTTTAATGCGCCCGTTCGCACCGGCACAAGCCCCTCGGCAATACCTAAGCCATAATCAAGCGATTCGTCAACGACTTTTGCGGCGTTTGCGTTGACTTCTTCGCCCCATTTCGCCATATTCGCCGTGACTTCACCGAGTCCATTTAAGTTGATACCGAAGCTTGCCATTATTTCTGCTTTACCGCCTCTATCGAAAGGTGCAACCATTCACGCTCTTCGGTCGGATCAGCGATGAAACGTATGTCATATTGCCGCCCAGCATTGTCGCCGTTTGCATCAACTAAACGCATGGCGGTACTGATATGTGTGCTTTTTAAATAGCGGAAATCAACCTCAAAAAAGGCGCTTGATTTCGCCTGATTTGATGCAAGGATCTCCTTACCTTTCCATGCCTTTTTACGCGCCCAAACGGTTGCGATTGTGACCCAAGACGCGGTATAACCGCCCATGCCATCGTCTGTCTTTTGACCGAGCGATTGTACGTACATTTTGTGCCGTAACTCGCTGGCTTTTGGCGCGATGAATTCAGCCATAATCGCCCTACTTTGCGCCGCTATAATTCAGCTATAACTTAGCAGATTGTGGCACCATAAACTTCGCTGTTTTCCGGTGCTTATATTGCGAAGTCTTGGTCAAGAAAGCCGCCATATCTTCGCAGAATTATCAAGCATGTCGTCAGGGATATTCGGCGCGCTACGATTCTCATAGCGCCACATGGCACAGCGCCGAATGTTGCCACGAATCGAAGCCGGTACATCTTTGGGATCGTCGCTATAACCAGCGATATATGTTACCCGAATACGCGGCTTATTCCCTGGATAGTTTAAGGCCACGGCCCATTGTGCAAGAGCGCTTGTTGATAGGTACACTTTCGTCGGCAATCCATCAGGACAATCAACTAAGTAATCATCTGTTAAAGTGAGTGTAACCCAGGATGAAATCTGTGTTTCGATTTCAACTGTTGTGACACTCTGAACTGGCGACCAAGGCACCTCACAAGCATAGCCATCATAGCCGCCGATGATGCCCGCTAATGGCGTGATGATCAGGTTAGGTAAATACATCGCCGTGCGAAGCGTTTGCGTCATTAAACGCCGCCCTAAACCGCGTTCTACAAAGTCAGTCGCTTCGGCAATATACTCTTGTATCATTGCGTCGTCATCTGCCCAAGAAACGCGCAAAGCATCCTTCACGGATTGCAGCGTAACCGGGTATGTATCGGACGCGGTTATGGTGATCGTTTGCATCTGCAATACCCCGCACAATCTGCGAAGTTTGCCGGGCGAATTCGCCCGGCTTGTGGCTAGCGTTTGCCTTCGATATGCACATAAAATTGTGCAGATGTCAGGGTACCAACGGCGATATTCCATACAAGACGGCCCTTCGATGAAAGGCTATCATTATGGCTCGTTCCCGGCCCGATGGAAGTGCGATATTGATTCGCACCAGTCCAGGCGGGCGCGTCGCCGTTCAAATTCGCTACGTAGGGCGAAGCTTGCCCGTCATAGTTAGCAACAATGACTTGCACTGTTACGCCGCCCGCGCCGCCAGTTATTGACTTTAATTGCACAAAGACCGAAAGCTCTTTGTAGATCGAAAAGTCGAAGACGCCTGTGCGACCGAGCGAATCAACAATCGGCGTTGCGACCGAATCACTACTTGATGATCCGGTCGTCACTAAGCCAGAAAAAATAACATCAGTTACGGCCATAGCGGCAAGGTTCCCCCTTAGAAGGTGGGATCGTGGCGCGCGTGACTTAGCAAGACCGTTGTGCCGATCACCATGCCAGTTGTTGCACCGGAAACAGTGAGCTTCACAGCGATATACCGTAAGCCGCCTTTATAGCCTACCCACTGGCATTTGTTCACACCAGTGTTATCGGTGATCGCCGTGAATGCGCCGATTAGATCGCCCGCCGCAACCGCCGTAAAAGTCGAATTATCGCTTGACTCATACAGCGCGGGCGTGAAGCTGCCATCAGTCCAGGTGCCGAGATTGACAACCGCCGTAACCGATTCGTACCCTTGGGTATCGGTCGAGTTGGAAGAAGAGGGATTCACCGTCGCCGTTGTTGCCGCCGGTTTAATGGGGCAAGAAGGCAAAATCAGGTGAGCGAGATCGCGCGAAGCCATGTGCTTTGCTCCTGAAATTCAGATGCCCGATACCAACGTGATACCGGGCGCTTTTGATTGAAGAGAAATGAAGAGCCGAGCCGCTCGGCTTAGCTCATTTTCAAGCCGCGCACGGCTTCGGCAAGCACTAATTGACCGCCGACACGCTTGCGAATCAGGTACGCGATCTGCCCTTGCTCGGCATATTTTTCGCGCAAGATTTGCACAACCATTGACACGCGGTCAACAATCGTGTAAGCGCGCTTGAAATCACCGAATACGGCGGCGATTGCCGCCGA
>Ga0070711_100000486_pt1 | contig 20672 bp, 23 predicted proteins | sample LARL53metaG_FD_65452 | JGI IMG/M metagenome (GOLD analysis project Ga0070711, IMG submission 65452) | Corn, switchgrass and miscanthus rhizosphere microbial communities from Kellogg Biological Station, Michigan, USA - LAR L5-3 metaG | ecosystem: Host-associated > Plants > Roots > Rhizosphere ... | reverse complement strand
TCTTTTGTTCCCTTTTTGTTTATTTTATAATCTTTTGTGAATGTTCTATATTTGCAACCACTATCTCTGAAGGATTCATCTGTCATACAAGGGCCATATTCTACCGTTGTATGATAGCATTCATCTGCATCACTTGAAGCACAGCTTCCACATTTGTAAGTACCATTTCTGATAAAATCTTGTTTTACTAAACAGGCAAAGTTGCTTTTTCCCTTTGCTGCTTTTAGATATGGAAAGTCCTTTGAATATTGTGTTTGCAAATCCTTTGTAGCGGTACATATGTAGCTTGAACCCAAAGCCAGTGCAACTGCTATGGCTACAGGACTTTTTCCAAAGCCAGTAGGTGCCTCTAGTATGACATATTTGCAGCCTGAATGGAAGGCATTGCAAATCTCAGTTAGTACCCTTTCTTGATTATGCCGCTGCGATGCAAATGGAAAATTCTTGATAAGATCCGATATAGTTAATGATTGATGGGGGTTATTACTTCTATCATTACCAATACTGCCATTATTATTCAGTTACCTGCACCTTCCTTTTCATTATCTACCTTGTAAATATAATTGCGAATGCATTTTGGAATAGAGTAAAGTTTTTGATGCTCTACTACTGCTTGAAGATCGGTTGATTCACTTATCATCTCATATCACTTCTTTTACCAATTGTATTCGCTGATCATTTGCTCTTGAAAAATAAAGATGGAGAGTGCATTTGATTTACGCAGCCAATATGTTGTATCTTGTGTCATTTCCTGATCCAAGCCTTTGGATTTTGAGCAAGTTATGTCTTTCGATTAGTAAGGCATCTACGTGCTCTGATGTCCTTTTACTTACAATCCAGTATGTTTCTTGACCAGTATTCGGATCTTTTACTGTGAACTCAAATCGCTGTACCTTCTTTCCATCAAATTCCTGTTCTACTGGCTCCATTTTCTCTGGGTCAAATAATCCCAGCATTTTTTCACCAGGTTGAAGGTTTTGGAACCTGCTGGATTTCCTTCTTAGTTCCTCATTTCGTCTGAGGTTCTCCTTTGTCTTCTGGCTTAGCTCTTGTGTCTTACCTTTTCTTTATCTTCTATCATGTTTCTCTATATCACATCTATTTTTTGGCAAATTAGCTTACTTTCCACTAGACAGAGGAAAGCAATTCTCAACCACACCACGAGAATGCTTTGTCGTGTGGTCACAAAATATATGACTACAACTACATGTCAGCTACTCCCTCAGAAATTTGCTTTGAACTTTCGGCTATCGTCATACTATTATTATTTGACAACCTTGTGAGTTTCTCATTGATTTCATTCAGTTTTCCGTCCTGATTTGCGAACCTCGCTTCAAATCTGTCTGAGGGATTAAAGATATCGTTTACGAATTCTATAGCAGGTTTTTCAGCGGTTGGTGTACAATGAGATGTATAATTCCGAAAATTCAGGCATCTTGTATCAAGACTTTATATATACATTGATCCACAACGCAAAAGAATATCCTGATAACAACATATTACAGCAAGAATACAAACTAATCCAAAATATGATCAAATTTGAGTATGTAGACTTTCCTGACACTTGTAATATAGAAGGAACAATGAATTTTGATCCGAAAATGCGGGATGTCTGTGATATGAAAATTGCCTTTATCTATCCCCTCTGCCAAGCTGATCCTCTAATTCATAAAGAAGCATGTACTGCTAACAATCAATATGTCGATAACTACTTGAAACACTTCAATCCTTCAATACAGAAGTATGCCGCAAGCAAATTGGGTATGAAGATCTTAATGCAGCGTTCGATGCGCCGCCTCCACAGTAGTTATACAAATAGTCTGCTCGAATAAGAATAGATTTAGATTTGAATCCCTAAATAAAGGCTGAATTATAATACTAACCGTCTGTTCCTTTCAGCATTCACTTTACTTCCTTTACGTTAGAGATGAGGTGTTTTCCTACTATCAAACACAGTTGTCTTGGTATCATACATCTGAACATGAACCCATAATAAGCATCAAAATATTATGACAGGCAAACAGCAGCTTCACATATGCACATAGTAGCTCATACCATGGTAGCCTGATTGCCTTTTTTTGTTGTTATTTGATTAGTCTTCAAATGAGTAAATGTATAGTTGCATATATTCACCACGTTCGATAACTTCCCAACCTGTTAGGGGTACTGCGAGTCACATTATTACCCCGTTGTCATCTCATCTATTATCATGATATTTTAGTTTGAGCTCACGATGAGCAACTGCCTTAGTTATAACAGAAGCAGCTACATTCCAATGATAACATGACATCATCATCTGACTATTATGTTATGCTTTCTGAATGCCATATAATAGAATAAGGCTGCCAAGGCAAAAGCAATGAAATACCAGTTTGGTATTACGAAGCTACCATTGATGTCTATTGCTCCAAGATGCGTAGATGTCCAGTCAGTAAATTGCATTAATTGTCCACCCTTTGGATCATCCTGTAATGGAACCAACCATCTATTTACAAACCAAGCAAAATCCTCTACTAATACGGCAGTTATCAGGTTCGCACAGCCAAGAACAAAAGCTTTTCTTCTCTTCCTTCCACCAAACAATTTGAAGCTCATATCATCAAAAAGAGCAGCAAAACTAATGAGAGCAAAAATAAAAAGCATCGGAAATAGATGGTACTGATACATATTGCCAATTATTGGTTTTGTCTCTCTGCTGCGGTCAAATTCAGGGTGATTACTCTGCACTTTACCATTTGAGATTCGCAGAGCTGGATCTTTGATATAATAATATTCAAGATGAGCAAAACATGTAGCAAATATAACACAAATAATAGCAGTTGTTACGAACTCAATCCTTCTTGCATTTAACTGCAAGCGAATGTGCTCTGGAAGAATTGGATGATGATGATTATTACTAGTGTCTTCTGATGGTGCTTTTATAAATATATACTGTACAATATCTAATTAAATTATTTTGTATCATTCTTCGATGGGTAGTCAATCTGAAAATGATTCCTAATTGTCACTCTTAGTTTTTTGATATTCGCTTTGCTATGGACAGGCATAAGTCTGTCAGGATGAGACCGCATATACCCGAGGTATGGAACAGGTTATGCAGATGGATATGGCCAAAACATTTTGATTACTTTTTGTTACTACAATCATTATTTGCAATGACAAGAGAAATGAGTTTGCATATTTACAGCTTGGAATCCAAGCACTATAATGACGTATTGATAGGTTCAATGGTGACGGTCAACAACAGAAAATTGAAAATGAAGCCATTGGCTGGATGAAGACAGCGGTCTGAAAATAGCAGACTGCTACCAATTGATGATGAATCGCTACTGCCGTCATTGATGAAGGTATTTGTAGGGTAATTGTACTATGTGTAACAAGGTAGGAAAATTAGTCTAAATAATCTTCATTAGTACGTTTTAAAACTTTATTCTCTGGTATTAATATTCTAAATGAGATTAGCGTGTTGCTCCTAGTCAGCTCGACTCTTCGTGTCCACTCAATTGATTATACGTCAAGAAATCCCCTCTATTATTCTCACTATATCATATCGTATAGTTGATATCTTCAGATTCAAGATCGATTTTTTACCGTACCTCTTCATCGACCTCTTGCGGGCGATGTGAGCCATTCATATATATCCTGAAATACATATTCTTCCATTTGACCATGTGAGGTTATCCATTGATTGGAAGGGACAAATGTATGTCCAAGACCTGGATAGACAATTATTAGATGGTCAGGATGATTTACTTCTGTTAATCTTTGTTGTAATAGCAGCGCTTGTTCAAGGGGGGTTTGGCTATCATTTGCTCCTACGAGTATGAGGATACCGGTATTTGAAGTCACATTCCCTATCATGCTAATGACACTACCCAGGGCAGAAAACGATTTTCCATAACTAGGACAACCAAAGATGTTTATGCATTTGGCTGACAACTGTGAGGCATTTGGAGATGTATCATTTTCAAATACCCTTACAAGTGCAGGCTTAAGTTCATTATCAATACTTATATACACATCCTTATTTGTGTTATATTTGGAATTTAATTGGTGTTTGGTACCATTATTAGTCTCTAGAAGTAGTGTGAGATTTCCAACCATAGTACTGAAAATTGGATTCTTACTTGCTTCTGATAATGACAGCAATCCATCATGATTGTGGTCTAACACCTTTTCAGCATAAAGAAAAGGATGTGCAACTTCCTGGAAATATATAATATCACGCCATTTTTCAGCTACTGGAGCCATTAGGACCATATTTCTGACCTTATCTGGGTTATCGACGGCAACTCTTGGGGGTATGTTAGTACCTTCACTATGTCCAATCAATGTTGCCTTTTTAGTTGCATTTACTTCAGGTTGCTGCAATAATACTGATAAAGCCTTCTCCGCGTCTTGCTTCAGATTGTTAAATGTAAGATTACCCCATGCATTACTATCTGATATCGTGAAGTTCGGCCCCACACCTCTCTTATCATATCTAAGTACTGCAAATCCCCTGTCTGAGAGATACTTAGCCATATGAGAGTATGGAGATGTCGGTGGAAGTACTGAACCAGCACCAGCACCCGGAAAGATAATTACGCCAGGGAATGGACCTTTACCTATAGCGGGAATAGTTAATTGAGCATTAGTCTTTAATCCATTACCAAGGTCAATTGTTAGATTTCTATGCTTCACTGTCTCTACATATGGTTGAGCGTACGCTTCAGCAATTGTTGTGTAATGATGATGTAAAGTGGATTCACTGAGAAATGAAAATGACAAAGAAATTGAACATACTGCAATGATCGCCAATGATACATATAAGATACCATGTTTCTTTCTGCCATAACTCGGATTGACGATGACCATAGTCTTCTTGAATAACTCGAGTCTATTAATATAGCTATTACTTCCTATTGTACTCCAAATTGAATAAAGCCACAGTCTATATCAAATACTGGAGATGTTATCTAGTTTTTCATATCATAGGATAATAAATACAAGAAACACGATTTATTGGTAATGAATCAAAAAAATTCCATATTACTGGTATTAGGATTAACTCTGGCTCTCGTAGTAGCGTTAGCAGCAGCCCCAGCTCTAAATGAAATGGCGTATGCGCGTGGACGTAATGGTGCTCCCGGCACTCCAGGTCGCGCATCAACTTCTGTAACATGTTCTGCTACCGGATGTACTGCAGCTGCAGCTGCAACTGGAGCCGGTGGCGGTACTGGTGGTAACGGCGGTGGTCCTGGCGGCGGTACTGGTGGTGCTAGCGGTAGCGGTACTGGGGTAAGTACCAGTGTTGTATCGCCTCCACCACCTCCTCCACCTCCACCTTGTCTTCCAATTCCCGGGTTTCCTCATATCTGCTTGTGATGAGCTAGATATACAGCTTCATCCTATTTTTTTGAAAGTGCTTGGTTTATGCGTTAATTTCCCCGCCCAAATTGTCTCAAGCCAAGATGACTATGCGACATTTTCTGAAAAACTTCCGTACGTTCCTTCATATCTAAAGTTAAATCTATAAGCAAATCCTCTTTACACCAATGGGAAATACTTGATAGTTCTGCTGTCCGTGATAAGAACATCGATGAGCAGGGTATACGACCTCTCGCACCTGCTTTGAGTGAATTTGCAGTGTTTAGGACGGAATCTACACTACAAACTATTTAGTATCATGTGGAAAAACAGTTTTTCGCAATTAATTATTGTTATTAGGCTGCTCAGAGGCTGATGCTGCTATTGTATGTTACTAATGTTTCTTTTTGCATGTTCAAATGTTTCCATATCTTTTTCTATTCCTCAAAAACTGTCTTTTTAGTTTAAGAACAGCAATACCTGTGGTACCAGTGCCCATCATAGGATCAAATACAATTTGATTTTCTACGGTAAATAAATAGAAAAATATCGGTATCATTGAGTTATCGTTTATTAGGAGGTGTCATATTCCCAGTTGCATTCATGCCGCCACCAACGCTTGTCATATTTTTACTCATAGTCTGATTTCCTTTCTGCATAGTCATGGCTGATGTCGGAGTAGTATTGAAAGTACCCAGTACTGTTGCTAAGGCTATCAATGCGACAAAAAGGGCAGTTCCAATGATTGCAAAATAGTTATGTTTGGTGTTTTTGTTCATCAACTCCTTGAGTATTATATTGTATTTGAAAATTGTACCCGAATTAAGAAAGCTAAGTTTGCGTAACCTGTGGCAATAGAGCTACACAGGAAGCCTTGTTCAATGTTGGAGATGGAGAATTTACAAAAGTAGAAAAATACTGTCATGCATGCAAATGTATTCTGGCCTCCTTTCCGCTAATAATTAAAACTTCTATTTCATTAACTTCTGAATAAAATCAGTAGACCCTTTAATAAATTGAAAAAAGAAAAGTCTCTAATATATGAATTAATATTTTTCATATAGTTGGATTGCATTCAATCAGAGATTGTAGTTTTGGATGTTTATACTTGACATCTATATACATGATTGAATCATCTGATCGAAAATAGTTGTAATGTGGCTTTAGCCAATCTACCTTGATTATCATTATCTTCGATTCTATTTTTGAAATCAAGTGTTAATTTGCTCCTGTATAATATTATCACAATTGTCCAGAATCTTTCCAAGATTGAAATGATTCATAGCAGTCTTTGCATATTTTTTAAAATGTAGTTTCATTAGTACTGCCAGATGAAAGATTGATGCAAATCCTAGAATTGGCTAATGTTTATAAACATCATTTATGCATATAAAATATGAAATCTGATGCAAATCAGATTGAAGGCGAAGCTGTAAGTAAACTATATTCTGAACTTGAGTCGTTAAATAAGCAAAAAAAGAAGATAGAAGCAACATATCTTCAACTATTTCCTAAGGTAGACTCTTATCTTATACATGATGTACTTATGCGTATTAGTGAGGATCCAAATAAATATAGAGATAGTGGGCCATTCTATACAATAGAGGTATTTGCAAAAGAAGGAACGAATTCGGACTGGTGCAAAAAACACATATTAGAAACCACTGGTACTGTTCCAGCAGTTTATGATAGTGGTACTCATTATGTAACACATATGAGAGTGACGCCAAACGTCCTTAAAAGATTAAATGACTTTGATTTTGTGGAGGAAGTTGTGGGTGACTATACTGGAAGTGGTCCATCATTAGGACCTATGCATGATAGAGGAGAAATCGCCATAAAGCGTAAGGATGACAGAAGAATTAAGACATGGTAATGATACTAAATTATTAGACAAACTTTAGTAATTTAACGAATATACGTAATTACATTCCAATCAGTTACCTTTGAGTACCATATTTCATAAGCCGAAACTATTGTTGTTATTATAGAAAAAGATGGAGATACAGCACAAGATGATGATCCTAGATTTGATATAGCAAAACGATTTTTTTTGATAAGATTGGAGATACTGTTTGTATTACACCAAATGTATTGCGTTGCCATGGATCTGCAAATAAGGAACACAAGCCAGGTGGTAGATAATACAGTGGTTGGAGCAGTCAAAGCAGATGTGAAGCTAGCATTTCTGCGGCTATTACAATAAATTCTGTTTTATTTCTACGGAATACTCGCGGCGAAGGTGATCGGTTTTTGAGCATTATTATAAAAATTGGTAGGTATGAGCGGCCTTACTCATGAAATAGATGTTTTAGCAACACAGGGAACTAAAGTCCTTGCAGTAGAATGCAAAAATTATGACGAAGTAAGATTTGTAGGAATGAGCTTTGCTAGTACAAGGGTTCACCTATTAAGTTGTATGTTTAAGATAACTCATTATTTATTCCACTATAACATTTGCAATTGGGTGTGAATTGTATAACCATGATGAAAACTAAATTTCTTACTTGTTTTTATTTTTCCATAATCTCAAATCTGTAAGAAGCTCAGACACCCTTATCGCATCAATAGGATTTTTGTCATCTTCTTGTTATTTGTTTTTTCTTTTTACAACCATGATTAAACCTTCCGTATTTCTATGTCTACATAATAATAACTGTTATCTAAAAATGGACTAAATCAAAGTTTGATAGATTATTGTAAGAAACATTCCACTTTAATATAAATAGAAAACATACACTATTAAAATTTGCTACTAGTGGTGATGAAAGATCAAGCTTCTTGGTCTCTGCTACTAAAAACTACTACTCACATAATTTTGTTCGTAAGTGTGGGCACGTGTCATGTAGTCTTGGCAAAACTTCATTTTATTGCCCTCAAATGAATCCAAATCCGATACCCATAGAGATACTGCCCGTTAGCGGAATACCAAAATTTGGCATTGCTAAAGCGTCTGCATGATCACCGGTGTTAAACCCAGGAATCTGTGTTGTTGCATTTGCAAGTGTTGATAGTTACTGAAGATAAACTAATCCTACGAGAAACAATCATACTACTACAGCTACTACCCTTACGACTTTTTCAAACCATAAAGTAGCTAAACCGTGAGGTTTAGAAACTTATCGTGTATAAAAATTTTGATGAAAGACTATATCAAAAAAAGTTGAAGGTATAGAGTACAATATGAAAGATTATAATAATGATAATAACAAGATTTGTTGCTCTTATTGTGGTAAAGATTTTTCACAGAATGAAGATTGGCCTTATGTGGAAGGGGATTCTAACAGAGGAGTTTTAAAAATAGAACATTTTTGCTCCGAAGAACATAAACACAACTTTTTTACAAGTCGGAGTAACATACTCACACTTCATCTTTCTATAAGACAAGATATTTTCAAAAAGAGATTTGCTCATTTGGTCTATCTGAAAGTGTCCCGACGATATTATGCATATCTATCGCCAATATGGCCACTACTAGCATTCGCAAAACTAACCTTTTCAAAGGCTGTTGCTGTATTTATTGTCTGATTGGTCTTTTGTCATTGTACTTTACCATTATTCACAATGCAAATCTAATTGATAGAATATTGAACCCACAACAATATGTGACTTTGGTAGAAATGGACTTTCTTCAAAGAGCCGTTTTGAGCACCACTAGTTTATCTGTACCAGACTCTGCTCCCCATATTTCTCCTGGTCGTCCTAGGATCTGGCGTACATTAGCTCCTGGAGTTGGTATTACAAATACATCAAATTTTTCTTTACCGGGATCAAATCTCACTATGGCATTTGCTCCAAAATCACTTAACCATACCATGTCATTCTTGTCTACATATACAGCATATGGCATTGGATTGTTACCTGGTACCTTCCATTCTTTCCATTTGTTAGTAGCAGCAGGATCATAAACAGCCAAATTACCAGCATTCCATTCGGTAATCCAAAGCCTACCATGTGAATCAGACCAAATACGCCTGGCTCCTTGGTCAGGAGTTGGTGGCTGTATGACAATAGAATTATGACTGACCATATCAATTCGAGCAATATAATTTCCAGCTAATGAAGCATAGTAAATATTACCCTCAGGTGTTGTTGTTATTCCGTAAGGTCCAGGACCAGACGGAGCATTGAAAACTTGTATCCTTCCAATAGCTGGGTCAAGTCTTCCGTAAATGCCGCTTTGTCCAGTAAACCATAAAACACCATTATGATCAAATGTAGCTGTGTTTAGATTAGCATTGCTGATGCTACTACTACCATCATTAGGCAATGGAAACACACGCACTTCCTCAGTCACAGGATCAACACGTATGATCGCATTCAGTCCACCATCTGTAATCCAAGGAGCACCATCTGGACCAACAATGACACCATGTGGAGCTGAGCCTTTGCCAAGTGCTATGATATGAGATTTACCAGTTTTTGGATCCAATCGTGCTAACTCACCTGCAGCCTGGGCAGTATACCAGATAGTTCTACCATCAGCTGCAGGTGCAACATCATGGGGATGGGAACCTGTTGGAATAGTAAATTCTTGTAATGTTGGTTGGGAAGAGATAGAAGATATGTTGTCTTTAGCTTGTGCATGCAAGGACTCTTGTTGTTCTGTTGTTGCTATTGTCATAATAGCAACTACAACAACAAGAGCTAATGGTATGATTAATGAAAGGCCAAAAATTGTCTTAGGAATGTTAATAGAGGTTTTCTTCATCTAAATTCTTTGTGATTTTGTAAAATAAATAATTTTTGACAGACTCTATTTTATATTTTTATTGTACTCTACTACTTTTTGGCTTGTTGCGAAAGTAATACAAAGTGAGAATATTTTGTCAAATTAGGACCCACCGGACACAGAAGTTCGGCGGAGATCCTCATCGCCAAGGGCACGTGACTCGTCCCCGACAGCAAACCGTACGTCATCATCTAAGTCGAGAATGGCGCTCGAATTCCAGCGCGCACAATCGTGATTGCGACAGGGGCTGAGTATCGAAGGCCGCCATTGAAAGACTTGGGGCGCTTTGAAGGTACGGGAGTCTATTATGGTGCGACCTTTGTGGAATCCCATTTATCGTTGCACAGATCATATCGTATATTACCATCCTGCTTCCATGCTATGCGTAGGTGTGTCTCGAACTCTGTAACATTGCTATAGTTAACTTCGGTTTTTAGCGCTAAGACTTAGGCAGATATCTCTTCATTCATTCAGACGATTTGTGAAAACCACTATGTCTGATCTTGGTTATTCTGATTTTCCTGAATGGTACATAGGTCATTCTGGTTCTACATACTGGACAAAGAAAGAGTTGGAGAAAGCAGAGATATTTCGCAAAGTAGAACCGCTTTTAACATTTCTAAATATCGTTCAGCTAGAGAGGCAAGGAGCAGATATACAGAGCAAGGTAGGAGAGTTGGAAGAGTTGAATGAATCATTAAGAAATCGTGACAATCTGAAAGACGATGCCATAGCATAGTTGTCAGATCAGATTATGGCCTTGACAGCAAGGATGGAGGAGATTGGGAGGAAAACAACAATAATAGATTCATAGGATGACTAGGAATCGATTGTTATAGATGAAGAATATGTCTCTTTTGCTAAGTTCGACTTCTGCATCTTTAATTATTTGTTCGGAGGCTATATCGAACCAATCTTCTTTTCGACCGGAACCTAAATACTAAAAATCAGCCATCGATCGAAAATTGGTATATGTAGATTCATAGGCCTGTTGATACCATTTGTATATCAGGTCTTCATTTCCATATTCCAACAATGTGTTTATGACTCTGCCAGCAATTAATCCAAAAGTTATAGCCAATGTTATCCCCGATGTCAAAATGGGATCTACAAATGCAGCCGAATCGCCACACATAATGTATCCTGGGGCCGATCATTTTTTCAGATATTTGTGACCAATCCTGCACGATTCTTAACGGATCTGACTCTATAAATTCCCCATCTGCTAGAATTTTTGATACTTCGGCGCATTCAGAAATGTTTCGAAAATAGTATTCTTCAATGCCATTTTCCTGTAGCGAAGATATGTCTGGACTCTATATACTGGACTCTACAGTCAGTTATTTGATGTTTAGATAAAGAAACCTTGTTATAGAAAGTTAAATAGTGGCCGTAACAAACACACTGCCTATAAGATAGGGTTAAGATTGCAACCTCAATTAATAGGGGTAAATTTTCATGGTTATGAATCCTCGTCTTACCAGAACAGATCTACTCATGATCCACCGGAAAACTACATTGAGGATTCTTTCAGGATATTTGCTGATAGCGGATTTACATGTGTAAGAGTCACATTATACTGGGAATCATTGGAACTGAATAGAGATCGGTGTCTTGATGACTTGGGGGTTATAGCAGATTCAGCAGATAAGCATGGAATAAAGTGCATTTATGATAACCATCAATGGGAATGTTCTTCATGGATTGGAAATGGAATCGGGATGCCTAATTCAGTAATGTCTAGGTATTACGAAAGGACTTCAGCGGAGCGTACTCCAAACTACAACACCAAAAAGGATTTTTGGGATAAATGGTGGAACCGTAAAATAAAGACAATAGATGACAAGGATGGATGGGAAGCGCAGCTGTCATATTTTGCTGATATTATAAAACTATTTAATGATCGTAAATCTACGTTTGGTTTTGAGATATTAAATGAACCGGAAGTCTTTTCATTATCCCACTACTACAAGATCAGGCAATATCATGATTTTATGATTAAAGAGCTAAGAAAAATGACCAGCAAACCGTTAATGTTCTGTTGGGCTTTGCCCCACGTGTCATTTGATAACCCGCTCCTACAGGCCCGTATAGCTCCAGCTTATCATAAACATGATAATGTAATTTATGATGGTCATTCATACCCTCTTTCTGTTACAAGAATGATGTACTTTAGATTAATAAGACTTTTAATGAGAAACATTCCTCTATATTTGGGAGAATTTAATTCAGGATTTACAAGCGGAGCTATTTTGAACCAAGACCAACTTTCAGAATATATGAATATGTGTAAAAAGTCTGAAGTTTATGGGTGCGCCCTTTGGAGGTGGTCTTACATACATGACCAAAACATCCCTGCCTTTAACCTAGCTCGTATTGTAGATGGCAAAATACAACCAGGAACATATTTTAACTATTTTGTTAAGGCTTTAAAAGAAGCAAAGATTTTACTGCACTAGATAAGATTAAGCTTGCAGATTCAACAGCTTTTGTGAGAATAAGCTAACTGGGAAACAAGTAATACTGCATTATGACATGATTTATTTCTTCCCATGGCAAAATATTGGTATGTTTATGCACACGTCTTTTCATATGCCATAAACATCCCATCTTATTCCCGTCGTAATTTTTTCACATTCTTTTTTGACGATATTATTTTCAGATGTCATATTAGCCATAGGATTATTCAGTTGCTTATCACGACGATCAATGGCTTTGTAACCCTCATGAATTAGTGTATAGTAATCGTACTTGCCGTCTTTAGGATCTTTACCTTTAAGTTCTGTAAAGCTGTCATACAAGTAGAAGAATTTATGATCAATCTTAAGTAGTCCTCTTTTAGTGTAGTCATCATACTTCTTCCAACGTTTACGTCCCGCCATATCGTCCATCACAAGCAATTCCTTGTCATCTGGATTGTTAACAAGTCGACGATGAATATGAAGAAAATCAAATAGAATTCTTGTTGCAAAATCTCTACGTCTCTTGATCTTTAATTGATAAACATACGGGCCCACAAAACTTGCTATTGCGGCAAGCACTAACAGGGTAGGTAAAAGACGTGGATCTTGGTATGCATGGGAAGGGTATAGAATCTTACTTCCTTCGTCATAAGTAGTGTAAATTAAGAGACCTGCTTGTTTAGCATTTGCTTTATTGTTGAGTGAAGTATTTAATTGAATGAATGATCCTTCTCCTTGTGGGAACCTTGGTACAGACAGTTTCAAGGGATTAGGACTAGTTTTAACGTTTGTGTTCAATGAATAGTTGTTAGTAGTAAAAATAATGGGATCCTTGGTAAAGGCTTCTTTGGATTTCACTATTATTAGAGCATTCTTGGCAGGAGCAGAACCGTTATTGGTTATTTTGATAAGAACATCTCCATTTCATCCATGTCAGGGTTGAGCTTGTCATGTTAGGGGTAAATAAGGTATTATAGAACAGCGTTCCAGACGCAGCTCCCAAGATTATACCTAGGATGCTACCTGTAACTTGTATCCAGTCAACAATGGAAGACTACAAGGTTGATAATTATTTATTGTACTTAAAATTTTAGGGCATTAATCGAGATTAGGGAAACATTGGGAATCAGATATACTATCGTTAATCGACTTTTACTGGATTTTATTGGTCTTTAAATGGCACATACCCAAAAGTAACAGCTGAGTAAACGCTATGTCGGCTTGAAACATTTACCAGCAATACTTGCTTTGGCAGAAGGTCTTTCTTAAACTGCAGTACTAATCCTATTGCTGCACCTCCAAAAACCAAAACGATTGTTTTAGGTGGTTTTAAATCCAGAGCATTAACTATTTCTTTTTCAGATACGTTAGTAGGAGCTTTCAGGATGGAAGCCTTATTATAATTTGGGAAGATTATTTCTTGTTTAGCTAATCTTTGATTTGCTGTTTGCTGTGGCTCCCAAATAAAGGGACAAGATTGACGCGGGCTCGGAGGAGTGTGAGTCAAATTTGACTCAAATTTCAAGCCCAAAGATAATGTTGACAAAATCATTTATGTTAAAATATTGTGTAACCGTTGGTCCGAATCTGGTAGTTTGTGAACCAAATTTGACTTAATTTTTAGACCTCATTGTATCGTTTAATTATTGAAAATGAGACTTTGAAAGCAACCATTACTGCTAAATACTCCGTTCTCTTTGACGAAGATACATACGTGCGATTCTGCTCAACATGTAATTCTTTAGCTACCACGTAGGTAAATCTATGGCTATGATAGATTATAAAGACCTTCTTGCAAAAGAAATCCAGTCTTGGGATAGCTTCAAGTATGCATTAAGAAAAGAAAATGCAGTTCTGTTTGACCAAATGCTAAAGGAATGTCAGGAGAAAGAAGGAGAAGTACAATTTGCTAATGCAGTAGATTCAAAAGGAGAGTATTTTGCAGCTGAATCATTGTTTATGATCTTAATATTGCAGCAACAAAGAATGATAAATCAGATAATTAACAAGGTAAATGAGCAAATGGCACAAAATAAAAGGACAAGAAAAAACTCTTAATAACTTTTCATAACCAATGTCCTTTGTTATTTCCCTGTACCACTAGTTGAATGGCTGTGGGCGTAATATGGACAAATGCTCATTAAAAAATCCATTTTATACAATAGAACTGACGCTACTAACTTTCTCTAAACCTAAACATGAGTGTTATCAGTTATTGTAAAATCTAATTTTATCTCAAATATATCTTCAAGTATATCGATAGAGTTCTTTTATCAAAAATGAAAAGTTCCTTCCCTTATCATGTTGAAGAATAAAATTGTGTACGTCGTTATTTGTTTCGTGTTTATAAGGAATAGAAGACATTCGTGACCAGTTTTCTAGGATGTTTAAGAATGATGGAAGAGTAAATTCTCCTCTTAATAAGAGTCCTATGTCTACAAAGTCGTTCTTGGCAATAGTGACTGCAAATTTCGATAGTTCCTCTTCTGTGAGGTTATCTACAAGCCTACTAAAGGTAGACCTTGGAACATGAAACATTCTGGCTTGAGCAGCATATCTATGCCAATCAAGATGATCTTTTAGGATCTGATTTACTAGCGTATTTAGGCCCACTTGTTTCTTTTTTGATTCTTCGCGCAGCGGAGTTATGGAAATTGAAGGAATCCTAAATGTAATACCTTCTGTAGTTTGCTTTTGGATTTCATCGCTCATTCATAGATCCTCCTGCTCTTAGCCATTCGAAATAAGTTTGATAAAAATAATAATGTTGATATTAGGTTGATGATGCTTGGCTGTTTGTGAACTCGGATCTGGAGTATTAGTATTATCAGCTGGAGCTGATGGTATATCAGCAGCGTTAGTCGTTAATGTGTTGTTGTTGCTGTTGGTTTATCGACGTAATAATTCTCGTTATCATTACTATAACCAACCAGCATCCATGGCTGAAGGCTCTGAAGGCTTTAGCCAATGTGCTGATGCATCATCATGTATTTGTCTCTGAAATTAGCATTGAAAAGTACTGAAACATGCATGTTTCCATTCGCGATTCTCTTGGAATTCGTTGTGCCATCGTTGTTTTCAGCATACATTTTATTATTGGAACAAGAGTCCTTTACTATAGAGCCTTCAGAGCCTTCAGGGTCTTCAGGATTGTCCTTTCACTTCTTCTTCTAGTGATGTGGTCAATGATGACGCTAGTGGGGACATAATCCCAATATCTCTTCGTAGATATCAGGATGTTTGTATTTGCAATAATGTCACTGCACTTTTGTCTAAAATGAATGTGCAAATAATGACAATCATATTCTCCTTTGTGCTTCTTTTCAAAATTCGGATCCGCCGGATCGGAAGATCCCAGTGCTAACGCGTGCAGAGCCTCTCCAAGAGTGGGAGTGTTCCCCGCACGTTACTGGGATTGACAAAGCCGGGTTACGCACTGCCGGCCTGGCGATAGATGCATATACATATTTAAGTCGACCTACAAGTTAGCCTTGTTTTTATTTATTTATTTATTTATTAGCCAATCCTCTTCTTCTTTGCTTTTGCTCTTCTTCTGTTCTGGAAAGAGCAAGCGGTTTATTTGATTCTCTGTTGGCTGACCATAAAGATCTGGATGTATATAGTATCCTCTCTCTTTATCCGGCTTATTTTCCACAACCTGAACCCTGTGAGTATTTGCCCAAGGATCCTTACGTATACCAGTTACCTGCCAAGACACTTTCATAGCTGAAATACCTCCTGCAATTTTGAAACGACTTCCATTGTTGTTCTTCTTGTCATTGTCATTGTGGCCGCTATCATCATAGCCATCATTGTCGTGGCTGCCATCATGCTTTGTAGTAGTAATAGTGTCTAAAATTTCCTCTGCAATATACAGATTTGGTCCAGGAGCTCCTATAGCAGTAAGCTGATAGCGAAAATCTTTATTGAGTATACCAAACCAATCTGGAAGTTCTATCTCTGCTTCACCCTTGTCATCTAATACTACTACACCATCATACACATTCTTCATATCCGGTGACTCTACAAAGGAGTGGCAAAGATATTTGTTAGCTGGGTCAAGTGGGTGATCTATCTTAAATGAGCCTCCAGCTTTTTCAAGATTACCGGTTATTTTCACTTTCCCGTTTAGAATGGCAGCATAGCCACCTCTGCTCACGCCATACAGACCAGTGCCATTGCCTTGGCTGACGCCATATACACCATTGCCGCTGCTGCTCTGGCCAACCAGGCCACCGAGGATGTCGCCGACGCCAACCACACCCCAGCTGCTGCTGCTCACGGCATATACACCATTGCCGTCGTCGCAGACGCCATACACAGCATTGCCGCTGCTGCTCTTGCCAGACACACCATAACCTACGCCATCATCATCGCCGTCTATGCGTGGCATCTTAGGAATCCTCCTTCCAATAATAAGCAGGATTTTACGAGCTGTACATCAGACTGATGTATAAGATTCTTTACACTTTCCATAAGGTTGAGTTATGAGAATGTAGTTATTTAACAGGTTCGTCTGCTTCATATATTATATTATATTATACTATTATTATCATGGATTAACTGTACTTGCAGGTGTCGAAGTTGAAGTAGCATAAACATCAGCTGCACAGGGTTATCAACATAATCATCTTTATATGATATAACAATGGTAATTATTGCAAAACTGAATAATAATGTGTTCAAGCTCAAGCTCAAATGTACTGTTATGTTACCTCTAATCCATAAAGGGATATTTGCTTAGTCGTCATCCACTTCTGATTGAGTATGTCTAAGTTCTTCTGTATGCATATGGGTCTGATTAGCTGCAGTTGTTTTTGTTGTGTTATGACCTCGTTCTACAGGCTGTGATAACAATGGTAATAATGATGAGGCTGTGCTAAAAAGACAATCACCAATAATTTCGTCTACTGACTCTTTCGCTAATTTATTGTACAGTTTCTCAGCTTCCTCCAGTAGCATATCAAACTCTGAAGGGTACTGCTGTTGTTGTCCATAAGAAGCAGTATTATAACCTGTTGCTTGTGTTCGTGGTGTTGAAGACGTGTTATTATTATGAATTAAATGACTGTATTTATCCTGGTCCTTCCTCATGGATTCAATTAACGACAAAAGTGTCAACTTAACACCATTCTCCGATGCGACAAAATACTTCACTTTTTCTTCAACAGTATTTTTGATTTTAGCATATTCTTCATTTGTTTTGAAATTGTCTTACACTGGCCTGCAGTTTCATTCTTTTCTGATATAGCTGATCCCGTTGTGCTAATTCTTTTTCGCAGTCTAGATTAAGAGAGTCTAACCTTTAACGCATAGATAATATCTTGTCATTTATTTCCTGATAAATTCTGGCTGAATTCCGTTTCTCTGCTTCTAGGTCCTCTACTTCTCTTTTGCAAATTTCATATGTATATTGAACTGACGGTAAATGATCATTGGCAATCGCAAAAAGTCTATTTACATGCTGTACATTCATACCTGCAGCCTTGGCTAATCTATACATGTTCACAAAACAACCAATATCATCTTTGATTTGTCCATAAATCTGCTCTAACATGTACAATCCCTTCAGCTTCCAGTGGTCTGTATAAAGTTCAGTTACCTGCGGCTGTCTTAGATTTAATGCAATAGCCACCTCTTCAGGAGTAATACCATCAGAAAATAGTTTGTAAGCTTTCGAGGACAGAAGTTCCTGTCGTGTTCTTTGTTGTTCAGACTCCTTTTCTTTATCTGCGTCCTTCAAAATCTTCCCTATGTCGCTAAATGACATATGCAGTAGCTTAGATATCTCCCTGGTACCCATGCCTTGATTGTGATGCTCTAGGACTCGTCTTATTCTTTCCTCTCTGGTCAATGCAACCATATTTTTATCTCATAAACATATCAAAAATAGCACGCAAATAGCCGCTACAATCTGATACGACCTTGCTACATCTGATCTAACCTTCTATCTCCTGATACAAAGAAATTTTAAATGAACTCAATCTGGGTCTATAGATACCGTGGGAGATAAGAACACTTACGTGATGAGTCTCTGCTGCATAGCATACAGAGAAATTTATTTTTGTTATGTGAAGATTCTTTAGCAGGCAATGCTTCATACTGTATGATTCTCATTTGAATTATTTTCTTCTGTACGTATAGCATACTGGTAGTATATCATTATTATTGTAGTTGAGACCTGACAATGTCAGAAGATTAACCTCTGGAGGTTTGTCAGCAATTTTGAACTACACCATCCTTGCCATGATTACAATCCTTACTAGTATCAGTTTTGACTTCTGAGGATAATATAGTCTATGGTTGCTTCATTTGGCAACGAAGTTGATCTTGTGATAACTGTTATCATGAATTCATACTGTTTAGTAAGGATGGTAGGGATCGTAAGGATGATGTGGTCTAAAACTTCTGGATAGATCATTATTGGCTATCAGCCAAATCACCTGCGATTATCATAAGCGCCTGATTCAGACTACTTGCCTAGAAGGCCCAATTAATGGCTGTTGTTCTATATGTAATAGCAAGTATGAACTACTTAATGTTTGTAATTGATTGGGACTTACTTTCTCATCCACTTATTCTCGATGTGTTGAATATTTTTAATGGTGAAAGGGTTGGTAAGCTAAACATACAATACAGCATTTTCGTGACTATTAATGTTCTAGTTCCAAAATATATCTGAAAATCCTTAAGAATTATGATGGTCATAGAAGTAGGAATGGTTAGAGGCAAGGTCAGAGAACTAGCCGCATTATGGAGAATTACGAATTTCTCCGTAAGAAAAAGGAAATACTTAGGGACGAAGTCTACCGGTTAGTCGAAACTATAACAACAAAATATAATGAGGAAGTTGGTGATATTGGTGAAATAGATCCAATAACCAAAGTTGGACTAGGAAGAGATTTTAACGCATACATAAGACGACATGTTTCAAGAAATGGTTATCGAGTAAATGCAGCCGATTGTGCATGACCATCTATCTAACTTCTATATTTTCTTGATCTATCTTTGTATATCCTCTAACTCAAATCCGTCTCAAGCCAGAAGAAACCACTAAAAGACAACTTTTATCCTTCTAGAGAAATACGGTCTGGGACAGGCTTCAAGAAAATCACATATAGAATTGTCAAATTATATATATGTATTATTGAAATTCCCAAAACCATGAAAGGAAAAGCAACTATGGCTTTAGTTCTTTCGCTTGTAGTTGGGATAATCATAAACTATGGAGTTATGACTCCCACTGCTAAAGTATTTGCTACTGCTATAGGAGAACACCAACCACAACCACCACCAGAAGCCAAGCAAGATCCACTCTCTGAACAACAACGCTACAACGCAGCAGCTATGAAAGTATTAGCTCAAATGAGCATACCAGTCAACAAAACATTACCAAAAACCACATCTATTACTGATTCTGGAACTGAAATACAACACAAAAATGATTGGATAACTGTTAATCATGATATATTCTATACTAGAAGCAGCCCACAGACAATAATTGGGAAGGATAATGTAAATAAGCTGCAGGTAAAGTGGATATTTACCATTCAATATCCAATAGAACAGTCGCCACTAATCATAGGTGATAAAGTGTACGTACAAGACAATAAAGCAACAGTGTATGCACTTGATGTAAATACTGGTCTGAATTTGTGGAAAGCTAAAACAGGACAAGGAGCATCAATGCATGGTATGACATATAACAGTGGTATGATATTTACTGGCACCGGAGGCGATGCAAGAGTCGCTGCAATAAACGCTACAACTGGCACGATAATCTGGAAATCTCCGCGACTTGGTCCTCCTAATATAGGCTATTCTGTAAATACTCCACCAATAGTGTGGAAGGATTATGTAGTAGTAGGTTCAGCAGGTGGTGATGTGCCTCCATCTCAAGGAATAGTACAGGGAAATGTAACTGCACTTAATCGTACTAATGGTGACGTATTATGGAACTTCCATACTACAGTTGGTAATTGGGTAGGTCCAGGTAAAACACCACCTAACGGAGGGGTAACTACATGGACTGGAGGTTCATTAGATCCTCAGACTGGTATATTGTACATCCCTGCAGGAAATGCTTCACCAGACTTTAATGCAACAACTAGACAAGGAGATCAAAAATA
>Ga0070711_100000482_pt1 | contig 20755 bp, 23 predicted proteins | sample LARL53metaG_FD_65452 | JGI IMG/M metagenome (GOLD analysis project Ga0070711, IMG submission 65452) | Corn, switchgrass and miscanthus rhizosphere microbial communities from Kellogg Biological Station, Michigan, USA - LAR L5-3 metaG | ecosystem: Host-associated > Plants > Roots > Rhizosphere ... | reverse complement strand
AGGGTGGTTCCTCCTCCGAGGAAGACTTCTCGAAAGAGTTTAGACGACTTCCAAGAGGAAGGAGTATTTGTGTTTCATTTTGGGAAGAGCGGGTAGGAAGGACCGAAATTTTCGGGTACCCTCCCCCTCCTCGATCGAATGGAATCATGAACCTGGGGGGAAATTACCAAAAAATACTGGCGCCACAATGACTTGCGGGCAAAATCTTCTATCTAAAGAACTTACGAGGGACCAAGAACTGTAAGCTCTTTAGAATCAGAAAGAAGCTTTAACTAAATTAGGCAAAATATTGATTACAAATAACTTGGCCTCTTCTTCTGCGTGATCCCGCGGAGGCCAGACTTTACGAGGATCGAATTTTCTCGCGCGAGTGTCAAGACCACGAAAGTATCCATCCCGAGCAAAGCATGACTAGAGGGCTCCCCACGGCGGGGCTAAATCTCGGACGCTGGCGCAGTCTTCACCAGTTTCAACACGTTGTCGGTGATATCGCATTCACCGAGCCGAGGGAAAATCTTCTCGACGCTGTGACGATGGGACTCCGCGTCTCGATCGGTCATGGCGTCTATGACGAACACGACGTTATAGCCGTGATCGTAGGCGCTGCGCGCCGTCGATTCGACGCCGACGCTGGTCGAGATGCCCGCCAGGAAGACTTGGGTTACTCCCCGGTGGCGCAAATAATCGTCCAGCGCCGTTCCAATGAACGCGCCCGGTCGTTGCTTGGTCACGAAACAGTCAATGGGTTGGGGATCCAACTCAGGAATCAGTTCGGTCCAATCCGGAGGGAACGAAAACTTAGGAGCTCCCGCATCGGTACGGCCCGGAGCCCTGCCCGAGACATTGACAAGAACGACCGGCAGATCTCGCTCGCGGAAGGCACGCGCGAGCTGGGCAGCGTGGCCAACGATCTCGCTGGCCGGGTGCACCGTCGGCGCACTGAGTATGCCTTTTTGCAAGTCAATCGCAATCAAAGCAGCGATGCTGTCGACCTTAGTCAGAGGCATGTTTTTTCCTTTTGGTTCGAAGAGACTGATCGCTCCGGTTTTTTCGCAGGCGGTTAGATTAGGTGGATTGCTTCTTGGCGAATTGCACGCTCATCAGGGTGCTGATTACAGCGACGCCGGCAAGGAAAACAGCGAGCACCGGCACGTCTGCCATGGAAATGTTACTGACGCGAAACAGAATGGTGCCGACGACGAGATTCAAAAGTCCCCACAGGACATTCACCGTGGGCGATGACAAACCTTTTCCGGGAGGGCGAGCGAATGGTGTAGGGAAGCGGTTCCCCGAAATTCCATGCACAAAATGAGGCACGGCATTTGCAAGAAACATTCCGGCGAAGAAGCAAGCGACATACTTGGGCCAATGCACGGTGATTTCTCCTTCCCTGACTGTGGGAGAGCACGTTTCTAGACTTCGAACGTTTCAAAGTTTCAGAGTGGTCTTTGAAACCTTAAAACATTGCAATTGAAACCTTGCGATCTTCATGTTGTGGGCTCATCGGAAATCGGTGCCATGTCGCGCAGTGGCAGCAGGCCCATCCGCTCGTAAATTGGCCGCATGACCGTCCTGACCTTGGGCAATGCCAAGGTAAACCACAGCGATCCGGCCACACAGAACGCGCCCGTAACCATGACGGTATGAGGCGCTCCGATACGGTGAGCGAGCGTGCCGGCCAGCAGGCTGCCGAACGGCGCCCCGCCGAAGAAAGCCATCGTGTAATAGCTCATCACGCGGGCGCGTTTGTCTTCCGGCACCAGCGACTGAATGATCGTGTTGCTGACAGATGCTCCCTGCATAAGGCCAAATCCGGCGAAGACCATCAGAACAAGAGAGAGCCACAACGTGTGCGACAGGCCGAAGAGAATTAGCGCTCCTCCGAGCATGGCGGCCGCGATCTGAAGCATGCGTGTAAGTCCAAGGATCGACTTGCGGACGGCGAGAGAGAGCCCTGAGGCGAGCGCGCCGACGCCGGACGCTCCCGTGAGCCAGCCGAGAGTATGCGCTCCGCCGTGCAGCACCTGGCCGGCGAAGATTGGCAACAGGACGGAATACGGCCATCCCATCAGGCTGAGCAGCCCGAACAGAAGAAGGATGGTGCGAATGGGACGAAAGGTCCGAACGTAGTCCCAACCCTCGCGCATTTGTTCGAGCATGCTGGTCGCCGTGCGGCGGATCTGCAACGGCTTGACGTGCATCATCAGCAGGGAAGCGATCACGGCAAAGTAACTGATCCCATCGATCAGGAAGCACCACCCTTCGCCGAAGGCAGCGATGAGCAGGCCGGCGATGGCCGGGCCGACGAGCCTCGCGCCGTTTGCCATGGAGGAGTTGATGGCAATGGCGTTGCTCAGATCATTTCGATCCTCGACCATCTGCACGAGGAAGGATTGACGTCCGGGCATGTCGAGGGAATTGATCAATCCCTGAAAAGCCGAGAGCGCAATGATCTCCCACAGGTTGATGACGTGTGCGAGCGTAAGAACGGCGAGTGCGAGTGACTGGATGGCCGCAAAGACCTGTGTCCACACCAAAAGCTTGCGGCGATCGAGACGCTCCACCCAGACGCCCGCAAATGGCCCCACGAGAAAGGAAATGATCTGTCCTGAGAAGCCTACGATGCCCAACAGCAGGGCCGAGTGCGTAAGCCGGTAGACGAGCCAACTTGTCGCCAGCCGCGTCATCCAGGTGCCGATGAGTGAGATGCTCTGGCCCGCGAAGAACAGTTTGAAGTTGCGGTGGCGCAGCGCTCGCCAGGCATGCGAGAAAGTCTCCTGCAGCTCCGAGGGAGTGGTGGAGCTGCTCACAATTCCACCAGACGCTTGATGATCTCACCAGCCGCGAACAGGGTTGCCTGATCCTGCTTGTCGAGCTGGGCGACGGCGTGCGCCAGCCAGGTACGTTTCGCGTCCTTGGCACTCTTGCGGATGGCGGCGCCCCTGGCGGTCAGCTCAATATTCACCTGGCGTCCGTCGGTGGGATGAGGCTTGCGCTCGACCATGCCCATCTCTTCAAGCGCGGCAATGGTGGTGCCCATCGACTGCGGCTTCATGCTCTCCGCCCGCGCCAGGTCTGCGGTGGTTGCGGGCCCCCCTTTCGCAAGGCGTGCCATGACGGCAGACTCGGTCAGGGAAAGCTCATGCGACGCCGCGGCTGCGCGAACCCTGCGCACCAATAGACCAATGGCCTGACTGAAGTCGATCACTGCAATCTCGAAGGTCTTGCGCGCCATAGGTTCATTCTACAGAAAGACAGGTAAACTGGCAAGGTAGGCTGTTGAATAGTGGTGCGGATGCGGCGAATTAGCAGTTGGGATGAAAACTCGGCGACGCTCCCGGTTGATCTGCGGGGATACGTGAGGTTTCCACCGGCCCGCGACTCGACGAAAATTGCTTGACATATTCCTATATAGGAATATATATTTCTGACATGGCAAGGGCCGCTACCACGTCGGATGCCTTCAATGCGGTGGCGGAGCCACGGCGGCGGGATATTTTGAATTATCTGGCGCTACAGGAGCGGGCCGTGGGCGACATCGTGCTGAACCTGGGAATGGAACAGCCTTCGGTATCGAAACACCTGGGAGTGCTGCGGCGGGTTGGTCTGGTGCGGGTAAGGCGCCACGGGAGGCATATGTTTTATCGGACGAATGCGGATGCGATCCAGCCATTGCACGAGTGGACCAAAACGTTCGAGCAGTTGTGGCAGCACCAGTTGAGCCGCGTCAAGGTACGGGCCGAGGCGAAACAGAAAACGTTGGATGGCGTCTGAGGGCCGTGTATCTCTCGAATGACGATGTTCTCCGCGAGATCCCTCCCTCCGCCTGAAGAGCGGCTACGGTCTGGAGGATGCAAATCAGGCAAGATTCAAAAAACAGAAAACAAACAAGGAGGAAGGAATGAGTTCGATCGCAGCAGCAGGTATTGAGCACTTGACACTGAACATCACGCAGGAAATTCACGTGCAGGCATCGCTGGAGGTGACATTCGAGGCGCTGCTGGAACAACTCGGGCCAGAGAATGACACACCCGACGGTAAGACGATGTCGATGAAACTGGAGGCCTGGCCCGGAGGCCGGTGGTATCGCGATCTGGGGAATGGCAACGGACATTTCTGGGGAAACGTGCAGGCCATCAAGCGGCCCACGCTGATTGAACTTAGCGGTCCGCTATTCATGTCGTATCCGGTTGTGTCCAATCTGCAATACCGGTTGAGCGAGGAAGATGGCGGAACGCTGATCAAGTTCCATCATGCAGCGCTCGGCCTGATTCAGGAGGACCACCGGCAAGGCGTGAACAAGGGCTGGACGCACATGCATACGCGCCTCCGCGAGCGGGCTGAGGCGAAAATGAGGAAGTAGCTTCCATCGCGCCCCGGAGGAGGAGTTATGTGTCCTGCATGCATGGCCAGTGCAGCGTTGATGGCGGGCAGCGTGATGTCAACCGGTGGGGTGGCCGCGCTCGCCTTGAAATTGGTCCGCGGGAAGAAGAAGGGTGAAGCGAAAGACGATTCGACAAATATCACGGAGAGGGGAAATGACGATGGCAACCAAGGACGCAGCGACAAAGACCAATAAGTCGGAACGCCAAGTAGTGGCGCAATCGGAGTGGATTACAGCGCGCAAGGAATTGTTGCGTAAAGAGAAAGAGTTGACGCACCTGCGCGATGAGATCAGCCGAGAGCGGCGCGCCCTGCCTTGGGAAAAAGTGGAAAAGAATTACGTATTTGATGGACCACGCGGCAAGGAGAGCCTAGCCGACTTGTTCGGAGGGCGGAGCCAGTTGATTGTTTATCACTTCATGTTTGGTCCGGGATGGAAAGAAGGTTGCCCAAGTTGCTCGTTCTTGGCGGATGGCTTCGACGGCGCGGCGGTGCATCTGGCGCATCGCGACGTGACGTTCCTGGCGATTTCGAGGGCGACCTTGCCTGAGATCGAAGCGTTCAAGAAGAGGATGGGATGGCAGTTCAAGTGGGTGTCGTCGTTCGGAAATGATTTCAACCGCGACTTTCACGTGTCATTCACGAAGGAAGAGCAGGCGAAGGGAAAGGTGTACTACAACTACGACATGATGGAGTTTCCGTCGGAGGAAGCGCCCGGCGCGAGCGTGTTCTATAAGAACGAAGCGGGAGAGATCTTCCACACGTATTCCAGCTTTGGACGCGGGCTCGACCCGATGATCACGACCTACAACTGGCTCGACCTGACGCCCAAGGGACGGGATGAAGATGAGCTGGCTTTTACCATGGCGTGGGTTCGGCACCATGACAAGTACGAGGACGGCCAGGTGGTCGACCCGAATGCTACCTATCAGGCGCCAGCGAAAGTCGAGGACTCATGCTGCTCGGAAAAGAAGAGCGCATGAAGGTTGATTGACCCGACACGCTAATTATTCATTCAAGCAGGAGATAAGAATTATGCAGACGCTGGAACCGGTGCTAAAAGAATTTCGCGAGGAATGTGCCATCACCCAGAGAGTGCTGGACCGATTGCCCGCGGACAAACTCACATGGAAGCCGCATCGCAAGTCGATGTCGCTGGGGGCGCTCGCGCTTCATATCGCGAGCGTTCCGGGAGCGCTGGCGAGGATTTCACAACTCGACGAGTTTGACGCGGCGCAGGCAAATTTCAATCCGCCTGAACCGAAGAATCTCGAGGAGATTAAAACTGCATTTCAAGAAAGTATCCAGGCGGGCGAGGATTGCCTGGGGGGAATGACTGAGCAGAAAGCAAGAGGGAACTGGCGGCTGATGGTGAATGGGAAAGAGGCGTTCAGCCGGCCGCGGTCGGAGGTGATTCGGTCGATCATGCTGAATCACTGGTACCACCATCGCGGGCAGTTGTCGGTGTATTTGCGATTGCTGGACGTGCCTCTGCCCGTGATTTATGGGCGCAGTGCGGACGAGAACCCGTTTGCGTGAACGCGGTCTGCAGGATAAGTTCGGAAGGGCATGGCTTTGAAAGCCGTGCCTTCCAATCCGCCTAAGGCAAAGTTTTCCTTAACGTGAAGGCCTTTAGTTTGCCGCGGGCCATTCCAGCCAGAGCAATCAAGCCGGCTCCCATCAGGCTCAGCGAGCCCGGTTCCGGAACCACGCCTCTCGTGACACCGCCCGAACTGATGTTCGTGTCACCGCTCGAAATGTTGGTGGTGCCGTTGAAGAAGCCTTTGCCGGTGTTGATGGTCAACTGAACGGTCACACCCGAGGTGGCCGTGCCGGTGTCGCCCGTTCCTGACAGAGTGCCGGACAGGATGTAGTTGTGAGTTCCGTTCGCCAGAGTTATCAGCGTCCAAGTCACAGGCCCATCGAATGTTCCCGTGAACAACGCTCCGTTCGGAATTCCGTTGCTACCGTTGCCGCTGATGGTGAACGTCCCGCCAGCTGCGAACATGCCTCCCATTTGCAACGAGCCGCTCGTGAGCCCGCCGGTTGTGAAGCTGACACTGCCCAAGTCGTTTCCTGTGATCAGTCCCCCGATAAGCCCGTTAACAGCCACCAAAGTCGAGCCCGACAGCGTTAGTCCGCTGCTCGAACCCGCCAAAGTGCCGCCACTGTTGGTGTAGTCGATGCTGCTGTCGGCGAAAACTGCCACCGGCAGGGCTAATGCTAAGACACTGAGCAGGAGGATTTTCTTCATGGTACGGCTCTCCTAAGAGTTACTTCGCCAGGGTCTTGACAGCTCAACACACCCTGAGTGGGGAATTACAACATCGCGGTGAACGGTTTGGAACTGTCACAACTAATAGTCAGAAGAAGGAAAAGTCCGTAGTAGACGAGCATTCATGATAATTAATCCGAAGTAAAATTGTTTTCCTTGGGCTCACTTGTGAGGGCCCTGTCTAATCAGTGGTACCCGCATCACTTTTCCGTCGAAGCAGGTTTCGACTGGTAGATTTGACAGTGGTCGATACTCAGCGGATAGAGCACTCTCACTTGAAGACGTGGGGTTCGATAGACCACCTGTTCGCGATCTGGCAAAAGAGCATTAAATGCGCTTTTGGCAGCCTCTACCGCGCGACTCAGGCGGGACGGGCCCGACCTCCGGGTCATCTGGGAAGTGGCTGGGATGTGGATGCGCGCGGTCAGTTACGTTTTTGTTCTTTGGCTCAGTGTTGCTGGGCTGGGGGAGGTGGCGGACGGCGCCATCATGGCCCGGGCCTCTGGCCAACACCTGATCGCTGTCTCAGCTCTCGCGTCCTCCACATCCGTGGATCCCAACAAGGCTCCCTCGGAATTCAATCACCACCTTGCGGGATGGGCGCTGATTGGAGTGGGAGCGCTCGTCCTAGCCTCTTTTCTTTCTCCGAATCTCAGAGCCCTGCGTTACGTCTGGCCTTCCTTGTTTATGCTTGCGGGATTGTTCCTGGCGCTTTGGAGCGACAGCGAAATTTGGCCGCGCGGCAACCTGAGTTGGGCTTGGCTTGTGCACCACGACTGGGAAGCGGGACAGCACAAGATCTACGCCATGCTACTCATTGCGATCGCAGTGGTCGAGTATTTACGGGCACGCGGCTCCCTCAATCGCTTCTGGGGTACCTGGACATTCTGCATTCTCGCCATTGTCGGCGCGGCACTCCTCCTAGTCCATGATCACACCGGCGGCTCGGGTGCCAATTCCCCTGAAGCCCGTGCTTACCTGGTCGACCCTGGCTTGGATCCCGATGGAAAATTGCCAGCTCCACGCGCGTCGGATCTCATGCCGGGCATGGACCGCGCCATGAAGGATATGGATCACAGCAGCATGGCTATGGATCACTCGGGCATGGATCACTCGGGCATGGATCACTCCGACATGGGTCACGCCGCGATGCGGACCGGGGAAGATCCGACTCCCACCAATACTCCCTCGTCCAGCCATCATCACCACATGACTCCCTCCATGATGATGGTCGAGCGCGAACACTTCTGGTTCATGATCATTGGCTTGGGCGTTGGGCTGTTCAAGCTTATTTCTGATGGGAAATTTTGGCGCGGACGCTTCGTCCCGTACGCCTGGCCGAGTGGCATGGTACTGCTTGGTGTAATGCTGGTCTTCTATCGGGAATAGCATCCACCGCGCGCGGCTGTTGTGCTCCATCGAATCGGCGGCCTCAAAAAATCGCAATGCGGGTGGAGCATTTCTAAGCACGAAAGAACAAGCCCATGTCCTCATCACGCCGGTGCGCCCTTTACATCTCATTGGCAGTCGTCGTCTTGATCGTAAGCATGACTGGTTGCAGCTCTAAACCTCCGGCGACACCGAAGCCAGAAGTTCCACCGACGAACCCTGTACAGACTACGGACGAATCGCTGCAGTCTGCGGAGAGCGCGGCTCCCGGTTATGCGCTCCATTTGCCACCTAGTCTTGGTCACTGGACAGGAGACTGGGACGAAATCCAGAAGCACAGCACTCTGCGCTTGCTGGTGCTCTACAACAAGACGGGATTTTTTTACGACAAGGGCCGTCCCCGGGGCATGGTTCCCGATATCGCAGAGGAGATGGAACGCTATCTGAACAAGAAGCTCAAGACCGGGGCGAAGAAATTCAAAGTCGCGTTCATTCCGGTGTCCCCTGCGCAGCTGGAAAAGTATTTAAACGAGGGCTATGGAGATGTGATCGCCTCCGTCGTTATCGTCACCCCCGAACGCGAGAAACTCGTGGACTTCTCGACGCCGATCATATCCGGTGGGAAGGTGAAACTGGTGGTCGTGACTGGGAAGGCCGGTCCGAAAATAGCCAGCCTCGATGACTTGAGCGGCAAGGAAATCTACGTCAATCCGGTCACCCTTTCTTACAAACTCCTGAAAGAACGCAGCCAACAGTTGAAGGCAGCGGGCAGGGCCGAGATCCTCGTCAAGGAGTCCGATCCGAATCTCACCGACGAGGACTTACTGGAAATGACGAATGCCGGAGTCGTTCCGGCGACGGCTGTGTTCGATTACCGCGCGGAACTATGGTCGGCGGTTCTGCCCGACATTGTCGTTCACCGCGACATCGCACTGACGAACGATGCGAACCTGGCATGGGCGATGCGCAAGAACAGTCCCAAGCTGAAAGCAGTCCTGGACGATTTCCTGAAGGATCATCGCGAGGGAACTCTCTTCGGCAGAATGATGCTTAAGAAGTATTCGGAGAACAAGAAGTTCATCAAGAACGCCACTTCCCAAGCGGAAATTAAGAAATTCCAGTCCTATGTAGAGTACTTTCAGAAATATGCCGCAGAATATAATTTCGACTACCTGATGCTCGCGGCTCAGGGATACCAGGAATCCATGCTTCAGCAGGAGCGCGTCAGCCCCCGTGGCGCGGTGGGTATCATGCAAGTCCTTCCGAAATATGCGGCGGCCAAGCCTATCAACATTCCGAATGTCCGAACGGCGGAGCCGAACATTCACGCGGGCACGAAGATGTTGGCGCAGATCACCAAGACGTATTTCAACGATCCCGCCATCACTCCCATGGATAAAACTCTCCTTACGTTCGCGGCCTACAACGCCGGCCCGAATCGGATCGTCCGCTTGCGCAAAGAGACACAGTCACAAGGACTGGACCCCAACAAATGGTTCGGCAATGTGGAGATGATGGTTGCCAAAGACATCGGTCAGGAAACGGTGCAGTACGTCAGCAATATCTATAAGTATTACGTTGCGTACAAGATGGCAGTCGAACAGAAACAAGTACGGGAAGCAGCCAAGAAGACGGTCGCAGGACAGTAAGCAGCGCCAATCTCCGTGACTGCTTCAGCCGGGACCCAGCGGTGTCCGACGCATCGGCTGCAAAATCCTGCATCTTGACCTTACCTAAATGCCGTGGGATTCTCTTTGAGTCTGGCGAGTTCGGTGTCGGTCTGTCCGTGTCGCCAGATCGCCGCGTTATCCTCTGATCTCCCAACTCGCAACCGCCACTTCGTAATTTGTTCCCCTGGAGGTTCGATGCAGAGCCATAAATTGCTCTTGGTGGTTGCGGCTATCGCTACGCTCGTCTTTGGCGCACTGCCGGCTGCATCACAAAACCTGACCACAATCGAGTTGCTCCCGTCTCTTACGACTTATGTGAATCTTATTCCTGGCCCATCCGGCAGTTTTTAGGTGGAGGCCTCGCGAGGTGCAGCGAGGGTTGCGGCAACGTTTTTCAACTTACGCCTTCGAGTGGAGGCGGATGGACGCAAACGATTCTCCATACGTTTACCGGAGCGGATGGAGTGTGGCCGCAAACTGGTTTGTTGCTCGACCACGCAGGAAACCTCTATGGGACGACCTTTTACGGAGGCTCATCCTCTGAAGGCTGTTTGGGGAACGGGTGCGGCGTCGTGTTTACACTGTCACGGGACTTAAACGGTACATGGACGGAGACCATTCTCTACAGTTTCACCGGAGGGGCAGACGGACAATCTCCGACAGGCCTGGTATTTGGGCCCTCTGGTTCTTTGATAGGAACAACCATCTACGGCGGAAGCTCCTCATGCGTGAGCCCGGGGTGCGGCGTTCTCTTCGAACTGTCACGAGGCTCGAATGGAAAATGGCAGGAAAAAGTTTTGTATGACTTCAAGGGCCGTGCCAGCGGACAGAATCCGAAGGGCATTGTGGCGAATTCGTCCGGCGATATCTACGGAGCGGCTGGCGGTGGAGTCATCGAAAACGCCTGCGGTGGAATCTATTGCGGCACTGTATTCGAGATCACGGGGAGCGGGTCTGGCCGCAAGGCATCTCTGATTCATACCTTCCACGGAGCGGATGGAGCGAACGTAAACGGTTCGCTGATCCTGGACAGTGCTGGAAACATTTTCGGGACAACCCAATGGGGAGGGAAGCCTTGCGCTTCGCCCGGATGCGGAGTCGTTTTTGAGCTCGCTTCGGCCAAGGGCACGTGGAAAGAAGCCGTGCTTTATTCGTTTGCGAACGGAACCGATGGTGAGTATCCGTCGGACGGACTTGCTTTCGATGCGGAAGGCAACTTGTACGGCGGCACTTCCTATGGCGGCAGTATAGAAAACTGCAATCCGTTCCTCGACGGGGCATGCGGACAGGTCTTTGAATTGTCTTCCGTTTCTGGCCGATGGCGCATCAACAAGGAATATGCAACGCCAAACTTCTATACGCCCGTCGGAAATCTGCTCTTCGATAGTTCGGGCAATCTGTTTGGTGCATCGTGCGACAAGGTTTATTTCAACGGAGGAAACATCTTCGAAGTTGTGAAATAGTTCGATACACCATGATTACGACAATTACGGCTGACATGGTGTTGGGCACGGACGTGCGCTAGCGTTTGTAGATCGTGGTGTCGGGGTGATAGTTGCGCCAGTCGAACCAGTAATCCTTCAGGGCGGGTACGCGATCGAGGCACTTGCCCTGCGCGGGGCCGGAGATCGCGCAGCCCTGGAAGTTCCACTCACTAGCCGTTGTAGTGTCGAGCAGGATCCAGGGCTTGGGCGTGGGGGCCGGCGTGGCTTTCGTGGCGGTTGATGTGTCGGTTTTAGTGTCCGACGAAACTACAGCTTTGGTATCGGCAGGCGGAGACGGCTTGTTTGCTGCGGATTGCCCGAGCTTGGTCTCGGTCTTTGTCTCTGGTTTGGCTTCGCTCTCGGTCTCGCCTTTCAGGAAGAATTCGGAATCTTTTCCGTCGATGCGGCTGACGAAGACGCGGAAGCTCTTTCCGTCGGGGCCAACCGCGACCAGCAGCGGCGTGCCGTGCACGTGATCGACGACGGGAGATTGCTTCACCAGCGTTTCCCAGGGATAAGCGCGGCTAGCATCGTCAATCTTCAGGCCTACGACCACGTCCCGAGATTTCAACTCAGTCCCCGGAAAGCTGATCACCACGGGGAGCTTGGCGACTTCTGGCTCCCAGTTGCTGTCGTACTCCTTCACGTACTTCGGGACCTCGGCGAGAACTTTGCCGTCAGCGAATTCCGACTTCCACTCGCCGAAAGTCAATTCGTCGCTTAAGACCAAGTCGAGGGATGCACCCTTCAGCGGGCCATAAATGGCTTTGCCGGTGATCTGCTGCCACCAGGTGCCGGTCTCTTTATCGCGCATGAGGAAGTTCTGGTTGTTGATGCCTGCCAGATAGAAATGCAGCACCCTGCCGTTTACCGTTCGCGTCCACACCAGACCGGTGTGACAGAGCGTTCAATAGGTGACAGCCACCGGAACGCCCTCGACCACGTCATTGAGCACATGGTGGTAGGCCATTTCACGAATGGGATAGGCGCGGGCGTCGGAACCGAAGCGGACCGCGAGAATCATTTCGTCTTTGCCCAGCTTGCTGGCGGAGGCGGATTCGAATTGCGCGCTCGGTATGGGATGAAACATCCATTCAAAGTAGTTGAGGCGCGACATGACTGCGGAGAATGCGACCAATACCATGACCAGCGCGAGCACGACTTTGCGCCAGCGGCTGACGGCGTTCCAGAGAATGAGCGCGAGCAGTATACATATCACCGCGGCAGCCAGTGTTGCCCAAGGAGCACGCTGGCGGAGCGCCATTGCAAGGGCAAGCCCCGACGCGGTTTGGTGACTGAAGGGACGAATGATGAAGGCGGGAATGAAGAACATTCCGATGCCCACCACGGCGGAGAAGAAAAACAAGAACCACAAGGTGCCGTGACGTTCTGAAGAAAATGCCATGTTGTTGATGATTCCCAACCGAGCGTAGCTTGGGAATGCGTTCGATTCTATCGGATTTTGTCGTGAAAAAACCCGGTCCGCAGAGCGAACCGGGTCAAAGGAGAATGAACGCGTTATTGTGGCGTGAAGTTCTGGTGATAGCTGAGGTTCACGACGTCCTGGAACATGGGCGTGCCGGGTGGCAGATTGGCCGGGTTCAGGAAGAGGGTGTCGAACGCATAGCTACGAGTCGGCGGGCTGTACACCGTGGTACAGCATTTGAAGACGCCGGTGTCGTATTCCGAGTAGTACATGCTGACCAGCGATCCGTTGTAATAGAGGGTGCGACCGCCCCAGTTCTCCAGATAGCGGAGGAAGTTATGCAAACCTCCGTCGGTACCGAAGTCGTTGCTGACACCGGCCCAGGCTGGGATGGGGAATGGGACGTTCTTGCCTCCCGCCACTGCCATCCGGTAATAGCTGGTAGCGGCGACGCGGCCGCCGAGATTGGTCGGGTTATTCAGGCTGTTGGCGTCGGTCCAGTTGCCAGACAGCAGTGTGACCGCATCGGCGATGATGGCGGCTGCCGCATGCGGCGTGGTGTTGCTGCCGCCTCCCCAGTAGGGATCAGCGGAGCTGCTGTTGTAGTTGCCCTGCACGTAGACCGGATTTTCCGATGCCACTGTGAATCCGCCCAGACCGTTATCGGCGCGGACCGGTAGATAGCTATTGCCAGCGCCATCGGCACCAGCGGCGACCAGCTTCAAAACGTGACGTGCCCCGGAGACCGCGTTGCTCAACCCAATCGTGTTGCAAGTCGTGGTCAGATACGGATTTGGCGGAGCTGTATTGGTGTTCACGTTAAAGCCGTAGCCGATGTTTTTGCCGCCCCAGTTGTCGAGGAATCCGTTCTGATCGACGTCTTCGGGCGAATAGGTGTAATACGTGGCCGCTTCCTTAACGCCGTCCGGGTTGGTGGAAGTGTTGGGCTGGGTTGAGTTGACGACATCTTCCAGGCCGGCTTCACCGCTGATTACGTTTGCGAGAGTTTGTCCGCCATTCGATGGGTTGGGATCAACCAGCATGCCGCGATGATCCGAGAAATAGAGAATATAGCCGTTCTGGTTGGCGTAGTTTACGTTCAGGCCGGGGTCGCCGGCGTAGGGGCCTGCACCTTTCAGCCACTTCGCCAGGTTGCCAACATTGATCTCCACCGCGTTCATGATGCCGTTGACGGCGCATCCGTTGTTGGCGTCGCGCATTTCGCCTTCCCGCGTGTCGTAGAAATTGATCGGGTAAAACGCATTGGGAAGTCCGATTTGGGAAGGGGTAGTGGGATTCATCTGCTGCAGAATGATGATCGCGTTTGGATTGTAGGGATCAGCTCCTGCAGTTCCGGTTGGTCCCGTGGGCGGCAGGTTGTACTGGCGGGTAAAACTCCAGTTCAGCCATTTGCGGGTAATGCCAACCCAGTTGCCGGTGTTGTTCAGATACTCAACGCGCAACCAGGCGCCTTGACCATTATTGGGAATTCCGGGCGTCGTGAGTTCTCCTAAGAGCGGATAGGCGGTCCATCCCGGGTAGCCGACAGGATTGACCCAGTTGTTCAGGGATGGTGCGGTCTGAGCCATACCGTAGAACTCAAGGCCAGAGACTGAGGCCCCAGAGGTATCACGCGCAGCGGCAGCGGCGGGTATGTTCCAACCAGTGTTAGGGACGAATTGCACGTCGTCCGCGTCGAGCGCACCCAGTCCACGCTCGGGATGCAGGTCAGCCACCGTGTCGGCCAGCAGTACTCGAATCTGCGCTTTGTTGTACAGACGCGACGTGCCCAGTGCGCTTGTCGCCGACTCGCCGGGCTGCGGCTTACGAATGATCGCGATTGGATCCGTGCACGGCGGTGGATTGCTGGTGCAGCTGTTCTGCACAAAGGGCAACTGCATATTGTTGACGCCGGTCAGGGAATTGGCTACGAATCCATTCAGCGTTCCCGAAGAAAGGCTCGGGAAGTTGGGGTTCGCGGCTCCCGCGATGCTGGGGAAGCCACCGCTCCAGCTAGCGTCTCCCGGAATTGTTCCAGCTCCGGGAAGGGCGACGCAATTGGTTCCGGTTGGGGGAAATGTATTGAGCGGGCAGCCCGCGCTGGCTTTTGGAACAAACACCGTCCCGCCATAACCTGTCGTGGTGAGATGGCCGTTTTCAAGCTGATCCATGATCACTTGCTGATAGGCAGCCACTTTGTCGTTGAAAACCAGGTCGCCACCGGCGGCCAGGAACAGGCTGCCGTTGGTGTGAACGCGTCCACCAAAACTGAAATTGGGGCCAGGGAAGTAGCTGCAGTCATAGCCGCAGAACACACCAAACTGGAAGACTGGAATCAACGATACTTCCACCTTGCGGGTCATGTTGACCGATGCGCCGCCCGGGCGGGAGGCAATGACCTGCATGTTCATCGGAATAATTTCCGCGTACAGTCCCTGATTCGAGCCGGAGCTGACCGTGTTCCAACTGCTGACCGGATTGCCGTTAGCGTCGGTGGGATAAGTGATGGTCTCGGTGTAATTCATGCCGCTGACCATCGCTGGCGTCGGCGGAAAGTTGGTCAGGTTCTGAATCTGGGCATTCGTCGGAATCATGTACTGGGTGTAGAGCGCGGAGACGTCGGCGGTAAGCTTCTCCATGCCGGATTCCGCGCCGTAGTACGCCAAGTTGGTCTCCAGATCGTTACCGCTCATGCGCGATTCATTGGTGACCAAGTAAATCAGTCCAGCCGCAACGCCCGACAGGAGCACAAGGATTAGAAGTGCTGCGATCAGCGTGAAGCCCGCCGAATTATTGTTTCGCTGTCCCATTGGATTGATTCTCCTGCCCCAAAAAACGCTACTGATAGCGATTCCGAAAAGCCATATTCCGCGCACTCACAGAAGTTCCCAGAGAAAGGTTCTGGGACTTGTTTCCGTGATTGATCATGCTTTGCCCCATGACGACGATATTGATTTTCTGCACCAGGTTGGGAGAATCGCCCGCACCCAGCGGGTCAGGCTGATTCGCCTCAAGGGCCGAAGTCGTCGAGTTGTAAATGTCGTAAGAAAACTGAAGGTTGATGATGTTGTCGGCGACCGGAACCGGATCCAGGCCGTTGACCTGGCGCATGAGGCGCGGCAGCTGGCCATTGGCGGGAACGGTCAAGTAATACGTCACCGCAAACAGACGGTATGCGACCGTGCTGGCGCCGCCGGAGATGGCGCGAATGTTATTGGAAGCAGCGCCATTCTGATTGATATTGAGGGCATCCAGATCGGCAAAATCGATGCTCGTCGGAGTGAGGTTCGTCACCTCGCCCACCGCAGTGCCCAGGCTGTTGCTGAGCATGATGAGATCGCCTACCTGAATTCCGCCGGGAGAATTAATCGCCGGTGGCGCGGGCACAATCGACGGATCGGGCGTCAGAGTAATGGTGGTGCCATTGCCCGGAACCGGGAACGTGACCTGATATTCCCACAAGGGAAAGTTGTAATCGGAGTAGATCGAAGTGATGCTGCTATCGATAGCGGGTAATGGCGCGGCCGGAACGATCCCGTTGTTTTCGACGCCATTTTTGTAGCCGGGCAACACGCCATACATATAGTTGCCGGTGGGATAGGTATTTCCGGGAACGTGGCAAGCGCCGGTTTGATCACAACCATACGTGGAGAAACCGTTGCTACCGGCTCCGGTCGGCAGCTGGATGCCGCCCGAAGGCAGACCGGCTCCCGCCATGCTGATATCCTTCACCATGAGATCGACGGCGGCCCGCATGTTCTGCTGGGTTTCCGCGCGCTGTGTTAACAACATCGCCGAATCCATCCCGGCCTTAAACAGGCCGGCCATCGCGCCCATCACAATCAAGCCCAGGGAAATGGCGACCGTGAGTTCCAGGAGTGTGAAGCCGCGTTCGGTTTTATGCTTTGGCATGTGCATGTTCACCATCCCAGATCTTTATCGGAAGGCTGAAATTAGTGCGTTCACCGTATAAGCGCGAGGGATGCTGGATCCGCCGGTGGCGTAACTGACGGTGACGGTAATCTGCTTGAGATTAGGGTTAATCGTCCCGTCCGTCTGCAGCACGGTTCCGATCTGAATCTGTCGTTGAAAGTTGGCCAGGCTCAACGACGTGTCATCGGCTGTTCCCAGAGTCCCGTCAGGACCGGGAAGAGTGATGCACTCCGGCCCGGCCGCGCATGCTCCAGAGGCCGCGAACGGCAGGTCGTCGGCGGTATTCACCAATCCGTCAGGGCCCGCGGACAAGAGCTGGGTGGGCCCGTCGGTGAAAATTCCGCCCGCAGAAATGTTGCCGATTTGCGAAAAGGTAATTTGCTGAGTGTTGCGAGCGGTGTAGATGCTCTCCATCGCCTCCAAAGCTTTCTGGCGCGCGATGAGATTTTCCTGCGAATATTGGGTGGCTGCGACTGCCGTGCCAAACGCGGCCAACACGGAAACGATGCCGATCCCGAGGATCGCGATCGCAATCATCGTTTCAATGATCGAGAACCCGTCCTGCCTGGATGTCTGCAAGCCTTGTTTCATTGTTGCACCCATGTGTTTCCACCTTGGTTGTAGAGCCGCCACCCTCGGACTCTTCCGGTGGTGCCGAATACCGAGATGGCGCGCGAACTGTACAGATCGCTGGGACGGGTCATGTACAAAACGCCGCTGTTGTAATTTCCCAGCGTGTCTTGTGAGGAGCCGTCGGGCATAAACATGATGTAGTTTTGGCTACCCAGCCCCATGCCTTGGTCGAAGTCAATGGCGGTACCGCCGCTGCCAAAATTGTCGGGCGCTGCCCCAGTGGGAAATCCTGCTTGCACCGCGAATTGGACGTCCTGGGGCAGGGTATAGGTGGCCACGAGGACGGGCGGCGGCGAGACTGGAACGCCCACGCCCCAATACTGCACGGTGATGGTTCCCGGGGCAGTAAAAGTCAGGATGTAACGTTTGCTCTGGCTGATCGATAAGTTTCTGTAGTTGCGAATGACGGAGAGCGTGGTGTCGTAAGCCGCATCCACGTGGTTTTGCTGAAACAGCGGCATCAGAGCCATGAAGGTCACGCCTGCCATGGTCATGCCGATGGCGATCGTGATCAGCAACTCCAGCATCGAAAATCCGCGACTCTTACTTGACGTCATAGATCTCTTTCGGGGGAGATGTACTGGACCGCTGAATGCGTTCGAACTTTGAATTGGACAAGGACTCCAAATGCTGCTTCGAATACGTAGGGGGCTCGTTCCGTCGACCGCGCTGAAAGGTTCTACAGCTCCGCTGACCGCGCCACGATCCACGAGATCCGCGTACTCCGCGCGAAATATCACTTTTGTCGACTGGATCATTATTGCCACCCAAGATAACGTTGCAAAGTTACGTTAATAACCCGTCGCGGTTACGTCCGAACAGTCACGGCAAAGCTGCAAACCACAACACATCCTAGGAAGGAACCAGAGAGGCGTCAAAGTACGACAGTCCACAGCACCCGGTCGTGACCTTTTGTCACATCCAAAGTTGGTTACCAGCTTTCGGTCTCGTGTTTGTTATCGAGAATGTTGCTGCAAAGACGGACTGCCGAGAAGCATCGGGTGCCTGAAGGAGTCGTGAGCGTTAGGAGTCGGATTTTCGGATCTGTTGCGCCAGACGGATGATGAGGAATGGAGCGAAGATGCCTGCGATCAGCGTGAAATAGGTATGTGCAAGGATTTCTTCATTGACCCGTCCCGAAGCATTCGCAATATCGCCGGTGAAAGTCTGAAGGATGGTTCTTTGGAGAAGCAGGTTCAAGCCCGCAAGCACGATAACGGGCACGCTTCCCAAGCAGGCAGAGGCCATGATTCCTGGCTTAGCGGCCCGGCGATGGGCGACACGAAGATAAAGCCCCAGGTTCAGCGCCACGGTCAACAAAATCAGAATCGGTGTGAGACGGGCGTTTTGCCAATTCTTGAGGATGAGGTGCGGAAACGATGAGGGGAAGACGATGAGCAGCACGCCGAAGATCAATGAAACATTGGCCAGCATGATGGCTGGATCTGCAAGCCTCATAGCTACCGTATGACGAGCCTCTTTTGCCAGTGCTGCAGCTGCCCCCGAAGCGCTCATTGACCTGCCACCTTTGCGAAACGATCTAAAAGAATTTCAGTCATAGCAGCCAGACTGAATACCAGGAAGGCCAGACTGCGTGAATCTCTCCAAGCTCGTTCTGGAGTAAAACGGATGCCGGTGCTGCGGCGGCAATAGGATTCGATCCAAACCGCGCCTGACATGATCCCGGTCATGGCGAGAAACACGGAACCCAGCGCAATGGTATGGGACGAGTACTGAGATTTTTGCAGGTCCCAAATGACGGAGATGGCAAGCATGAGGCCGACCAGTCCTAGTTCTCCGTGTTTGAAAAGTTCCTTCAGAGTCGGTTTCAACACGGCCTGGTGCTGATGGGCCCAAGCTCGAGTCATGGCCCATGGTACGGCGATTCCGAGGATCACATACAAACAGATCCAGGAGGCCCACTTGGCGGCCATCCAGTTGGCGGTCAGTTGCGAGATGTCATGCGAGGCCATAAGATGCCCAATTCTATGGACCGCTCTTCTTGCGGAGCAAGTTACCGTAGACACGATACTGGAGACGAAATCCGGCCGCAGCGCCGTACTGGCCGGCGGATGAAGTGAGGCAGGTGGAGTGACCCCGGTAACTTGTGACCCGAACTAGCGGAACTTAGGATTGGGGCAGGTATGACTCTATCTGCTCTGCTTGTATGCGTTGATGAGGCGGCGGCCGCAGTGCTGCGCCAGGTTCTAAATGAACTCAGCATCCGCGTTGAGTCGTGTCCGGAATTCGTGCGGGCGTCGATCCGGCTGGCGCAGGAACGCTTTGACGTTGTGATTGTGGACGGCGAGTCGAATGACGAAGTGATTTCGTTGCTCCGTGATACGCGATCGTCGAGACTCAACGATGCAACGCTCGCGGTCGCGGTGGTCGGCGGCCAGGAAACCATTCGCGAGTTGTTTTCGCTGGGAGTGAATTTCGTTCTATATAAGCCAGTCGCCTACGACCGGGCATTAAGCAGCCTGCGCGCGGCGAGGGAAGTGATGCGCAAGGACAAACGCAAGAATGCACGCGCGACGGTTCATGCACACGCCACCGCCGACTACGCCAATGTTGAACAGGAGAAGGCGACGCTGGTGGACCTTGCGCAAGAGGGCATGTCGGTGCGGTTCGGGAAAAAGCTTCCTCCTGTAAGCAAAGTCTATTTTCAATTCAAGCTGCCGGGGCAAACTTCGAACGTGCGATTGTCGGGACAGTTGATCTGGCAGGATTGGAACGGGCGCGCCGGAGTGCAGTTCATCGATGTGCCCAAGGCATCGCGCCGGCTACTGACGGATTTTCTGGCGATCAATGTTCCGCACAAAACCGATGGACAGCGAATCTCCGACGTCACGGTGGAGATGGAAGAGTTGTTGCAACTCTCGACGGTCTCTATGGCTGAACAGACGCATGGAAGTCGCACGGCACCAGAGACTTCGCATTACATCTCGACTCAGCAAATCGCGAGCACCGACGCTTCCGATGCTGACAATCGCCGCACCCAGGCTCGCTACGCGTGCCGGTTGGGAGCGGAGGTTTATCGGTCGGGGACTTCGGTTCCGAATCATTGCTGCCTGACGGATTTGAGTTCGGGCGGATGCTATTTGGAGGTTCCGCTACCATTTCCTAAGGGCGCCGAAGTAGAGATCGTGGTACGAACCTACAATCTAAAGTTGCATCTGCGGGGCACGGTGCAGGCGGCTCATCCCGGCTTCGGGATGGGAGTCGCGTTTGAATTGAAGACTCTCGACGAACAGGCCAATGTGAAAAAGCTGTTGGACTTCGTCGCCTCGACTACACAACCGTCCAACTAAGCAACGGACGCATCTCCAGCGATGTCCGCAACTCCTTGAAATTCCTTCTAAGTCGTTGAAGCTTGGTGTAAGTGCTTGATAAGTCGTAGAAGCGGCCCGGGAGGCTGCAGGAGGCACGATCTTGCGCGGAACGACCCTTGGCCTCGCCTTAGTACTACTGTGTTATAAACTGGACGATCCACAAAAAGGACAACCCGAGAGTTGTCGGAGCAGAACCCGTGCGATGGTTTGTCGAAGCGTAGCAATAGACC
>Ga0070711_100000481_pt1 | contig 20787 bp, 19 predicted proteins | sample LARL53metaG_FD_65452 | JGI IMG/M metagenome (GOLD analysis project Ga0070711, IMG submission 65452) | Corn, switchgrass and miscanthus rhizosphere microbial communities from Kellogg Biological Station, Michigan, USA - LAR L5-3 metaG | ecosystem: Host-associated > Plants > Roots > Rhizosphere ... | reverse complement strand
TTGATCGCCGGTGAACGCCGGTGGCGAGCAGTACAGCGCCTTGGCTGGACCAAGGTTCCGGCAATCGTTCGCGATTTCGACGATCGAACCGTGCTTTCATTGGCGCTGATCGAAAACCTGCAACGCGATGATCTCAGTGCGCTGGATGCCGCTCGTGGCTACGAGCGGCTGGTCACCGAGTTCAAGCTGGCCGCGAGCGAAGTGGCCAGGCTGGTCGGCAAGGACCGATCGACGATCGCTAACACATTACGACTGTTGAAGTTACCATCGGACGTACAGGAGTTGATGCAGGCCGGTAAGCTTTCCGAGGGTCACGGTCGGGCCCTGCTCGCGGTGGAGACTCCGGGCGAAATATCACGGCTGGCGCGGAGTGCCGTCGACAACGCCTGGTCGGTTCGCGAAGTGGAAGCCCTGGTCCGCGGAGAGACACCCGCGAAGTCGCGCGGCCGGATGATGCGAAAGCCTCCGCCGCAAAAACCCGCCACCGCCGACGCCCGCCGGATCGAGGAAACGCTTCGCAAGCGACTCGGCACCGACGTGCGTCTCACCGCCAAGCGCCGCGGCCGGGGCATGCTCAGCATTGCGTACTACTCGAACGACGACCTTGCCCGGTTGCTCGAGATCATCCTGGGCCAAGCGTTCGAGGGGTGATCAGATGAGTGGGCGCCGCGCACTGTCCTGGTGCGTGCTGATCCTTGCTGCGTGCCACAAATCCACCGGCACGACCACGGCGAACCCGCTGAAGGTCGCACTCATCACGCCCGGGTCGGTCGCCGACGCGGCGTGGAACGCGGGTGCATACCGGGGTCTCCAGCAAATCAGGGATTCGCTCGGCGCGTCCATCTCGAACATCGAAGCCCACACGCCCGCCGAACAAGAAGAAGCGATGCGCAGCTACGCGGCACAGGGCTACGGCATCATCTTCGGCCACGGCTACGAATTTCAGCAGCCAGCCGAGCGGGTGTCGCGCGACTATCCGCACGCGATCTTCGTGATCACCAGCGGTGAACGCCAGAACGGCAATGTGATTCCGCTGATATTCCGGATCCACGAGGCGACATACCTCGCCGGCATGCTCGCCGGCGCCATGACCCATACGGGCCGGATCGGCTTCATCGGCGGCATGGAATTGCCACCCATCAAGTTGGGCTACGAAGGTTGGGTGCAGGGCGCGATGGCCGCGCGTCCCGACGTGCGGACGCGCATTACCTACCTGAACACCTTCGATGATGCTGCGGCCGGCAAGGAAGCGGCGTTGGCGATGATCCGTGCGGGCGTTGACCAGTTGCATCACAATGCGGATGCCGCCGCGCTGGGAGTGTTTTCGGCGGTCCGGGAATCGCCGGGCGTGTACATCTACGGTGCCAACGGGGACCAGACGTCGCTGGCGCCCGACCAGGTTGTTGCATCGGCGGTTGTCGATCTGCCCCGTGCGCTCCTCCTGGTGACGCGCGAGATTCAGCGCGGTGGATTCGTTCCCCATGCAGAAAGCTTCGGCCTCGGCAGCGGCGTCATCCGTCTTGCCGTGAATCCTGCGTTGGAGAAACTGTGGCCGGCCGGGCTAAAGGAGCGGATCAAGGCCGCCGGTGATTCGATTGCGGCCGGAACTCTCCACATTGCAGGGCAGGGCGTACCGTGACAACACCGCGCACGGCGAGCCTCGACGACCTGGTTGGCTACCTCGACAGCTACCTGCGCATTGCCGAAGTGCCGGATCACGACGGCGCACTGAACGGGCTCGAAGTCGAGAACAGCGGCATCGTCACCGGACTGGTCGCCGCCGTCGATGCATCGCAGCGCACCATCGATCGCGTGGCATCCGAGTGCCCGGACGGCAGCCTCCTGATCGTCCATCACGGCCTGTTCTGGGACGGCAATCAGCCGATACGAAATCGCCGGTATCGCCGGCTCAAGCCGTTGTTCGACCACGACATCGCCGTGTACGGAGCTCACATCCCGCTCGATGTACACCCCGAGGTCGGCAACAACGTCGTGCTCGCGCGTCAACTCGGCATTCTCGATCCGGTACCGTTCGATGTCTACCGCGGCACGCCGTTCGGAGCCGCAGGCCACCTGATCATGTCGCGCGAAATCCTGGTTGCCCGGGTCATCGAGTTGCTCGGCGGGCGCGTCCAGTTGGTCCCCGGCGGTCCCGAAACCACGACGCGCGTCGGCATAATTACGGGGGCGGCGGGCAATCGAATCCAGGCGGCGGCAGATGCCGGGCTCGACACCTTCATTACCGGTGAGGGCGCGCATCACACCGTCTTCGATGCACTGGAACTCGGGATCAATGTCCTCTACGCCGGACACTACGCGACCGAAACGGTCGGGGTGAAGGCCCTGGCTGAGCATCTGGCTGAACGATTCGGCGTGGGATGGGAGTTTCACGACCATCCGACCGGGATGTGAAATGGTTCCCGGCCGTACCTCGCTGTCACTCGAACACATCTCCAAGCAATTTGCCGGCGCTCTCGCACTGGACGATGTCAGTGTAGCGGCCGCGCCGGGCGAGATACATGCCCTGCTCGGCGAGAACGGTGCCGGAAAGTCCACGCTCATGCGCATCGCCTACGGGCTGACCGCGCCCGATTCCGGGACGATTGAACTCCACCATGCCAGCGGCGACTCGATCAGGGCCCGCGCCTTCGCGTCGCCGCGAGCGGCGCGCACCGCCGGCATCGGCATGGTGCACCAGCACTTCACGTCGATTCCCGCGTTCACGGTGGCGGAGAATATCGCGCTCACCGCTGAGTGGCCCGAAACCGGGCGCGCTGCCGAACGCAGGGCGTCGCGCCTCGTCGAGCGGCTCGGGTTGCCGCTTCGTGCCGCCGACCACGTGGAGTCGCTCTCGGCGCAGCTCCGCCAGCGGCTGGAAATCGTCAAGGCATTGGCAGCGGACGCCACCGTCCTGTTGCTGGACGAACCAACCGCGGTGCTCGCGCCGCGGGAAGTGGACGAGCTGCTGAGGTTCCTGCGCGATTTCGCCGTTCACGGGGGCACGGTCGTCCTGATCACCCACAAACTCGACGAAGTCTTCCGCGTCGCCGATCGCGTGACGGTTCTTCGGCGCGGTGTCGTCACACTCACCGACGCTCTCGCGAACCAGACCAGGCACTCACTCGTCCAGGCGATGATCGGCGCCGATTTGCCGGTACTGCCACGACGTGAAGTCGCGGCGGGGGTTCCGCTGGCGACCGCCGATCACCTGACGTTGCGACGGCGGTCTTCGGGAACCGGCACGCCGTCGCAGGCCGCGATCGTTGACGCCACGTTCTCGATTCACGCCGGCGAGCTCGCGGGCATTGCCGCCATCGAGGGAAACGGACAGCGCGAGCTGCTTCGCGGCATTGCCGGCGTCGATGACGTGGAGGTCGTTGCGGGAACCCTCGAGGTTGCCGACCCGGTCGGATTCATTCCGGAGGACCGCACCACCGAGGGATTGATTCCGTCATTCACCGTTGCGGAAAACCTGTTGCTTGGCACGCTCGATCGCTCGACGTGGTGGCTGAACTGGAACGCTATCACCGAACAAGCCCGCGAACTGCTGGCAACGCATGACATCCGGGCAAGCGATCCCCGGGTGCGAGCGGGGACCCTGTCTGGTGGCAACCAGCAGAAGCTGGTTTTTTCCATGGCGGTTGCGCGCGCACCGCGGGTGCTCGTTGCGGAAAACCCCACTCGAGGTCTCGACGTGCAGGCAACGGGTGCCATCCATGAGCGGCTGCGGGCCGGGGCCCGGAATGGAGCGGCGGTCGTCATGCACTCCTCCGACGTGGACGAAGTGCTGGCGCTGGCCGATCGCGTGGTCGTCGTTGCTCGGGGCCGGGTCGAGGTGCTGGCGGGAAGTCCCTCCCGTGAAGTCGTTGGTGAGGCCATGCTGGCACCCCAACGATGACTCACGCGCTGCTCGAGCGCGATTCGAAGCGCGACTTGCTGCAGGTATTCCTGGCCGTCGCCCTGGGCCTGGCATTGCTGGGGACTTTCCTGCTGCTGGCAGGATTTCGCGTGGCGCCGGCAATGAACGCCCTGTGGCAGGGGTCGTTCGGGTCGTGGTACGCATTCACGTCGGCGACGCTGGTGCATTCGACGCCGTTGATCGTGCTCGGCCTCGCGTTCACGGTGGGGAGCAAGGCCGGCGCGATCAACGTGGGAATGGAAGGTCAGTTCGCCGCCGGCGCGATTGCCGCGACATGGGTCGGACTCCATGTGGCCGGTTTGCCCGCGGTGTTCGCGATCGCGCTGGTCCTCGGCGCCGGGTTGATCGGTGGGGCGGCATGGATCGCCGTTCCGGTGATACTGCGCGCCAGGTTTGGCATCACCGAGGTGATCTCGACACTGCTGCTCAATTTTGTCGCCGCCGCCGCGGTGAGTTACGCCGTGACAGGCCCGTTGCAGGAATCCGGAAGGAACTATCCGCAAAGTGACGCGATCGCCGTTGCAGCCCGCCTGCCGCAGCTCGGTCACGGCAGTCGGTTGCACCTGGGGTTCGTGCTGGCCATCGGGATGACGGCGATGCTCGCCGTCACGTTCAGGCGAACCAGATGGGGGTTTGCGCTGCGGGCAGCCGGTGCCGGGCCGCGAGCCGCCGCGCTGATGGGGCGGGTTCCCCTCAACCGAATCACCGGTGGCGCGCTGCTGTGGTCGGGCGGACTCGCCGGACTGGGCGGAGCCATCGAGGTAAGCGGGGTATCGTACGCACTCTACCAGAACCTGTCGCCGGGGTACGGGTTCACAGCCATCGCGGTCGCGCTGCTCGGGCGCCTGCGTCCCATTCCGGTGCTCGTCGCGGGAATTCTGTTCGGTGCGCTCGAAGCCGGCGCCGGTGCGATGCAGCGTGACGCCGGGATTCCCGCCGTCGCGGTGCAGGTGGTCGAGGCGGTGGTGATCATCACCGCGTTACTCACCGCCCGGGGGCAGGAATGATCAGCCCGGCTCTGCTGGTCGGGTTTGCTGCAGCCTCGGTGCGAGTCGGGACACCGCTCGGACTCGCCGCCGTTGGCGAAGCGATCGCGGAAAAATCCGGCGTGATCAATCTTGGGATCGAAGGCGCGATGCTCGGCGGGGCATTCGCCGCCGCGGCAGGTGCTGCCTGGGGTGGGACGGCGACCGGGGTACTCGCGGCGGCGGCCGCCGGGTTGCTCGTCGCGGCAGCCTTTGCCGCGATCGCCGTCGCGGCACGCGCCGACCAGATCATCGCCGGCACGGCCATCACCCTGGGCGCGACGGGACTGACGGGATTGCTGGCCCAGCGCGTTGTCACCGGCCCGGCACTCTCGCTTCCCACATTGTCAGCCGCTCCGCTCCCGCTGCTCGCCCGGATTCCCGTGCTGGGTGCAGTGTTCTTCCGGCAATCGGTGCTGACCTATGTCTGCTACCTGCTGATTCCTCTGGCGAGCTGGCTGCTTTGGCGCACCAGGTTCGGGTTGCAGCTGCGGGCCAGCGGCGAGTCCCCCGCCGCCGCCACAGCATCCGGTGTAGCCGTGGGTCGCATGCGATCCGCGGCAGTGCTGCTCGGCGGGGTTTGCGCTGGACTTGCCGGAGCCGCGCTGGTTCTCGCGCAGGTAGGCACCTTCACCGAAAGGATGACCGCTGGCCGTGGCTTCATCGCCATTGCCATTGTCGCGCTCGGCCGATGGACTCCCTGGGGTGTGGGTGCCGCAGCATTGCTCTTCGGCGCAGCAACCGCTCTGCAATACACCTTTCAGGCCGCCGGCAGCCGGGTACCGTACCAACTCTTTATTGCGTTGCCGTATCTTCTGGCGCTGGCGGCACTGGGCGTGGCGATCGGGCGCCATCGTGGTCCAGCGGCTCTCGGTCAGCCGCACTAAGGAGAATCAATGCGCCGGATTCGGGTGGCGACAGCGACGGTGATCGTCGCCGCCTGTAGCGGCCGCGGCCGCCAGCTGGCTCCAATTCGCCTGGAGCCGCTGGCCAGCTTTGGCGCCGAGCAAGGCGAAGGCGCCATCGCGACGGATCCCCGGGTGAGTGCGCACCATCCCGGCGGATTTCGCGTCGTGGTTCCTGGGGCTGGCGCCGGCGGCATCGCCACCCAGCCCCTGATCTACAGTGACAGCGGTCGATACCTGGGTACCCTGACCGGTGGAGTGCCGGCGGCTGAGCAGTTCCAGGTGCCGTTGTTCGCGCGAATTGGCCCGGGCGATTCGATCTGGGTTTTTGACGGCAGCCAACGCGTCCTGATCTTCGGGCCCCGCCGCGAGTACGAGCGCACCGCGCAGTTGCCCGAGACGCCCTGGGACGCCTTGGTGCTCCCCGATGGCCGGATGGTGATCGCGCCCGCAAGCGCGGATCGGCCATTACCATTGCTCCTGCTCACTTCAACCGGCAACCTGATTCGCGAACTTGGTGCTCATGACAGTTCCGGCGCCGCGATTCGCGCACCGCGATGGCTGACAGCTGACGCCGACGGCTCGTTCTGGTCGATGCCGATGCAGTTTCGCTGGCGGCTGGAACATTGGGACACTTCCGGCGCCGAACTCTCGGTGCTTGAACGCCGGCCGGACTGGTTCAGGCCATACACACGGCTGACAACGCCCGACTCGAATCACGCCCCGCAGCCGACCGTCCAGGGCGCCTGGGTTGACGGGATCGGCGACTTGTGGGTGCTCGGACGGGCGGCCGATGAGCACTGGGACCGAGGACTCAGCTCGCATCCGTCTGGCCCTGCCGGTCCAGTCATCACCGAACCCGACAAGGTGTACGACACCGTTCTCGAGGCCATTGACCGTGCAACCGGGCATCTCATGGCGACGGCTCGAACCGATCCCTCGTACGGCTCCCTGGTTGAACCGGGCGTGCTGATGAAGGTGGTCTCAACCGCGGCGGGCTGGAAACGAGTGGTGCTGATGAAGGTGGTTTTGGACGCGGCCACGCGGAAGTTTCCTTGACGCGCATTGCGCAAGAGTTCCACTGATCTCAACTTGACGTAGTATGTGTTACAACTACTATTTTCCATCCTGGTGTGGAGTCACACCGCGTCGTTTTGGTCCTGAAAGGTCACCGCCATGGACAGACTGACGTACGAGCATCTCGGCGAGCCGCTCCTGCCGCGGCGAAAATTTCTCTATCGGGTCTGGCAACATTTTCTGGTAGCGCTAGCCGTCGTTGCCGTATCGATGCTCATCGGAATGAGCGGTTACCACTGGCTGGCGGGATTCAGCTGGATCGACTCGTTCCTCAACGCTGCCATGTTGCTGGGCGGTATGGGGCCGGTTGGTGACATCCCGAGCGATTCGGGAAAACTCTTCGCGGGTTTCTATGCCCTTTATTCCGGCCTCGTCCTGATCGTGTCGGCCGGCGTGCTGCTGACCCCGGTCCTCCACCGCCTGATGCACCATCTGCATCTCGAGGGGCGAGCCGGCACCAAGCGGTAATGCGGCCATCGTTCACGAACATCGCCTCCCGGTGGCGCCGGAGTCGGACCGCGTCCATGTTCCTGTGGCCAACGCAACCTGGAGTCCGCAGATGGACCGCCGCACATTCGTGAAGACCGCTGGAACCGCCGCCGTCGCCGCAGGGCTCCCGACAACGCCGGAGCTGCTGCGTCGCAACCGGCTCGACAAGATCGGCCTCGAGCTGTACACGGTGCGCGATCTCATGAAGGCGAGTGTCGAGCGAACCTTGTCGCAGGTCGCGGCCGTTGGCTACCGCGAGGTGGAGTTTGCGGGCTACTTCAACCGGCCTCCACGCGCCATCAAGCAACTGCTCGACGACAACGGACTCGGCTCACCGGCGGCACACATCGGGCTTGACGCTCTGCGCGGTCCGTGGAATCGAACGCTGAGCGATGCTGCGGAAATCGGACACAAATGGCTGGTGATCGCGTCGACGAACGACGCCGATCGCAATACGCCGGAGGCGATCAAGCGGACCGCCGACCTGATTCACAAGGCGGCCGACGACGCGAAGTTCTACAAGATCCGCCTGGCCTATCACAACCACGATGTGGAGTTTCAGCAGGTGGGCGGCAAGCGCATCTTCGACCAGCTTCTGGAACTCACCAAGCCGTCTGAGCTGCAGATCGAGATGGACCTCTACTGGATCACCAAGGGCGGCGGCGACCCGCTGGATTACTTCCGGCGCTGGCCCGGCCGCTTCCCGCTGGTGCACGTCAAGGACGCGGGCCCTGCGCCGGAGTACCGCATGGAGGATGTCGGCAAGGGGACGATCAAGTGGGCGGACATCTTCGCGCATCAGAAGGAAGCCGGCATCAAGCACTACTTTGTCGAGCACGACAACCCCGCCGATCCTATCGCCAGCATCACCGCGAGCTACAAGTACCTGCGGGCGCTGACGTTCTAGCCGTCCTACTTCTTGGCCTGCTTGTCGAGCCACGCCTGTCCCTGCGTTTCGTGCATCATGAACGAGGGACGCAGGTTTCGCATGAAGGTCTTCAGCTGCGCATTTGACGTGGCCGGGAGCAAGGACGTGTCGATCCGGTTGACCATCATCTTGTGATCGGCCACCATGTATTGCACGAAGGCCTTGTCGAACTCCGCCGCGGAAATCAGGTTGAGCTGATCCATTTCGGTCTTGTGGTCGCGCGTGATGCTGCTGTCGCTGGGAAGCACCGGAGCGATTCGCAGCTGCTTGGCGAGCCGGAGGCCACTCTGCTGCGAGTGCTGGTGATCGGTCAGGATCGACTTGGCGTAATCGCGAACCTCCTGACTCTGCGCCTTGGTGGACGCGAGCTTCGCGGCTTCGGCGCCGTTGGCATCGAAGGTGCCGATGGTGCCGAGAATCTCGGCGTCGCCAATTCGCCGGGTGCTCACGGCGACCCGTGGCGGCGTGGCGCGCAGGGGCAGGTGGGCCGGCCATTGTGCCGGGGCAGCGACGACCAAGGTCAGCAGGCTGACAAGCATCTTGTTTTCCTCAACGCTCAGGAGAAGTGGCAACGTGCGCTAATTCGGCGTGCTAGTGGCATTTCCCGGTGGCAGGGTCCCAGACCCTGCCATTGACCTCGATGAACGCGGAGGCCCATTCCCCCTTGCCAAGGGTCAGCTTGAGCACGCCGTAGTGGCCTTCGACTCGCGCGACGCTGTTCGGCACCGGCGTCTTGAATCCGTAGAAATCACCACCACCCGTTCCCGCCACGATCTCCGTGATTCCCTTCGCGGAATCGGCCACGCCGGCCGGATTCTGCGGTGCGAAGCGTTCATAGTCGTGATCGTGTCCATTGAGCACCAGGTCGACGCCGCCGTCATAGAGAATTTGCCAGAGCGGCTGGAAGCTCGGATCGGTGCCGTGCCATCCCGAGCTGAAGCGCGGGTTGTGCCACATGGCCATGGTGCAAAGCTTCTGCGGTCCCTTCAGTTCGTTGCGCAGCCAGTCGTACTGGCTGTTCCGCTCGGCGGTGGTGAACGCGGGGTTCACGATGAGTTCGCTGTTGACGACCAGCACGTGCCACTCACCGACATCGTAGCTGTAATACCCCTTTTTCGGATCGCCGGCCTTCACGCCGAAATAGCTGAAGTACGGCGAGGCCCCGACACTCTGGTCCTCGTGGTTGCCGACGGTGGGATGAATCTTCTTCATGATCCGGCGCGTGGAATCACCCCACGAAACGGCCCAGCAGAGCGCGAAATTGCTGGCGGACCCGTCCGGATACGCGTTGTCGCCCAGGGTGAACACCACGTCGTTGACCTTGGCGACGCTGTCGGTCCGGAGCACGCTATCGACCAGCTTGGCGGTCTGGATATGGCCCTGGCTGCCGCAAACGGCGATGTCACCGACGCCGATCATTACCGATGCGCCGCTGATCGCGACCTGCGAGGCCGGCGCATCAGCGGGGGCAGGGGTCGTCTGCACCGGGGGCTTGCACGAGAACGCCAGCAGCGAAGCAATGGCGAGTGAACCGTACGGAATCAGGCCGGCGCCGCGGGTCATTTGAATGGTCCTCCCGGAAATCCTGCGCGAAGCGTGAGCACGGCCGTGCGCCCGATGTCGTCGGCGCGCATGACGCGGATATCCGCGGTCAGGTCGTGGAACCCGACCCAGAACCCGCCGCCGAAGGCGTTGTGCCAGCCACCATCCGACGTCCCCTTGAAATACACCCTGCCATAGTCGACGGTCCCGAGCAGACCCACGTCGATTGGCGCCAGGATGTGGACCTTGAGCACGGGGATCCGGAGTTCAGCCGTGCCATAGACCGACGCGTCGCCGGCAAACCGCTGGGGATCCAGGGTCCGGATCGTGGTGGAACCACCGACGAATGCCGCTTCCTGGAACGGAAAGTCGCCAAACACCTTCTTGCCGCCGGCCCGCAGCGCGAGGGCCGGATGAGTCGGGACCGGGAGCCTCAAGTACAGCCCCGCGGCGGCATCGATCTCTCCGAATGCAGTCCGCACATCCCAGACGCCCGGGAAATAGCTGGCGCCCAGGTCGAGGACGGTGCCCTGGTTCGGGTGGCGCGGGGGTACGCGGTTGTCCTGGTGCAGGCTGACGCGAAGACCGGCCTCGCCGAACGTCCCGGTGCGGCCGAACCCGTAGGGCTGGCTATCGGAAATGAAGTGTCCGCGAGCCGTGTCGGTGACGAAATACTGCACCACCGGGCCGAAGGTCACGTCGGACGTCTTGGCGAGCGCCAGTGCGATCGCAGGGTGAAAGAGCCACTGTCGCTGATGGACGTCGAAGTACGCGGAGTCGAGGCCCGGCGTGGAATTGCCGTAGCCGTGGAACTGCATCAGTTCGAGCTGCGACATCCGCGTGAGCGTGGTGAAATGAATGTCGGAGTTCTCCACGCGGTTGTCGGTGCTGACCTGGAGCTTGTACCGGTCGCGCTTGATCGAATAGCGGCCTTCCAGGGCGATCATGCTCGAATAGGGATAGTGCTCGAAGGCGTAACCGTACCGGGCAAATCCCAGGCGCGGCATGATGCCGTAATCGTGGTTGATCGAGAGCCCGGCGGTGGGCCCGGATCGGGACCCGTAGTCGCGGATCGGGTCGACCGGCGAACCGGGCGCGCGTTGTTGCGGCCTGCGATTGAAGAGCGTGTCCGGCCCGTAGCGCACGTTGGTCACCGTGCCGGCATCGTAGAAGTGTGCGGTGTTGCGCCGGCCACCGACGCGTGACGAGTCCACCAGGATGTTGGTGCCGTTGCCGCCGATCACCCGAATCGGGATGCTCCCGGCGACATTGCCAAGAACAACGGCGCGGTCATCACCGCCATGGAGATAGACCCTGATCTCATGCGTCTCGCGCGCGTCGAATACGCGGCGAAAGTACGGCTCGTCGCTCCCCGACTGCAGGCGAACCTCGACGTGATCGGCATCGACATGGGTGATCGTGGCGCGGTCGGCCGCATCCGTCCCATGGATGTCGACGACATCCGCGAGGAAGAAATAGAAGCGGTTCGCGGCCAATGACAGCGAGTCGCGGCGGATGCGCAACTTGCGGCTGAGCTCCGGCGCGGTGGCCCGGTATTCCGGAGGCAACGCCGCCACGGCGTCCGAGATGACCGAATCGGTGACCTTCGCCTTGACGGCCGCCGCAATCGAGTCCCAGACCGGCTTTTCCAGGCCGTTCAACAGGCGCTGGTCGGAGAGCGTGCTGTTGACGGTGAGCTTCGCCACCGGCGGATAGGTCGCCGTGAATTCAACCAGCATCTTGCTGGACGGGCGAATCAGCCCGGGAAGGAACCCGGACGAAGAGATCAGCGCCTTGTCCCGGTCGCGGGGGATCGGCTCCCATGGAGCGCCCGGGCTGTCCCGGAATCGCGCCCACTTCCACTGGCTTTCTCCGCGGTCCCAGTCGTTGAGGAGCATGTCGGTCAGGCGCGCGGTGAGATAGGCACGGGTGTCGATCCGCTCCGCCGGGTCGCGATCGATCCGCGCCAGCAGCGTGTCGCTGTCGATGATCTCCAGCGCGCCGGCGAATCCCTTGGCGGCGTGCTTCGGCTTGGACGGGTCCTCTTCGAGACCGCCGAGGCGGCCAGCGTACGTTTTCCGGAACTTGCCGAGCACCGTGTCATCCGGCATGACGACCAGGACCGGAGTCACGTGGAGAATGTCGACGGCGTCCATCATGCGGGCCGCCACGAGCGAGGCGGTGGGATGGCTGTTGCTCACACCGTCCAATGCGATCTTGTGAACTACGGTGCCCTTCCACATCTCCGGCACCACGACGTTGTCCTTGTCCACGGACCGGAACACGTACTCCACACCGTCCGGGTTGACGAGTCGCAGCGACTTGGTTTGCTGACCGCCGCCTTCCTTTACCGGGCGCAGGCCGCCGGCAAACGTGCGCAGGTTCAACACCGGGACGCGGAGCGGCGTCGTCCACAAGTCCCGGTACGCGCCGCCGAGAAGGAAGCGATGGAATGCTCCCGCCTTGTAGTGCGCACCCGGGGCGATGGTGACGCTGTCGGCGGACGCCACCGATGGCAGCTTGCCGGGTCGCTGGGCCCGCACCACGGCCGGTCGGAGTGCCAGCAGGAGTGCAGCTGCGCCGATCGCAGGGCCGAGCCATCTCGATGGTGACGGCATGGGCTACCTCCTCCACCGATAGAGCGTAATGAGGGCCGGACCACTCTTGGCCTCGTCGCTGATGATCAGGATGCTGTCCCGGGTGATCGCCACACCCTCCGCCTGCTCGTGCCCCGGCGGCAGCGGCCGGGCGAAAACCACAGCCCCTGCGGGAGTGAGTTCGAACAGGGCCTTTTCGCGTGAAGCAATGAGCACATAGTTCCCGTTGAAGGGGTCGATCGTGATGTCGGATGGATGCAGGTCGGTCCAGTCGTTCGATCCGATGATCCGGGCCCTCGGAACCGCGAGGTAGGAAACCTTCGGTTCATGCTTGCCCGACGGGCCCTTCGCGGTGTCGTTTGTCTGGTCCATCGGCCACCGGTAGATGATGACCGAATCCTTGAGCGCCTTGTCGTAGACCTTCTTGCACGCGAGCAGGAGCGACTTCAGGGTGGCGTCGTACGCCAGGCCCTCGAATTCGCATTTGTCGCCGAGACCGGTGTCGAGCGTCGTGTAGGGGACGCTCTTGCCCTTCGCACCCTCGGCGAATTGATAGATGATTCCGTCGCTCGCGAGCAGCATCACCGTGTCGCCCACCGTCGTGATCGCCTCGAAATCGCCGTGCGCGACCGGAGTTCCCAGCGTGAACTCGCTGGGCACGGTGCCCCGCCGGTAGTCGACCTCGACGATCTGTCCGCGGCTGTCGCCGTGAGCGAGAAGCCGTCCTTTCGCGTCGATGGCGAGACCGGAAATCTCCTTGAGCGGCTCCGGCAGTTCCCAGCGGGCGAGCGGGGCGGTCCCATCGGAGTCCGGATGAGCCAGCTTCTGCTCGAGGCGAGCCTCACGTCCGGCCAGGAGCGCACTGTCGGCACTGGCAACCTCAGGGCGGCCGGCCGGTTCGCAGGCGCCGGCGACGGCGAGCACGCCAATCACGGCGATGAGGCGGCGGCGCGGGATCACTTGGCGTCCTGGCGCTCTTGCTCCACGGCGTCACCAATCTCCATGTCGGCCTTGAGGATCTTGTCGCCGGCACTCTGCTGGATCGCCGTCAGCAGGCGTTCGCGAGTCACGCTCTTGCGGACTCCGACCAGGTAGAACAGCTCGCACGGCTTGCCTTCATTGGTCACGACTTCGTCGAGTCGCCAGCGCCGGGCGAGCCCGTCCAGCACCGGCTCCACGCGCGACTGCGCGTCGCTGAGCTGGTCCGTGGTGATGGACAGGATGGCGTTGAAGCGGGGTTTTTTCTTGGTCGGTCCGAGAATCTTGCGCACCCGGTTGAAGCGCTTGGCGAGCGTCGCGGCCTTCTTGGGCGAAAGCGCCAGCACCAAGTCGCGATCGGGGACCGGTCCCTCTCCCACCTTGTTGTCGGCGAGATCGTCCAGCGGCTCGGACCACTGCGAGGAAGCTGTCGGCTCCAGCACGTTGCGTCCGAAGTCGTAACGCCACGCCAGCAGGATCACGAAGTTGAATACCACGGACAGGATGGCGGCGACGGTGAGTGCCTGCACACCCGCCGCCAGACCCACTCCGATGCCGAGGAGGATGTACACGGTGTCCCGGACATCACGCATGACGGTCCGGAAGCGCATGCCGGCGACGATGCCGCCCAGGCTGAACGCGAGGGCAAGGCTCGTGCGAACCACCAGCACGATGCCGGCGACAACCAGGGGCAGGATGATCAGCGTCTGCGCGATGTGCTGACTCGCGTCTCTGGTGCGACGGACCGACATGAAGACCCAGCTCACCGGCAGCATCAGCGCCAGGGTGCTCAACATCACCAGCGAGGTGGTCAGGGCGAGGTCAAGCCGGGACTGTCCGGGGACTTCCACCAGCTTGTTCTTGCCGGTCTCCAGGGCGTCCTGCAGGACGCCGGGATCGGTGATAGCCTTGACATGCTCGCCGGACAGCAGGCGATCGAAGTACGGGACGAAGTGGAAGAGGACGACGACGACGATCGCGAGCACGGTGTAATAGGCGATCAGTCGACGCACCGGTCGATCCGACCCCAGGGTGAACATGTCCATCAAGCGTTTGAAAGAATCCATCAGTGCGCCCCTCCCGGGGACGTGGTGGCGTGTGCGGAGACCATGGGGTCAGAAGAGTCGGTGGGGTGGCGCAGCCGCCCAGGCAGGCGGAAAACGGGGGGCCGTTCGAGTGCCGCAAATACCGACCAACATGGTGCACCTCACAACCGGGAGTGGACGCGACCTGCCGGAGGGGACGCCCTGCGCCCCTCCGGCTACACGTCGTCGGTGTGATGTGCGGTAAGCGGCCCTAGTTGCCCAGACCCGCCAGAAGTTGTTCCGCTGCCTGCAGATGCTGCTGGAACACCGGTGCCACCCGGACCACCAGAGCCTTCAATTCAGCGTTCTGGATGGCGGGAAGCAGCGTGTTCGTCACGGCCGCGATCACGGCCTTGTGATAGTCGATTTCGTGCTGCAGGAAGGCCCGGTCAAAGGCCTTCCCCGAGACCGCGCGGAGTTGCTTCATGGCAGCCGCATGCTGGACCGCGCTCTGGTCATCCTTCGGCGGTGTCGGGGTGACACCGAGCTTCTTGGCCAGGTCCCGGCCTTGCTGGCGGGCGCCGGTGTGCGCGGTGACGAGCATCGCGCCGTAATCACGGATCTTCTTCGTCGAGCCCTTCTTGGCGCCCAGTCCGCCGGTCTCGATGTCGGCCGTATTGGCCGCATCGTAAATCGCGACGATGGTGGCGTCATCTAGTGCGATGCGGACGGCGACCGCGTCGCGGCTCATCGTCGGCACCGGCCCTGGCTTCACCGGAAGCGGTGCGAGCATGGTGAGAATTGCGGCGAGAACAACCTGCATGGATCCTCCTGGATCGGGTTCGAATGTCGGCGTTTCCTGCGTTGGCAGGTGGGATACGCTCCCGCGCGCCGATCGGATTGGAACAATGCAGAGGATTTCGAATATGTCAAGTAATTAGTGTGCATATTGTGTCTGCCCCCTGATCCGGCTTGATTTGACCCATGCCCCGGATTCCTGCTGGCGGTGCGGAACTGACTCGCGATCGGCTGGTCCGGCTGCTGCGGCATCGTCCACGGACCGTCGAGGAGCTCGCCGCTTCGGTCGGCCTGACCCGCAACGGTGTCCGGGCGCAGCTCGGCGCACTGGAGCGCGACGGTCTGGTCGAGCGGTCGGGTGTCCGGCATGTCGCCGGACCCGGGAAGCCGGCGCAGCTCTATCGGATCACCACGGGGGCCGAATCCACCTTCTCGGCGGCATACCCCCCGGCGCTCAGCGCGCTCGTCGCAACCCTCGCAGACCGGCTCGAGCCCCCGGCCCTGCATGCCATGTTCAGCGCCACCGGCCGGCGCATGGCGACGCCCCGGACCGGGAGCCCCAGGGTCGATCCGGCCAGTGAAGCGAAGTCGCTGCTCGAATCCCTTGGCGCCGCCGTCACGGTACGCCGCGAGGGGCGGCACCCCATGGTGGAAGGCGCGGCGTGTCCGCTGGCCGAGGCGGTGCGCCGCTGTCCGGAAAGCTGCGAGCTGGTCAGGTCGCTGGTCGCGGCCGCTACCGGTGCGCGCGTGATCACACGGTGCGAACACGGTGACGCGCCCCGGTGCCGATTCGCCATCCACTGACGCCGGCAGATCGCGCGGCGCTACTTCTCGACGTGCGCGAAGGCGCCTAGCTTAGAATCGCATTGCTGCTGGCTGGCGCGCGCGGCCTGAACGCGGTGCGCCGGAACCTCCTGACATCGCTACCTGGACACCTGATGCCAATTCATACGCGACGGGATGTATACGACGTCTGCATCGTCGGGTCGGGCGCCGGCGGGGGAATGGCGGCGCACGAGCTCACCAGGGCCGGCGCCAACGTCATCCTGCTCGAAGCCGGCGGCATGTGGGACAACACCAAGGACTCGGACATGTTCGTCGAGCCGTGGGAGACGCCGCGTCGTGGTCGCGGTACCGCCGAGCGTCCCTTCGGCGAGCATGATGCCTGCATCGGCGGGTGGAACGTGCCGGGCGAGCCATTCACCACGGCGCCGGGGACGCAGTTCTCCTGGTGGCGGGCACGCATGGTTGGCGGGCGAACCAACCACTGGGGACGCATATCGCTTCGGTTCGGTCCCGACGATTTCCGGCACAAGAGCGTTGACGGCTTGGGCGAGGACTGGCCGATCTCGTACGACGACATGGCGCCGTACTACGACGACGTGGACCGCCTGGTGGGCATCTTCGGCAGCCGCGAAGGTCTCCGTAATCATCCCGACGGCGTCTTCCTGCCGCCCCCGCGGCCGCGATGCTGGGAGATGCTGGTGAAGAAGGCCGCCGACCGGCACGCGGTGACCTGCATTCCGTCGCGGCTTTCGATCCTCACCCGGCCCCTCAACGGGCGTCCCGCGTGCCACTACTGCGGCCAGTGCAATCGCGGCTGCAAGGTCAACGCCAATTTTTCCTCGACCAACGTGCTGCTGCAGCCCGCCATGCGCACCGGGAAGCTGACGATGCGTACCGACGCCATGGTGCGCGAGGTGACGGTGGGGGCCGACGGCCTGGCCAACGGTGTGACGTATATCGACAAGATTTCGCGTACCGAGAAGCGCGTGGACGCGAGGATCGTGGTGCTCGCAGCAAGTGCCTGCGAGTCGGCGAGGATACTGCTGAACTCAAGGTCGACGAAATTTCCCAACGGACTCGCCAACTCCAGCGGAACGGTCGGCAAGTACATCACCGATACGACCGGCACGGACGTGGGTGGGTTCATCCCGGCGCTGGTAGACCAGCCGCGGCACAACTGCGACGGCGTGGGCGGGGCGCACCTCTACATGCCATGGTGGCTCGACAACAAGAAGCTCGATTTCCCGCGCGGGTACCATATCGAGATCTGGGGCGGAATGGGCATGCCGGGGTACGGATTCATGGGCGGCATCCAGGGTTACGAGCCGGGCGGCGGATACGGCGCCTCGCTCAAGAACGACTATCGACGCTACTGGGGCGCGTCCGTCGGATTCTCGGGTCGCGGCGAAATGATTCCCAACGAGGATTCATATTGCGAGCTGGATCCCCGCATGGTCGACCAGTGGGGCATTCCGGTCCTGCGCTTCCATTGGAAATGGAGCGATCACGAGCACCTGCAGGTCAAGCACATGCAGGAAACCTTTCGCGCGCTGTTGCAGGAGATGGGTGCGGTGGTCCAGTCCAGCATGCCGGGAAAGGAGCAGGGCTACGGGATTTCGACGGGCGGGTCGATCATCCACGAGGTCGGCGGCGTGCGGATGGGGAACTCCAGCACGACCAGCGCGTTGAACGCGAACTGTCAGGCGTGGGACTGCCGGAATCTTTTTGTCGCCGACGGCGGACCATTCGTCACCCAGGCCGACAAGAATCCCACCTGGACCATCCTGGCGCTCTCGATGCGTACCGCACGCTTCATTGCCGCCCAACGGAAGGACGGAAATCTGTGACCGCAGCCACGCCAGTGCCCGCAAGCCAGCCGATGACCCGGCGCGAAATTGTCGGCGCCATGGCGGCGACCGCAGGCGCGTTCCTGATTCCGCGACCCGCCCAGGCCGCCGAGGCCGGTCGCCTCGCGGCCCGCACGGTGCGCGCGGCGGCCGTCGCCGGCTCGGCATACGTGCCCAAGGTGTATTCGGCGCATGAATGGGCCACGGTGCAGATGCTCGTGGATTATCTCATTCCCAAGGACGCCAAGAGCGGATCGGCGACCGACGCCGGTGTGCCCGAATTCATGGACACGATGCTCGATCTCGAACCGAACATGCGTACCGCCAACCGAGGCGGACTGGCGTGGATGGACCATCAGTGTCACCTGCGGTTCCAGCAGGACTTCGTGGACTGCACCGACGCCCAGCGCCGGCAGCTGCTCGACGATATCGCCTATCCGCGTCGCGCCCGGCCCGAACTGACGGCCGGCGTGTCGTGGTTCAACTCGTTTCGTGACTTCACGGCCAGCGGTTTTTTCACGTCGGAGATGGGCGTGAACGATCTCGGATACCAGGGAAACACCGCGGTGCCGGAATGGACCGGATGTCCGGCGGAGAACTACACGAGGTTGGGCGTGGCGAAATAGGCAGGGGCCCCGAAGCGTCGCCGGCGCCCGGATCGCGCAGATCACCGGTGACCGTCGCTTCCAGGTTCCTGGCTCCAGCGATTGACCAACGACGAATTCAACCGGCGAGCACCATGGCGAGAGCACCTGCACGACTCGGAGTCGGCTTCATCGGCTCCGGGTTCAACACCCGCTTCCATATCCAGGGCTGGGAAGGCGTTCGTGACGGTGATGTGCGCGGCGTCTGGAGTCCCAACGCCGCAAATGCCGCCAGTGCCGCCCGACTTGCCCGGGACCTCGGCGTCGGAAACGCCAAGGCCTATCGCTCCATTGCCGAGATGGTGGCGGATCCGGAGATCCACGCCATCTGGCTCTGCGGACCGAACCAGGCTCGCGTCGACAACGTCGAGGAGGTCTGCGATGCGGTGACGCGCGGCAAGGGCGAGCTGCGCGGCATCGCGTGCGAAAAACCGCTGGCGCGAAGCGTGGCCGAGGCGAGCAAGGTGCTCAAGCTGGTGCAGCGGGCAGGGCTCGCGCACGGGTATCTGGAAAACCAGCTGTTTTCACCCGGCATCGTGCGCGGGCGGAATCTCATCTGGGCGCGGGGTGCGCGAACCACGGGCCGGCCCTATCTGGCCCGCGCGGCCGAGGAACACTCCGGGCCGCACAACGCCTGGTTCTGGCAAGGCGACAAGCAGGGCGGCGGCGTACTGAACGACATGATGTGTCACTCGATCGAGGTGGTCCGCTTCCTGCTGACCGAGCCCGGCGCGGCGCGCTCCACGCTCCGGCCGGTTTCGATCGACGGGCGGATTGCCTCGCTCAAGTGGAGCCGGCCCGCCTATGTGAAGCAGCTCAAGACCCGTTTCGGCAACGCGGTCGACTATTCCAAGCGGCCATCCGAGGATTTCGCGTCGGTCACCGTCACCTACGAAACGCCGGAGGGTCTCACGGCGGTGGGCGAAGCGACCACCTCGTGGAGCTTCGTCGGACCGGGCCTGCGGCTATCCGGTGAATTGCTCGGCCCGGAATATTCCATGAACTGGAACACGCTCAACTCCGAGCTGAGCTGCTTTTTTTCCCGCGAGGTTCGCGGCGCAGCCGGCGAAGACCTGGTGGAAAAACAGAACGCCGAGATGGGCCTGATGCCAGTGGTTCCCGATGAAGCCGCGACGTACGGCTACGTGGCGGAAGACCGGCACTTCGTCCGGGCCTTCCTGGGCAAGGAAACCCCGCTGCTGACCTGGCAGGATGGCCTTGAGGTGATGCAGATCCTCATGGCGGCTTACATGAGCGCCGAACAGGGCAGGACACTCGCGTTTCCGCCACGCGGGCTGAACACCTTTATCCCGGCGGTCGCGAGAGGCAAATGGACTCCGCCCTGAGACACCGTGGTCAGCCGATTCCGCATGAGCTCACCACCACAGCCTTCGAACTCCCGGGCTGCACCATCGTCCAGTCCATCGGACTGGTTCGCGGCATCGTGGTGCGATCGCGTTCCGTCGTCGGCAATATCGGCGCGGGAATCCAGCGATTCTTCGGCGGCAACATCACGCTCTACACATCGATGTGCGAACAGGCGCGCGAGAATGCGTTTGACATCATGATCGCGCATGCGCAGGGAATCGGCGCCAACGGCGTGATCGGCATCCGATACGATGCCACCGAAATCATGTCGGGCGTGACCGAAGTGCTCTGTTATGGGACGGCCGTGGTGGCCGAGGAACGGCAGCCCTGAGCAAAGCAGCCATGAGCCGTGAGCCCGGAACGGAAGGCTCGCCCCTCGAACGCGGGCGCGAGCTCAGCGTTCGGTCTTCCGGCTCACGGCTGCTTCGCTCGCGGCTGCCCGGATCGACCTGATTCTTCCCGCGTCCGTAACCGCGCGAACCAGTTCGTCCGCTGGCAACTGCTTGCGGAAGGGAATGGCGTGTGGCGGCCCGGCATCACGCTCGAGCGACGCTCCGCGCACGTGGATCTCGGTCACGCCGGTGGCGCCGACCAGCGCGGCGACGTTTGCCGCGGTGATGCCGCCGGCGGCCAGGATCGTGATGCGCCCGGCCGCCTGACGCTGCAGCGCCGCCAGTGCTTCGCGTCCTTCCCAGGCCGTCGCACGCTGGCCTGAAGTGAGCACGCGGTTGACCCCGAGACGAATCAGGGTTTCCAGCGATCTGCTCGCGTTCGTCGTCGCGTCGAACGCGCGATGAAACGTCAGTTCCATGTCGGGAGCATCCTCCCGGAGGAGCGCCACGATATCGGCCGCGATCTC
>Ga0070711_100000478_pt1 | contig 20826 bp, 17 predicted proteins | sample LARL53metaG_FD_65452 | JGI IMG/M metagenome (GOLD analysis project Ga0070711, IMG submission 65452) | Corn, switchgrass and miscanthus rhizosphere microbial communities from Kellogg Biological Station, Michigan, USA - LAR L5-3 metaG | ecosystem: Host-associated > Plants > Roots > Rhizosphere ... | reverse complement strand
GGAAACCGACCTCAACGATCTCGCCGCGCTTAAGCCTTACCTCGCGGCCTTTTTGGAGCCGAAGGAATGTTGTGCTTGCAGCTAGACCGTACCAGCGCGCGCTTCCTGCGCTCGTTGCCAGGGCTTCTTCGGAGATATCGTCCGCAAGTTTTGCTATCAGGGCCGTTCCGCCGAGCTGAATCACTACGCGCTTCTTGCTTACGGTAGGATGCACCGTTCCTTCATTATCTGTCTTGGCCGAATCGCTTTCGGTCGCGGTCAGTTCAAATCTCGCCGGCTGAATCCTCCCATCAGGCGGTCTGATGCGGTCAAATACCATTCGCAACGCGCCGCGGCGCATCATTCGGCGCGCTGGAGTTGTTTCCGGATGTCCTTCAACCAAAGTACCTCGGGGCAGGACGGGCCTACCATCAAGCTCAACTGGCCAGTTTGGTCATGAATGGAAAGCCACTCGGAGATTTCGAACTGCTTTGCGAGAGCAAGGAGAAACGAGCTTTTCGCCCGTGCAACCTGGGGCGATTGGCGCGTGAAACCGGTTGGCTTTGGTTTGACCGTGAGCTGTCGTGCATACCTGTGGCGTGTCGGGTATTGGGGCCGTGCCTTCCTGAGCGAATGTCTCTACGGTACAAGCAATGCAACACACGAATAAGAAACATGAAAAAAAGAAACAACGGAAGAAGGGCATCGAATTCCTCGGCGCGCGGAAGAGGATCAGAAGACTATAAATAAAACGCGGAAAATGTCCAAAATGGAAGTTTTTGGGACTTTGCATCTGCCTTCAACGACAAACCTATTCGCAACCCTTCCCTGGTTGATAAAATCAACCCGCTGGCGCCCTAATGTCTTATGACCTCCTTCCTCAGGATGATCTTTCACGTCGATATGGACGCCTTCTTCGTCTCCGTGGAAGAACTATTCAATCCTGAACTCAAAGGGAAGGCCGTGGTGGTGGGAGGTCAGCGTGACGAACGGGGAGTAGTGTCCGCTGCCTCATACGAAGCACGCAAATTTGGCGTTCACTCCGCGATGCCGCTACGCACCGCGGCCAAACTTTGCCCGCATGCCATTTTCGTGAGCGGCCATCCCACTCGTTATCGCGAATGCTCAGAAAAAGTTCATCGCGTGTTGACGTCATTTTCGCCTCAGGTCGAAATGGCCTCAATAGACGAAGCATATCTCGATATGACCGGAACGGCGCGCCTGCACGGTCCGCCGCTTGGTGCTGCCCACATGCTTCATCGAAAGATGAAAACGGATACCGATCTCAACTGTTCGATTGGGATCGGTACGTCCAGGCTTATCGCCAAAGTCTCGTCGGCCAGGGCGAAGCCCAACGGTGTTCTTTGGGTTGTGCCCGGACAAGAGGCGAAATTCCTCGCTCCCTTGGACGTGCGCGAAATTCCCGGCGTGGGCAAAGTCACTGAGCAGAATTTGCACGGTCTCGGTATTCGCAAAGTCGGAGACCTCGCTCGGTTCGAAGAGGCGTTTCTCGAGGAACGTTTCGGAAAATGGGGACTGGCCCTCGCGGGCAAAGCGCGCGGCGAAGACGCCGGCGGTTGGTTCGATAGTGAAGTCGGGGCCGACACCGACCCGAAATCCATCAGCCACGAGCACACTTATAACCAAGACACCGCCGACCCGGAGCAGTTGGAGTCCACGCTGATGCGTTTGTCAGAAATGGTGGGCCGACGACTGCGCGAAGCTGGCCTATACGCCCGCACCCTTCAACTCAAGTTGCGCTACAAAGATTTCACGACGCTGACTCGCGCCCACTCATTGCCATCGCCCACGCACCTCGACAATGAAATCTTCGAGCAGATTCGACACTTGTTTCGAAAGAATTGGCGTAACGGTGCATATGTTCGGCTACTCGGGGTTCAGGCGTCGTCCTTTGAGAATCAGGCGGAGCAGGGAGACCTTCTCGAAGATGGGCGTCGCCAACGCTGGCAACAGGCTTTGTCGGCAGCTGATCGTCTGCGCGACAAATTTGGCGAGTCCAGTGTCTCACTGGCCAGCGGGCTTAGAGGAAGCTTCCGCGAACGCACTCATGAGAATCCCGCAGGCCTGCCAGGCAAGGGCAAGACGGGAACGTAATGGTGGAGGCGCGAGCGTCCGCATTCGTGCAAAGGCTGGCACGAACGCGGACGCTCGCGCCTGCATCGAGACAACTTAGTTGGTCGGAGCCGCGTTTGCGGTGCTGGTCGGCGACCCTGGGTTGGTTCCGCTCCCGTAACGGCTCAGCCTTGGGAAAAAAGGTGTAACTTCAAACGGCATCTTGTCGCGAGCCGACGTGATGACCGCAGGAGAAGTCTTGATCAACTCCACGTGGTCATCCCACGGATTTACCTTGATCCGTCCGCCGATTGGCAACGCAGGAATCTGATCCAGCTTGTTCGGTTCCAGTGCGGGTGCCGAAGTCATCAACGCTGCCATGCGCTCGATGCCTCCCTTGCCGTTGGCAAGACTATTCCCCAAGTGTGGAGTCAACAGCGCCGAGAGTCCCGGTCCTCTTTCCGACAACTCCCGCAAAAACAAGCCTGCACTGTCGAGTTTCTGGGCATAAGGCGAATTCTTCAGAAGGTCAATGGCTTTCTTGTCCGCCGCGGTTTCTTCCTCCGGCACATGCCGGAAGCCCAGATTCTGGTAAGTAGATTCATCGGAAAAGAGCATGCGGTCATTAAACGCATACTGGCTTCCCAGATTGTGACCCAGCACAATGTGCGCCAACTCGTGAGAAAGCACCATGGCCAGACATGTTTCATCGGGTAGGACGTCAATGAGGCCACGGCTGACCACGATGGTGTTGCCTACACTGAAAGTTTCCAGGGGCGATGTCAGCATTACGCGCGTCCGAACCGGGCGCGGCAACTCGATATTATTTGTGACCTCAAGATTGTTGACCACGGTCATCAAAATCTTGTCGACTTCGCTCTGGGGAGCCAGCAGACCCGCATTTTCCAGGCGTTCAACTACATTGTCCTCCGCTTGTTGCTGCCATTCGCGTTGCGCCTGCAGCGGTGATGCGTCCTGCGACGTTGGACTTTCGTCCTTCACCGAGGCATCCACTCGCACCTGCGTGAGCTCGTCTTCTTTTCGGTTCTTCTTCAAATCGTAGCCCCAGACCCTGGTCTGCGCCTTAAATGCCATTTTGTCATTGACGCGTGAAGTGAAATCGCCTTCTTCGCTGTAGATATAGGCGGGGACCCAATAACCTGGAATAAGATTGAGCCGCCAGCTATCCATATGGAAAAATTGCGCATTGCGAGGCCGCGGCGCATATGTTCCGTTCAAACGAACCACATTGAAGTCCTGGTCTTCAACCCAAATGCGGCCCAGGAAACGTCCCTTGCCCGCGTCTCTTTTCGGGGTAACGTCGAATACGATGCAACGCACGTCGCCAAGGAATTCACGATGCACGTATTTGAAGTTGTAGTGAGCCCGATCAAAGTCCTCGCGGTCGGCAAAGATCATCCAGGAAAAGCCAATGGGCTTGTATTCAAATTTGAATAATTTGGTGAAGCCGCCCATCATCCGGCTCTGCAAACTCGTGTCTCTTGAGAGATAATCTTCCCGGTCAACTGAATCACTCAGGTCCAGACGGCCAAAAAAATAGTGATCTTCTCGCGGTGTCGGCCCCATCTGCGGATCAAATTTCAGGTTCTGCAGGTAAGTCTCCACCAGTGGAGTGCGCGTCTTCAGCATCACAATCAAACCATGTTCGCGTTCAATGGCACGGTCAACCACTTGGTCCATGGTGCTGGGAGCGGCAGTCGCGGCAGGCGGTGGCGCGGTACGGGGAGCGGTCGCATTGTTCGTGGGCTCGGCACTGGCTGGCGATGCCGCCTGAGCCGCATTACCTGTATTGTCGGGCGAAGCTGGTGTTGCCGTCTGTTGTCCGACTGCACTCACCGTAATCAGCAGGAGGGCTCCGATCATCCATTTCCAAGTCCGCATGACTCAAATCCTCTCTATTTCAACTCGGTTATGTGCCGACTCAGTACGCCAGCTGGAATACCACGTGCACCGTTGCTGTGGAGTCGATCGGCTCATTGTAGTGTTGGGCGGGTTTGAAGCGCATTTTATTTGTGGCCGCGACTGCCGCTTCATCCAGACCATGACCCAAGCCACGCACAACCCGAACCACGTGCAGCTGTCCGTTTGCGCCAAACATGACTTCTAACAGCACTTCACCTTCGAGCCGCAGCTTGCGTGCCTCGTCAGTGTAAACCGGATTTGGTTTGGATAATATTTCCACAGGTGACGTTGCAGGTCCGGCCTCGGATTGTTGCTGCTTGGCTCCGGCATGCGTGATCTGCTGTTCTCCAAAGCCTGCAGTCTGAACCGTTGCCCCGCGTCCGTTGCTGCGCCCGTCGCCTTGTCCACCTTGGGCGATGCCGTTGCCGAAACCGGCGCTGGCAATCGTTCCTTTTATTCCTTTCGTCCCGCCCGAGCCATTCCCGGTTCCGCCTCCCTGAGGCATATCAAAAGCTCCTGAATTCGCCGCTACCAGGTGCGCATTTGATTTTCCCTGTCCGGGAATTCCGTTGGGATCGCCGAAGCCGCCCGTCTGCACTTTCTGAATGGGAGCGTTCACCGTTGGAGTGGCCGAACTGCCAAACTCGCCCGTATGAACGATCAAGGACGGACGCGCTCCACCTGTCACTTGCTTCAAAACGGTGGGAGCCAGATTATTAACTTCCAGCTTTGGTGCTAGCTCTTCTTCGACATGAGGCTTTGGCGCACGAATCTCGCGCGGAACGGTTAGTTTAGGAGCTTCAAAAACTGGCGCCGCCGGCAACAGTTTTGCCTGCACAACCCGTGGCGGCGCTTTTACCTCTAGCGGCGCCGGCTGTAAGCTTGGTATCGGTATCAGTTCAGTGACATGATATTGCCGGGTGATATTGAGACTATCAGGCCATATCCAGCCGATATTAATCATCACAACGATTAGCAAAATCAAAAGGCCGTAGGCGGCCGCCAGAGCGCGCCGGTCAAGCTTGCGCTCGGGTAAAATTCCTAACTGAAAACTCTCAGGCGTAGGCATTAAAAAACTCCAAAATGAGGAACCCGAGCCTGGGGGGGTGCACCGGGTAGAATCTTTAAGTTACGAGAGAACTGGGGAGGGGTAAACATGCCCGGCGGGGGTGTCCTTCAGTAACCAGGGTAATGCCAAGATGGAACTAGCTGAAAAAACAAGACATCCGACACGACCGTTTATGCCTTCGGTGCCCGGAGCCGGGCGAAAGCGTAAAAAACCGGGATCCCCGCCAGAATGGCCAGACATCCTAGTGCCGATATACTTAGATTTCCTGTGAACGTGTAGTAAAGCAGGATGGTCGAGGCCAGGACGAACAAGGCAGGCACCACAGGATATCCCCAAACCCGATAGGGGCGAACTGCGTCGGGATCACGTTTACGAAACACAAAAATCGTGCTGCTAGCAACCATGTAGAAAAGCCATTCGGCGAAAATCGCCAGTGAAAAGAACTGCCTGAAGCTCCCTCCGAGCAACAACAGCACGATCGCCAAAATGGCTTGAACCACAATCGCGACCGACGGCGTATGGAAACGGGGATGTACTTCCGCGAGCGCGGAGAAAAAGTATCGGTCGCGTGCCACCGCAAACGGTACACGTGCCCCACTCATCACTGTCCCATTCATGGCCACAAGCATCGACAGTGCCATTCCCGCCGATACGATGCCAGCGCCTAGGCTGCCCAACACGACAGCCATCGCGTCTGACGCCGCACGAGGAGAATTTGCCATACTCGTTGCAGTCAGTACGTATTGCACCGCCGCATTTACCAGCATGTACAAAACGCCAACCAGGGCAACGCCCGATATCAGTGCCAGAGGAATGTTACGTTCCGGATTGCGGATTTCTCCGGACACCATGTTCAAATCATTCCATCCATCGTATGCCCACAAAGCCGCCACCAGCGCTGCCATGAAGCCAGCCATTCCACCTTTGGCGCCGGTAAAGGTGCTGGCAAAATTCTGCCAGCTACCTCCTTGGTAAGTGAAACCGATCGCTACGATGCTGAGAATGATGCCCACTTTCAGCAACGTGAAAACTAGTTGAAAATCGCCCGCCCTTTTTATACCGATGTAATTCAGCGCAGACATCAGTGCTGCGGCTGCGATGGCGAGTAGTTGACCGTAGGTGACCGAAAAGGGAATGGAGATGAGCTTGTCACCCAGGAAACTCAGAACCGGGAATGTGCCTAGCACACGCACGAAGCCGGTGGCGAGCGTAGCGATAGACGCTGGCTTGGCGATGAGGAACCAGGTCCAGGCATAAAGAAAAGCGGCTAAGGGCCCATAGCCATCGCGGATATAAACGTATTCACCGCCCGCCTCCGGTTTCATGGCCCCGAGTTCGGCATATGTCAGGGCGCCAAAAAAAGAGAGTAATCCGCCCACCAGCCACGCCAGATAAACCAGCTTTGCGGAGCCGGCCGCTTGCATCATTTCAGCCGGAACCAAAAAAATGCCGCTGCCAATAATGGTTCCCACCACTATCGCGGTGGCATGGCTGCCACCCAAATCGCGAGCGAGTTCAGGTCTGCCGGAAGGCTTTCGGGACGCGCTTTCCATGTAGGGGATGAAGTATACGTGAACGACAAAGGGGAATTTCAAAGCGACAGTGGCGACGTCCGTCTGCCCGTCGCTAGCGTCATTTGCGGTTAGCTACTTTTCCTCTCCAGTATCACACTACTAGCGTACCCCAACCCGAAAGTAACGACGGTCCCAATCGCAACGTACCAAGTCCAAGGCACGCTTGTGCCCAACCAGATATAAAGTTCAGCTACGAATCCACCGACCATACCGATGATCGCTCCCGTCTGATTCGATCGATTGGTGAGAACACCAAGCAAAAATACCCCGAGCAGGGCGCCGTATGCGACCGACGCAATCTGCAGACCCACCTCGATGACGCGTCCGACCCTGTTCAACGAGAGTACTGCCAACCCGAACAACAACAGGGCCCAGCACAGGGTTGCAATTCGTGAAAGCCGAATCTTGCGGCGTTCGTCAATCTGAGGATGCCGTTGCAAATAGAAATCGATCATCGAACTGGACGACAAGGAATTGAGAGCCGCGCTCAAGTTCGACATGGCAGCTGCCAGAATGGCCGCAATCAGCAATCCGGAGATTCCATGCGGCATTTGGGTGACGATGAAGGTTGGATAAATCCTGTCAGCTTTGCCAAAATATGCCGACGGTACGTGATAAAAAGCGAATAACATGACCCCGACCACGAGGAAGAGTGCGAACTGAAAAAAAATTGCAGCTCCGCTGGAAAGAAGCGCGAGGACGGACTGCCGCTGGTTTCGTGCAGCCAGTAGGCGCTGCACAATGAGTTGATCGGTGCCATGACTGGCGGTGGTGAGGAATGTACCGCCGATTAATCCCGCCCAAAAGGTGTAAGGCTTCCAAAGGTCAGGACTAAAATCGAAAACCCGTAGCTTTCCGGTAGTTTCGGCCAGACTATGGATCGCCGGCCAGCCCCCCGGCACACGATGCAGAATCGTGAACAAGCCGACCAGCGTTCCTCCTACGTAAATCACCGTCTGCACAACATCAGTCCAGATCACGGCCGCCAACCCGCCCTCGAATGTATAAATCAGCGTGAGCGCCGTAATGATGGCGATCGAGCTAATCTCTCCCGTCCCCAAAGCGATCGCCACCACGATAGAAACTGCGTAAACGCGTACTCCTTCAGCGGCCGAGCGGGTTATCAGGAAAAGACCAGCGGTAAGCGAACGCAGCTTCTTGCCAAACCGCCGCTCGATAAGTTCGTAAGCGGTGTAGAGATCGCCGCGAAAATAATGAGGTAACAAAACGAAACTGATGATGATCCGTCCCACGACATATCCCAGCACGACCTGCAAAAACATCAGATTGCTGTCGTATGCCAGTCCCGGAATACTGATGAGGGTGAGAGTACTGGTTTCAGCCGCCACGATGGAAAGCGAAATCGCCCACCAGGGAATGTCACGGTCCGCGAGAAAATAGTCGCGCAGTGAACGCTGCTTCTTCCGAAACCGCAAACCGAAAAGCGTAATCCCTAACAAGTACAGCGCGATTATTGTAAGGTCGACCTTATCCAAGCCCATGAATTCGCCCATAGCCTCAAAGGTCCCCAGTAGCGCCGGCACCTTGCCGTCGTAGTCACACGACCTCCGAAAATAGATCTCAGGTCGCGAAATCGGTGAACTGGTCCGAAATGTCGCTTTCAGAGTAACGGCCTTTGCGGCCAAAGTCTCGCCCGCCATCTGCACTGAGGTACCCAGCTCGTCAAGCCAAGTATCGGTCGTGCCTGCCCTTCAATGATAGAACTACGCTGATGGCTATCTTCCTTGGCATCGACGGCGGAGGCAGTAAGACTACCTGTCTCTTGGGCGACGAGACATCCGTCTTAGGCAGGGGCATAGGCGGGGGCAGTAATCCGGTGAGAGTAGGCGAAGCAATGTCGCGCGACGCGCTCGCCGCTGCTATCCGTCAGGCGTGCGTCGTCGCCAACATAAGTTGCTCGCAGATAGAAAAGACCTGCATCGGTCTGGCCGGAGCGGTGCGGCCTGAGATCAGCGATCCAGTGCGCCGTTTTCTTGCCGAGTGCGTTGGCGGAGAAATCGAAGTCGTCGGCGACATGGTGATCGCGCTCGAAGCTGCCTTTGGTGGCGGGGCGGGCGTAATCGTGATTGCAGGGACGGGCTCCATCGCCTACGGCCGTGATTCCAAGGGCCGGATCGCGCGCGCCGGCGGATGGGGATTCGCTATCTCCGACGAGGGTTCCGGTCACTGGATCGGACAGTGTGCAGTAGGTGCGGCGGTGCGCGCCCTGGATGTGGACGAACTCCAGCCTGGAAACCAAAGGTTGCTCGAAAGCCTGATGCGGTCTTTGCAAGTAGAGTCTCGCGAGCAATTAGTGGTGGCAGCCAACGCGACCCCGCCGCCCGACTTCGCGGCCCTATTTCCGGTCGTGCTCTTGTCGGCGGATCAGGGTGATACGATCGCGCTCGGCGTCCTTACTCAGGCGGGGGCCGAACTGGCAAGTTTGGCGGCAACCGTGATTACACGACTCAGTACGCCCGCACGAATCCCTTCAATAGCCATGTCGGGCGGCGTCTTTGTTCATTCTTCGCAAGTGCGGCAGAGTTTTTACAACCACCTACGGTCAAGGTATCCCGACGCTACCTTTAATCCTGACGTGATTGAGCCGGCGCGAGGAGCGCTGGAGATGGCGCGTAAACTTGGGAAATGAGCATGGAGTGGATTCTTCTTTCTATTGAACAGTGGATCGAATTGTTGCGCCCTGACCGAAGGCTAAGGTGGCCAGAGGGACCAATACCAAACCATCAGAGCGGAAAAAGCGGGCGCACTGATACATCGTCACCTGGGAGCGGCGCGAAACCGCCGGACACACGCGATAGCCACACGCCCTCCAGCGTCGCAGTGACGGAAGGCGGGAATCGGTTTTCTGTTTCTAAATTGACTTGATCCGGACTGCGAATGATGCGTCGGACCGCAATTAGATGTCTGCTTGTCCGTCGCCCGCATAGGTCTGCTCGCATCTACGGCATTGATCCGCCGGCGAGTGTTTATCAACAAGGGGCAATCTGTTAGCGGTTGATGCGAAAATTTGGAAACCATAGATTTTCGTTGTGAGTGAGGAAGGTTTCATGCCAGAGTCTGGGGCATGATCGCACCCGGCGAGCCGTTCTTAAGGCCGATCCCGAAGCGTTGGATCCCGCGCGAAATGGTCGTCCCTTCTTCGCTTGATCACCACGTCGCCCCGTTTCCCGTTGAACCCCGATATGCACTGCTCATAAACCCTTTTTATCCCAAAGACCCCAATGCGAGTTTCGGCAAACATGTATTAACGCCAACCCAGGCGCTGACCAGTTTTGCGGCAACGACTCCCGCCAACTGGCGGGTTCAGTATTGGGACGAAAATCTCTTGCACGGGCATCCTCCGGCATGCCCACTGCCACAGGTTCTCGGCATCACCGTACATCTAACATTCGCCGGGCGTGCCTTCGAACTTGCTGACTGGTATCGCAAGCGCGGGTCAACGGTGATTCTTGGCGGACTTCATGTCTTGTCATGCCCAAATGAATGTGCTCCACACGCCGATGCCCTGGCATTAGGCGATGGAGTGCAGCTATGGTCGAAAATTCTGCGCGATGTAGAAGCAGGAAGTTTGCAGCCATGCTATGCCGCGACTTACGAGAATGACTACGCAGATGATCCGGTGCCACTTCGCTCCATCTTGCCACGTAACGGCTTCTTAACCAGCATGAGTTTGATTGCAACCCGAGGCTGCCACAACCGCTGCGGCTTCTGTTTCCTGGCGACTGACGGTCTGCGAATGCCATATCGTATGCGTGACCCGAACCAGGTAGCAGCTGAGTTCGGAGCCAGTAGTGAACCTTATGCCGTGTTTATTGACAATAATCTGGGCTCACGGAAGGACTATTTGCATGCGCTTTGTGTTGCGCTACGGCCTCTAGCGAAAATATGGAGTGCAGCCGTGACTATCGATGTAACCGACGATCCTACGCTGATTCGTAGCATGGCACTGGCGGGATGCACAGGAGTTTTTATCGGCTTTGAATCTCTTTCAGATGACAATCTGACAGACGCTCGCAAAAAGACCCCGAAACCATCTGACTATGCTCGCCGCGTGCAGATATTGCATGACTATGGAATCCAGGTAAACGGGTCGTTTGTCCTGGGATTCGATCATGACCGCAAAGATGTGTTTGCGAGGACGGCCGACTGGCTTGAGACTAACCGTCTGGAGTGCGCGACGTTTCACATACTCACACCCTACCCAGCAACACCTTTGTTCAGGCAGATGCAGGAGCAAGGGCGATTATTACATCGTGATTGGTCCCGGTATGACACTGCCCACGCGGTTTTCCAGCCGATGCACATGTCTCCCGAGGAGCTGGAACAGGGCTATGCCTGGATTTATGAGCGGCTGTTTTCACACCGCTCCATTTGGCACCGTCGTCCCGAGGACTGGCGAGCGGTCCCGCTATACTTTGGAATGTCATACTTGTACAAACGCTCGAATTTTCTTTGGCATCAGTTGATAAAGCACGATCTGGTGCATGCCGTGTGGCGCCCTCTGGTTGAGGTGACGCGATGGAGGCATGTGCGCTACCGCCGTCGCCTTGCGACTGATGCGACGCATGCAACCGTAACTGGACAAATCGTGTCCGCAGGAGTGTAGAGGCAATGCCCGTGAATCTGACAGCACTACATTGAAGATGCAGAGAATGCGGCACTGACGCGCCGATCCGTCCATCTGAGCGGGTGTTCGAAGTCCGAGGTCTGCCGCCCTACTCATACCGCAAGGCTTCAATCGGATCCAGCCGCGCTGCCTTTCGAGCAGGATAAAAACCAAAGAAAACGCCGACCGCCATGGAAAACAGAACCGCAGCAAAAATTGCGGTTGGCGAAACTAGCACCGGCCAACCCAGGGTCTGGGTGATCATGTAAGAAGCCCCCATGCCGGACAAAATTCCAACAGCGCCACCGACAATGCTCAACACGACTGCCTCAATCAAAAACTGTTGTTGCACATCGCCTTCAGTCGCGCCAATCGCCATCCGGATGCCGATTTCGCGAGTTCGCTCGGTCACGGACACCAGCATGATATTCATAATGCCGATGCCTCCAACCAGCAAAGAGATACTGGCGATCGACCCAAGCAAGATCGTAAAAAGCCGGGCATTTTGATCTGCCAAGTCCGCCATATCAGCCAGATTGCGCACGAAGAAATCATCATCCTGGCCTGAGCGAATGCGATGTCGGTCGCGTAGCACGGCGGTAATCTGTTGCTGGGCGGTATAACTGGCGTCCTTTGAAACAGCCGAGACCATGATCCAGCGCAGCCAATCCTGCCCGGTTATTTTTTTCTGTAAGGTCGTGATCGGGACCAGAATGATGTCATCCTGATCTTGGCCCATCGCGGCCGATGTTCCCTTCGGAGTCAGAAGTCCGACGACCTTGAACGGAAGATTGTTGATACGCACCGTCTCACCGATCGGATCGGTGGCACCGAACAGGTTCTTTCGCACGGTTTCACCAATGACAGCTACATTGGCAGCCATGCTCACGTCGTCCGGTGAAAACGAGGATCCCTCAGCCATGGGCCAACTGCGAATGTCGAAATATTGCGGCTCTGTGCCGTTGATTGTTGTTGCCCAATTATCATTGCCGAAAACCACCTGAGCGGACGATTGGCTGCCGGGGGCAGCCGCTTTCACTGAGGGGCACTCGCGCAGAATAGCCACCATATCGTCGTACACCAAAGTCTTGGTTGCCCCCCATCCCATCCTTGTGCCGCCGCGGTTGACCGTCCCAGATTGCACGAAGAGCATGTTGGATCCCATGGCTGCGATCTGTTGTTGCGCTTGCTGTTGCGCGCCCTGTCCGACACTGACCATAGCGATGACGGCACCCACTCCGATGATAATTCCCAGCATGGTCAGGATCGAGCGCAGCTTGTTGCGCGCCAGGGCTCGCATGGCGATACGAATGATCGCGATTAAATCCATAACTGCCTCAATCCTCCAGCGCCGGCATATTCTTTAGAACTTCTTCCGCGATTGGGCGGTCTTGCACCAGTTCGTCCCGCCGGATCGTGCCGTCCTTGAAATTAATACCGCGCTTGGCGAATTCGGCTATATCCGGCTCGTGAGTGACCAGTACGATTGTCAGACCGTTGTCATTTAACTTTTGGAATACCTCCAAAATTTCAACTGATGTCCGACTGTCGAGATTTCCCGTAGGCTCATCAGCTAACAGGATCGAAGGCCGGTTAACCAGCCCGCGCGCGATGGCGACCCGCTGCTGCTGGCCGCCAGAAAGTTGGGAAGGGAAGTGTTCCATGCGATCTCCCAGTCCAACCAATTCCAAGGCTTCACGGGCACGCTTTCGGCCTTCCTCCTTACTAATCTGCGCGTAAAGCGTGGGCAACTCGACATTTTCCAGCGCTGTTGTGCGCGAAAGCAGGTTGAATCCCTGAAAGACAAATCCGATTTTACGATTGCGAGTGGTCGCGAGCTCTTTCTTGCTCAATTCCGAAACTGCGATCCCTTCCAGCAGATACCGGCCGGTGGTTGGCTTATCGAGGCAGCCCAGAATATTCATGAAGGTTGATTTCCCGCTGCCGCTGGCTCCCATGATGGCGACAAACTCACCCCGCTCGATACGCACATTTACTCCTCTTAACGCATGTACCTTGGTCTCACCCAGGTCGTAATACTTGTGCACATCTTCGATCAGAATGATGCCTTGCGAGCCGCTTGCACCGGTCCCAACCGAAACGGTTTGTGAAATCGTCGCCGTCATTGACATCACCTGGTGCGCGGCCCCCCTCCGAGGCCAGGGGCGCGACTCGCACCCGAACTCACCGTCATGCCGCCGGTCACCAACTCGTCGCCTTCATTCAGTTGACCTTTGAGCACCTGCGCGACTTCGGTAACCGTGTGGTCCGTGATTCCTGTACGAATTCTCACTGGTTCGAGAGACTTGTCGGGACGCAGTTTCCAGATCACAGCTACATCTGCTCGCGGCGTATGCTGCTGTGGCGCGCCTTCGGCACTTCCACCACCGCCTTGTGCTCCTTCGCCGCGTGCCCGACGCTGTTTAGCAGCCGCGCCAGTGTCCCCCGACGCTGGGCCGCCTGTAGCACCCGCGACTTGAGTTCCTGCTTGTTGCCCTGATGTCAACCCATATTGCTTGTACAGCGCCCGAATCTGCTCGGCAGTCATATCCGGTTTGTAGCGCAGTGCTCCGTTGGGAACTCGCAACGCGTTAGAAGCATCGGCCACCGGAATTGTGATGTAAGCCGTCATGCCGGGAAATAATTTCATCTGCGGATTATCGAAATCGATGATGGTGTTGTAGGTTACGACGTTCTGCACAGTCGTCGCATTCAGCCGTACCTGCGACACCGTTCCGGTAAAAGAGTCCTTCGGAAACGCGTCAACCTTAAAAGTTACGTGCTGACCCGTATGGATCATCCCCACGTCGGATTCATCCGTGCTTGCATATACCTGCATCTTGGTGAGGTCCTGTGCGATGGTGAACAGAGTCGGTGCTTGCAGAGATGCGGCTACTGTTTGGCCCACGTCTACGCTTCGAGCGATCACCGTGCCATCAATCGGCGCGTGAATGGTCGTGTAATCAAGATTGGTTTGAGCCACCGTGACTGCCGCCTGCTTCTGTTGCGACTGCGCCACGGCCTGGGTAATGGCTGCCTTGGCGGCGGCAACGGCCGCATCGGCCGTATCGGCGTTCGCCTTCGCCAGGTCGAGCTGTTGTTGGCTGACAACACCTTCTTTAGCCAGCCCTGCCGCCCGGTCGTAGTCTGCTTTCGTCTGCAGCGCGGTGGCTTGGGCTTTTTCCAGATTAGCCTGGGCCGCCACTTGGTTGGCTTTCGCGTTGGCAAGATCAGCTTTAGCCTGCAGCAATGCGCCCTCAAACAGCGAAGGATCGATTTGCGCGACCACCTGTCCTTTTTTCACCCGCGAATTAAAATCGGCATTCAAGCGTGAAATCGTACCTGAAACCTGCGAACCCACCTGGACGGTTGTCACCGCATTGATGGTTCCGGTAGCCTCGACGACTTCGCGAATGTCGCCCCGGTCGACCTTAGTCGTGAAATATTGCGGCTTCTCATTGCCCTTGAATTGGAAGGCCGCAAAGAGAGCGACGGCAACTACCACCAGACTCGCTATCAACCAATGTCGCTTAAACATGTTCACGGCGCCCCCTTCGCGTCACCCGAGTTCCCGATCAAAGCTCCATACTGCTTAAACCCGCAACGGCGGGTCTGGTTGTGGTCAACAACATTGTCGTGATAGAACGCCCGCAAGTCTTCGATTCTGCTATAGATGGATGGTACATCTTGTGAGAAAGCCTGCACATTTATCCATAAGCTTTACAAAAATTTACTAACATTAATCCTGGCTTAAGATGTCGACTTGCAGTTCTTAACCGGTGCACGGTAATCAAATGTCTCGAGAATGTGACACGCGATTCATGGGGACGTTTTGATGGATTGGCAAGCATTCTGGCTGACGGCTCGGCTGGCCGCCCTCGTGGCGGCGTTGCTTACGATCATCGGGCTCCCGGTCGCTTACTGGATTACCTATTGTCGCTGGCGCTGGAAATTTCTGGCGGAAGCGGTTCTTGCTCTGCCCATCGTGTTACCGCCGACCGTACTTGGTTTTTATGTTTTGGTGGCGCTGGGTCCGCGCAGTCCCCTTGGCCGCGGATGGGAAGCGCTGACTGGTCACACTCTTGCATTCACCTTCGAAGGCCTTGTCATCGGATCGATCCTTTACAGTTTTCCGTTCGCCGTTCAACCATTTGCAGCGTCCTTTGCCGCGGTCGATCAGCGATTGATCGCAGCTTCGCAGACTCTGGGTGCCTCGCGCCTGAAGACATTTTTGCGGGTGATTTTGCCACTCTCGGTGCCGGGTCTTGTGACGGGAGTCGCACTGAGTTTTGCTCATACCATGGGAGAATTTGGCGTGGTACTGATGGTTGGAGGAAACATTCCCGGCGTAACTCGAACCGTCTCCATCGATATTTATGACAAAGTGCAGGCTTTCAATTACAGCGGAGCGAATGCGACAGCACTGGTGTTGCTGGTCATTTCATTTGCAGTGCTTTCGTTCGTTTACGCACTGAATCGACGTGTCTGGTTGTGGAAGTGAAGCGCGGTTCCGCTACGACGATTTCGGCGCAGGATTCTGAATGAAATCGCTCGAGTCGATCTGTCCGCGATCGGCCGCTAGGACTTTTGCACCGAGAATTCGTCCGGATTCGGCCGGGGACTACAATGTCGTTCTGGAAGAGAAGATAAGATAATTCCGATGGGAGACCCGATCGCCTATTCTGGCGCGAACAGCCGAAGCCTCGCGGAACCACTTTTCCCCGACACGGCGGAGCGATCAACGGTAGCTGGCAGCGAAATTTCTGTCAGACTTCACAAGCGCGTACGCACAGATTTCGAACTCAACCTCGACCTCGATTTACCATCGGGAATCAGCATTCTGTTCGGTCCCTCGGGAGCAGGAAAGACCACTCTGCTGGATTGCATTGCCGGTCTCAAATCCCCGGATGCTGGCCGAATCGCTATTGCCGGCAACCTGCTGTTCGACGACCAGCTCAAAATCAACATTCCGCCTTACCATCGCAAGGTAGGGTACGTGTTTCAAGATTTGGCTCTCTTCCCGCATTTGAACGTCGAGTGTAACGTCGAGTACGGTCTCTCATCTCTCGACCGAAGGGAACGCAAGCGTCGAAGCGTTTTTATTCTGGAGTCATTTCGTATCGCACACCTTAGGTCGCGTCGGCCTGGCGAGATTTCCGGCGGAGAAGGACAAAGAGTGGCTCTGGCTCGTGCCCTGGTCATCGATCCGGCAGTGCTTCTTCTTGACGAGCCGCTCGCAGCACTCGATGCATCCACGAAATCCAAAATCATCGACGATTTGCGCTCGTGGAATCTTAAGCATCGCATTCCTATCGTTTACGTGACCCACAGCCGGGAGGAAGTTTTCGCCCTCGGCGAGCGGGTCATTGTGCTCGACAAAGGGTGTGTTCTTGCGCAGGGAACGCCGCACCAGGTGATGACTGTGCCGCAATCGGAAACGATGGCTCAACTTGCGGGCTTCGAAAACATTTTCGATGCTACGGTGATTGCCGCGCACGAAGATCGCGGCACAATGGTGTGCCAACTCACAGGGAGCAAGCTTGAACTGGAGACTCCGCTGGTACGCGCAAAGGTGGGTTCAATCTTGAGAGTTGGAATCAGTGCCGGAGATATCCTGTTGGCCACGGTACCACCCACCGGTTTGAGTGCGCGCAACATAATTCCTGGCAGAATCGCGTCGCTGGATCAGCGCGACGTGATCGCAAGCGCAAAGGTAGATTGCGGGGTGGAAATGGAAGTCCACCTTACGCTCGCCGCGCGCGATTCTTTGCAGCTACGCCCTGGTTGCGAAGTTTGGCTCATAGTAAAGACCCATTCCTGCAACTTGATGGGAGTTTCGTAGCGCCAGCACACCGCCAGCTCTACGATGGCCATCCGGCTACGTCGATGAACCAAGACGCGGCCGAGTCTACCAATAAGAGCCTGTGCGCTCGACAAACAAAAAGCCTCGTCGCTTTCGCCACGAGGCCAATAGATGTCAAATGAAAATTAAACGCTGAACGACGATCCGCAGCCGCAGGTGCTCTTCACATTCGGATTCTCGAACTTGAAGCCGGCGCCTTCCAGGCTCTCAACATAATCCACGATGCATCCGTTTAGATACATCACCGACGTGGCATCCACGTAAACCTTCAATCCATCCATATCGAAAACTTTGTCCATCATACCGGCCCCGTTCTCGAACTGCATGGAATACGAGAAGCCGGAACAGCCACCGCCAACCACGCCCACGCGCAGTCCGGCAGGAACCGGGTTCTGTTGACCCATGATCTCCTTGACCTTGGAAACTGCGTTTGGGGTCAGGCTAATGGGAGCCTTCTTTGTGGTCTCTGTGGGCTTTACTTCCGGGGTCACAGTCGTAGCCATTGGTATCTCCTTGAAAGGACTGATAATTAGTATAGCAAACCGGCTGCCCGTGTGCTCGTAAAATCCCAGAAACCTTGCTGTATGGCAAACCCAGGCCGCTAAACGATTGTCGACCTATTGGATGCCTCCCCCCGTCTCCAGGGTGCGGCAGTTAAAGGTGCGCCAGGTCTTGCTAACGGGTCTATAATCCCCGCTTAGGGCCCTTCCTTAGATATTGGTTGTGGGGCCACAACCGGCATTTGCTGACTAGGCCTTCGGGGAACGGCTCGAAATCGGTACCGAGGTGGTCTATGACTCCAGGATTGCTGTGGCTTTTGATCGTATGGGGCGTCCTGACCGCGATTCTAATCGTCCTTCTCATCTATCGCAGCACTCTCACCATGCAAGAGGACGATCAACTCTTTCTCGACGAATCTGCCTCCGCTATGGCGAAGGAACAAACTGAACTGATGGCCAAAGTAAACAAGATCACTCCGCTGGTAAAAATCTTAGGCGCCACTTCGGGGGGCATGATCTTGGTGATCGCCGGTTGGGCGGTTTATCTCGGATTAAATGCCGTGCAGCCCTGAGCTGCCGGCGTACCGCTCTGCTGTCTTGCTATTCGTAGGCGTCTTCTTGCTCGGGGGCTACGTATCGCTCCGCTGCCGCGGTGAAGTATCGCCCATCGAGGTCCGTGCCAACTAACCTGATGCACGAGCTGATAAATGAATACTTCCAAACTCCTGTTGTTGCCGTTTCGGTTCGACTTTCACCGCTGCGCCGTCGTGTATCTCGCCATCTTCGATCAGTTCACCGTCGCATAACGGTGAGGCCAGGTTGGGTCCAACCTTGCGTCGGAGAGTCTGCAATCACTGCGGGGATTTCGTGTCCCAGGTTCTGCGGTTCAATGCCTCAAATTGACAGGGGCCGCCTTCACGGCCCCTACTCCTATTGCACCAGCAACCGCCACCCACCCAACGTAATCTTGTGGATGTCACTTGCCCTTTAGTCCGTCGCGCCAAGCCATTACTTCGAGTTCGGCCCGGACCGCGTCCTCGACGGCAATTACGGGGCGTGCCTCCATTTCAAATGCAGGCAGCATCGAGCAAAACTTGTGAACCGCCAGCGGGTCGTCGCAGTCCACCAACAAATGCCCACCCCAGTCGCCCACCCGTATCACGAAGAACTCGACCTTAAAATTGGCCGGCGCCTTCCACTGACCAAAGACCTCAAGGATTCGCTTCTGGGCATTCTCGTACTCCGCCGGCGAACCTTGCGGGCGTTCGTTCCAGCTGATCACGTATTTCATTTGATCTCCTTTATTGCAAATGGTCTGACGATTTCAGCGCTAAAGTCTACTCCTCGGCGACAGGGGGTTTGCGCAACAAGTGCTTCCTTAAGAAGCCTTGTCCGGTGGCCACCCCAACGGACCCTCTATCATGCGCTTGCCGGTTGCACGGAGGTAAGCCGCCTGCCGTGCCGCAGGAGTTGGCGACCGCTCTGCCGGACCCCGGTGAGGTAGTCGACGGCGACCGGCACTGTGGTACCTGCGATCATGATCGGACCTCCGATTAAGTGAAGTATGACGGTCTCCGGTTCCATGATCTTCGCCCCACCGCTGTGCGCGGGATGGTGTACGCGGGCTCTCTAAAAAAGGTCGCAATGAGATCCTCGACAGGTATCACATCGTCAACCCGTCTGACATTCGAGACGCGGCTCGGAAGATGGAATCGGCTCGGGAATTATCGGCCCGAGCCGAGTTCGTGCTCGATCGAAGGGAAGATGAAACTATTGGGAGTCATTAAGCAAGGGAACCCTTTGTTAGGTTTCGTTCATGGAGCCCCATATCAGAACAGATACTAAGGTACACGCTGATGTTATTGTTATCGACCTCCTCTCAGGAAGGCCGACAATACTCACATTGGATTCGAACTTGCGTGGCGAACGCATGGACAGCTTGTTTTCGTGCAGGCGTAGTGCCGACCCCTCGCGCACGCAACTCAGCGGGGTTTCTGCTTTCGGTCCGCATGAAAGCTTCGAGCGGAGATGACGACGCGGTCCAGCCAAGTGGTCCTTGCCCTCTTCCGAATCCCAATTTTCGAAATACCCTAACCGTGGACGGGCACATCTTTCCGTACCGGGGCAGTTTCGTAACTGGTATGCTGCGGTCATTATGGGCGACGCGCGCCGGTGGCCCACGCCCTGGGTCTTCAGTTTGGCTGATCCTGCCCCTGGGAATATACGTGGGGTTTATCTGGACAGCTCTGCCATTCCTGCTCAGTCGGGCCGGCGTTCCGCCTCGAGCAGATCGCGCGCATCGCTGCGCTCTTACAGCTCCCCCCCATCTTGATGTTTCTCTGGACGCCAATTGTTGATGTCAAGCTACGCCGCCGAACTTGGTTAGTACTCGGCGCGTCAATCACCGCTCTCTTTGTCTCGGTTGCGTGCTCATTGCTAGGCGCGTCGCATTTGAAGCTACTGACAGTGTCTCTGCTGGGTGGCGGTGTCATGGTTGCTCTGGTGATGGCAAGTTGTGGCGGCCTGATGGTCACGATGCTGCCAGCTTCCGAGCAATCTAAGGCTTCCGCCTGGAATCAGGCTGGAAACTTCGGCGGGGGCGTTCTCGGTGCTGCCATTGTCCTGTGGCTGGTCCAGCGCCTCTCCGTGCCATTGGTGGGCTTAGCCGCCGCCGTTTTAATTGCCCTGCCCGCCTACGCCGCATTCACCATCCCTGAACCACCGCCGATAGCCTCCTCCTGGTTTCGCGGCCGCCTCGCAGAAATCCGAAGAGAGGGTTTATCAGTGCTGCGGTCGCCTAAGCGGCGGTGGAGCATCCTCCTGCTGATCGCCCCCGGAAGCACGTGTGCAGCCCAGTCGCTCCTTCCCTTCCCGCCCTGGCGTCGCACTACGGGTGGGACCGGCGTGCTATGGACCAACGGAGTGGCCGGGGGAATCGTGCTTGCAGTCGGATCGCTCTGCGGTTTGCTAGTTCCCGGTGATTGGGACCACCGTCTGACTTACGCGGGTGCGGGGCCGACGTCGTTATGTCATCACCCACAGGAGATTTTGCAACAGTTACGACGCGCATTGCACAGGTAACGCCGGGTATCGCGTTGTCACTTCAGCCCAACATGGATCCCACCGGCAAGTTCGCCACGGGACAACGCGCCTTCTGCAGCACGCGTTCGGACGTGGACCCGCGCAGGCCGTCGAGAAATCCATGGGGACCCTCAGTC
>Ga0070711_100000476_pt1 | contig 20852 bp, 17 predicted proteins | sample LARL53metaG_FD_65452 | JGI IMG/M metagenome (GOLD analysis project Ga0070711, IMG submission 65452) | Corn, switchgrass and miscanthus rhizosphere microbial communities from Kellogg Biological Station, Michigan, USA - LAR L5-3 metaG | ecosystem: Host-associated > Plants > Roots > Rhizosphere ... | reverse complement strand
GCGGCTCGGCGCGTGGATGTGCAACTCAGCCTGTTAAGTTCGGCGCCGCGACCGTTGAAATCCCGAGCACACATCCACTTCCATGCCAATACGATGGAGGCCGTGGCGGAGATTGCGTTTCATGGCGTCAAGCAACTGACTCCCGGTTCGCGCGCCTTTGCGCGGATCAAGCTTCCCGGCGCCGCGCTTCTATTGCCCGGTGACCGGTTCATCATTCGCCAGTTCTCCCCGGTGGTCACGATTGGCGGCGGTACGGTGCTCGATGCTGCTCCGGTTCCGCGCATGCCGGGACACGAAGCCTTCTTGCAACTTCTAGCCGCGGGCGAACCAGCCTCAATCCTGCAGGCGCGGATTGCAAGACGTGGTCACAATGGAATGACGATGTCGCGACTGATTGCCGAAACGGGATGGACCAATAATTTCATCGAAAGTCAGGTGGCAAAAGCGGTGAAGGAAAAGGTGGCGCTGCGGATCGGCGATCTGTTTGTCGACGCCCCGGCCATCGCTGGTCTCCAACAGGCGATCGTGAACTCTGTAGAAGGATTTCACCGGAAGAACTCGCTGGTGGGCGGAATTGCCAGGGAAGCGCTGCGCGAGCAGGTGAAAGCGTCGACCGATGTCTTCACCGCGTGCCTCGATCTCCTGGCGAGAGAAAAGAAGATCGAAACCGTGGGTGATCTGGTCAGGCTGCCAGGTCGCGGCGTCGTGATGAAGGACGAGGAAGCGGAGTCCAAGAAGAAAATTGAAGACGGATTTGCCGCGGCAGGATTGAAGGTCCCGGCGCTCCACGAGGTGATTGCGGGACTCAAGGTGGATAAGTCGCGCGCGCAGAAGATCGTCACCTTGCTGCTCAGGGACAAGATCCTGGTCAAGATCTCCGACGAACTCGTCTTTCATCGCAGCGCACTTGAAGAGCTACGGCGGCTGGTGATGACGCAGAAGACCAAGTCCTCAAAAATGGATGTAGCAAAATTCAAAGAGTTGACAGGCGTCAGCCGCAAGTACGCCATCCCACTCCTGGAATACCTCGACCGGGAGCACGTCACGAAGCGGATCGGAGACACGCGAGAAATCCTTTAGACACAGATGTCCCAGATCAATCCAATCTTTTTTGGCCAATGCGCATTGATCAGCGTGAATCGTGGCAAAGGGTTAGATCTTCTCCTCGGGGAACTCTACTTCCAGTCCCAGCGGATCCGTGAACCGGTTGGTGACATTGGCCAAGCCCGTCAACAAATGCAGGTCGACGATTTCCGGTTCGGAGAAATACTTCTTCAGTGTCGCGAAGTCGCTGTCGGAGACGTCATGAGGCGTGCGAGTCAGTTTTTCCACATAAGCAAGAGCAGCATGTTCCTTCTCGCTGTAGCGCGCATAGTCTCCGGCTTTCAGTGCGGACCAGTCGTCCTGGGTCAGCCCGACCCGCTTCGACGATGCCACGTGGTGTTGAATGCAATAGTGACACTGGTTGATGAGCGAGACGCGAAGGTAGATCAGTTCATAGAGCTTGCGGTCCAGGGAGCGTCCCACGCTGGCGTAGAAGCTTAGAAAGTTCCTAAGCATTTCGGGGCGATGAGCGAGGACCTTCTGCGCGTTGCCTGGCTTGCCGCGAAGGGTCTTCTCGTAAATCTCTTTCACGTCTTCGTTCGCCGCTTCAGAGCTGATCAGGGTAATGCGCGCCATGGAGTTCTCCTAAGATTGATCCGATTCAGGACTTCATCATCGCAGATCGAATAAGGTTGTGACGAATTGCGAGCACCCCATCAAGGCTGACGGAGTGTTGCCCAAACGCAGTCACGCAACTGCAGGTCGCCGAAGGCGGCAAACCCTATAATTGCGGTCGACGATCATTTTTGCGGAATACACTGGGAAGTGCCTGCGGCACCAGGCGCGGGCTTTCGTAAGCAAGGGCGGGGGACCAGTTCGTCAACTGGCGGCGAGGCCTGTGAATCGATGAAAGCCAAGAGTAAGAATGCGACTGACGCGGTCCGCGTATTTCCGACGCAAGCTGCGTGGGCAAGATGGCTGGAGAAGAATCATCGCACTTCGCAAGGTCTGTGGTTGCGGCTAGCAAAGAAGGAAGCCGGCCTGAAATCTGTGACCTACGCCGAGGCACTCGAGATAGCCTTATGTCATGGATGGATCGATGGGCAGAAGCGTGGTGAGAGTGAGCAGGCGTGGTTGCAACGATTTGTTCCACGGTCGCGGAAAAGCATCTGGTCGAAGATCAACCACGACAAGGCTGTCGCGCTCATCGCAAGCGGGCGGATGAAGACTGCTGGGCTGGAGGCCATTGAAGCGGCCAAGAAAGAAGGTAGGTGGGATGCAGCCTACGACTCGCCCAAAGGCGCGAAGGTCCCGGCAGATTTTCAGCAGGCGCTCGATGCGAGTCCGAGGGCGCTGGAGTTTTTCCACTCACTCGATGGCGCGAACCGCTATGCTGTGCTGTTTCGCATTCAGACGGTGAAGAAGGCGGAGACCAGAGTCCGAAAGATTCAAGAGTTCCTCCAGATGCTCGAGAGGAATGAACGAGTTCACGAAAAGCGGAAAACACCAGGGCCGAAAAGATAGGGTTGTTTCAGACAGAGAACGAAATGGCAGTGGTCAAAATCATTGGAGCAGGGCTGGCTGGGTCCGAGGCCGCGTGGCAGTGTGCGCAGCGGGGCATGGACGTCGCACTTTTCGAAATGAGGCCGGTGCGCTCCACCCCGGCTCATCAGACGGCGGATTTTGCGGAACTGGTGTGCTCAAACTCACTGAAATCCGAAAGCGAGAATACCGCTCCGTGGCTGCTGAAGGAAGAGATGCGGCGGGCCGGGTCGTTGTTGCTGCAAATTGCCCGAGAATGCGCGGTCCCCGCCGGACACGCGCTCGCGGTCGACCGGGTGACATTCGCCGCGCGAGTGACCGAAGCGATCTCCCGCGATTCGCGGATCACGGTGAAGCGAAAAGAAGTGACGACCGTCGATGTAGGACGGGACGCGACCATCATCGCAACCGGACCTTTGACCTCTGAAGGGCTGGCGGAGGAAATAGCACGGCTGAGCGCCGGGACCGAGCCGGCGGATGCTGATCAGGCAGGGGCACTGGCCCCACAGAGTCCGCATCTGTACTTTTACGACTCGATCAGCCCAATCGTAGAGGCGGACTCGATTGACATGGAGCGCGTGTACATGGCGGCGCGCTACGACAAGGGATCGGCAGACTACATTAATTGCCCGATGACTCCAGAGGAATACGGGTGCTTTTACGATGCGCTGCTCGCTGCGCAGTCTGTGGAAGAGCGCGATTGGGAGAACCTGAACTATTTCGAGAGTTGTTTGCCGATTGAAGAGATTGCCCGCCGCGGTCGCGACACACTTCGCTTCGGGCCGATGAAACCGGTGGGGCTGATCAATCCCCGCACGGGGAAGATGCCTTACGCAGCCGTGCAATTGCGGCAGGAAAATCTGCGCGCGGATTCGTACAACCTCGTGGGATTTCAGAATCACTTGAAGTTTGGCGAGCAGGCGCGCGTACTCCGGTTAATACCAGGCCTCGAGAATGCAAGATTTCTTCGCTATGGGCAGATTCACCGCAACACGTACATCAATTCGCCGACGTTATTGCGCGAGACCCTGCAAATGAAAGCGCACCCCAAGGTCTTTTTCGCCGGGCAGATTTGCGGGGTCGAAGGTTATGTTGAATCGATCGCCACAGGTTTACTGGCGGGGATACACGCTGCAAGGCTACTCTCAGGGGAAGAAGTGGTTGCCCCTCCACGGGCTTCCGCCTTTGGATCACTCTCCCACTACGTGACACACGCTGATGCCAGGAATTTCCAGCCTGCGAATATCACCTTTGATCTGCTACCTCCTCTGGACAAGAAAGTCCGCGATCGTAAGGAGCGGCATCGGCTGCAGTGCGAACTGGCGCTTCGCGAGTTCGAGGACTGGAAGAATCGCGTTACGCTGGTTCCCGTTCGAACTTGAGGGTTAGCACAGTTTAAAGCGGTGCTGCTCTTGAGCCATAGGAGCCAATCTCCGGAGATCCGGACGACTCCCCCTTCGCTTTTTTTGAAACAAAAAACCGGCCGTTAACGTATCCAAGAGTAGGTGGGTGGCAGGGGATAACTTTCCTTCCCGCACTGCGTCCAACCTTTGTTATGACGGTACGTGACTTGATTTTCGACGTGCTCCGAACCTTGTGGTCGCACAAACTGCGAGCTTTCCTGACAATGTTCGGCATCGCATGGGGCATCGTTTCGATCGTGCTCATGGTAGCCGCCGGAGAGGGCCTGCGGAAAGGCCAGGAGGAACAGGCAAGAAATCTCGGCAAGGACGTGATGATTGTATTCCACGGCCGTACCAGCCTGCAGGCTGGCGGTACGCATGCGGGACGATCCGTACACTGGGAAGACGAGGACGTTCCGGTAGTACAGGCAGAGTCTCCCGATTGCGAATATGCGGTTCCAGAACTTGAGCAGGACACGGTTCGAGTGCACAGCAACTTCAACAACGCAGCATTGACTGTGACCGGGTCTTATCCACCATTTGGCTATATACGCAGCCTTGATGTCGGAGTGGGACGATTCTATGACTGGGACGACATGCGCGAGGCCCGGAGAGTAGCTTTCCTGGGCTCAGATGCGGCTAAGCAGCTGTTTCCTGGCCGAAATCCTGTGGGCGACACCGTCTATCTGAATGATTTTCCCTACACCGTCATCGGTGTGATGGCGAAGAAGAAGCAGGATTCCAGCTACGACGGCTGGGACGTGAACAAAGTGTTTCTGCCTTTTGCCGCGATGCGCCGTGACTTTCCTGACAAGCCGCCTGGCACAAACACCAGCTTCGACCAACTCCTGGTAACGCCAAAATCGGTAGATCAGCACACGGCCTGCAAACGCGAAGTCCGCGTGGCTCTGGCGCGGATGCATCGCTACGATCCCAACGACAAGGAAGCCTGTCCGATCTGGGACACCGTACAGGAAGCCCAAGCCTTCAAGACGATGACGGACGGGATGAAGTTCTTTCTGGGCGCTGTGGGGATCGTGACGCTGGTGCTGGGAGGAATCGGAGTCATGAACGTCATGCTGGTTGCGGTGCGGGAACGGACCCGGGAAATTGGGGTTCGCAAGGCCATCGGCGCGCCGTCAGGAACCATCCTGCGCCAATTCTTTATTGAAGCGTTGATCATCGCTCTGTTGAGTGGTGGGATCGGTCTCGGCGTCGCCTTTGGATTTTGTGCGTTGGTGAACATGCTACCCATGCCGGATTTCTTCGCTGGACTGATTCCGAGCTGGAGTTCAGGCTTGATCGCCGCCGGACTGTTGGGAGCGATCGCGGTGGGAGCGGCTCTTTATCCAGCTCGGATCGCGGCATCCATCGATCCGATCGAAGCGTTGCGGTATGAGGCGGGCGGATAGGCGATCGTGCAATGCAGATGTTGATGCAAATCGTTCTCGAAGCGTGGATCGCGTTGAAGCGAAACCTGACGCGCAGCTTTCTGACCATGCTCGGAATTGTGTGGGGCATCGCGACCGTGACCCTGTTGATCGCATACGGCAACAGCTTTCGGAGCGTCCTAGTACACGGCTTCGACGCATTTGGCAAAGGCGCAGTCATTTGCTGGCCGCAGCAAACCAGCGAGCAGCCGGGCGGTCAACGCGCCGGGAAGAAGGTTGTTCTAGAGCAGGCTGATCTCGACATGGTGAAGCAGACGGCTCCGCTGGTGAAGCATGTGTGTCTCGAGACTGTACGTCGGCCTGGAATCGCCTACGAAGACCGCATGGTGGGGACCGCGCCTGTCCGCGGCGTCTGTCCGGAATATGGCGATATGCGCAATGAAGTTCCTTCCGAAGGCCGGTGGATTAATGCCGAGGATGAATTGGAACGCCGGCGAGTGATCTTCCTGGGTGGCAGATTGAAGGAGAAGTTGTTCAGCGGGCGACCCGCGGTAGGCGAGACCGTGCAAGTCGCCGGGGTCCGCTTCACCGTCATTGGCGTCATGGCGCGGAAGATCCAGCTGAGCAACTATTTTTCCAGTGACGACGAATCATCGTGGATTCCGTATTCAACGGCGGGGGATTTATGGAACACCAAATATGCCGCCGTGATGGTGTTTGAGCCAATCGCGCCGCAGTTCGAAAAGAAAGCAATGGGGCAAGTGCTCGCGGCGGTCGCGACGCGGCAGAACTTTTCGCCGACGGATCCCAAAGCTTTCCAGATGTTTGGCCGGGACGAATTCCGTCCGGTGATTGATGCCCTTACGATTGGACTGCAAGTGCTGCTGACCTTCATCGGCACCTTGACGCTCGGTATCGGTGGCGTGGGCGTAATGAATATCATGCTTGTGTCAGTAGACGAGCGCATCCGCGAGATCGGCTTGCGACGCGCCCTCGGAGCTCGCAAGCGTCACATCAAGCTGCAATTTCTAGCTGAGACATTGCTGATCATGTTGATCGGAGGAGCGATTGGCGTGATCCTGTCGTACCTGATCGCCTGGGCTGTAGGTACGGTACCCATGATGGGGCCGTTGTTTGAAGACGATTCGGGACAAGGCGATATTCATCTTCGCATTTCGCTGATGACGGTCATTCTGTCAACCGCAGTGCTATTAGTGGTGGGCGTCATTAGCGGGCTGGTTCCGGCGATGCGAGCCTCAAAACTCGATCCGGTTGAGGCGCTACGCTACGAGTAATCTCCTTCGATTTTGACAGCTGGCAACGGCGCTCGCGTTTGCATTTCTCCGGCTGCACGAATTGATTTGCTCCGCACCTCGCTTCGCAGTACCTTGCTGATGAGGTAATTCCGAGGTGAGTCTTGGCGATTTCCGCCGTTGATACGATCACGCCCGCGTTTCAGCACACCAAACGGCAGCTGTTCCAGCCATTCCGATTCGGACAATGGTCTCGACTCGCGTTCGTTGGCCTGCTGGCGGGCGAACTGGGCTCCGGAGGAAGTTCTAAATTTCCTACATCGTTACCGCGTTCTCCGGGATCTTCCGGTCACGGACTGGGCGAAATCTTCCCGAAAATCGATCCTGCCCTTCTGGCTGGACTGATCGCATTCCTGCTGGTGGCAGCCTTCATATTCGTGATCCTGATGATGTACATCAGCAGCGTAATGCGATTCATCCTTTTCGATAGCGTGGTGGCAAAACAATGTGAGATCCGGCAAGGATGGAGGCGAAGGCAAGCCCCGGGATGGAAATACTTTCTGTGGCAACTAGGTTTTATGTTCGCAACGATTGGAGGATTCGTGCTGCTGGCCGGAATCCCGCTTGCCTTCGCCTTCGCACTGGGATGGTTTAACGCTCCCCGCGAACATGTGCTCGGGCTGATATTGGGCGGGATTGTGTGGCTTCCGTTTCTGCTTCTTTTCTTTTTTGTTGCCGCGGTCGTTCACGTGTTGACCAAAGACTTTGTGGTACCTCAGATGGCGCTGGAGGGCATCGGCGCGGTTGAGGGATGGCGCCGCTTGTGGCCTATGATCCAGTTGGAAAAGAGCGGCTACGCGTTGTATGTGCTCATGAAGATTGTATTGGCGATTGGCGCAAGCATCCTTGTCGCAGTGGCCTCGGTGATTCTGATTCTTCTGATAGGGATTCCGACTGCCGGACTCGGCATCATCGCGGTCTTGGCTGGCAAGACAGCCGGGCTCACATGGAATATTTTTACAATCACGCTGGCGGTGGTTGTGGCGTGCATACTGCTGGCGGCGTTTCTTTATTTGATGGCGTTGATTTCTGTTCCCGTCATCGTGTTCTTCCCCGCGTACTCGATTTATTTCTTTGCGGCCCGATATAACCCGTTACGGCTGCTCTTGTATCCTCCTCCCCCACCTGCGCAGGAACCTCCTCCAATTCTGGAGCCGCAGCCGGCTGGATAGCGTTTGTATATCCAGGTTTCGAATTCCTCGCAAAGAAAGCGCGATGGAGTTCGTTTCTTTGCTTGCGGCTTCAGGAACTCCTTTGTCTCATCGGGTGTCTGATGTTGCAGACACGCGCGTGCCAAGACAGGAGCAAATTCCATGGCTTTCTCAATGGCAGGGGGCGGTGCGCGCGGTCCGCAGATTAATGTGACGCCGCTGATTGACGTGCTGTTGACGCTGATCATCATGTTCATGCTGGTGGTTTCGATGGACAAGGAGTACCAGGAGAAGACACAGATTCCGCAACCCAATCAGAAGCAAACCGCAGAGGAGAAGCAGTCGCGGACGATCGTGATCGAGGTGGTGTGGACGACTAGGGACCAGCCGCCGATCGTCAAGATCAACCGGGAAGATGTGCGCTGGGAGGACTTGTCGACGCGGCTAGCGCAGATTTACTTGAAGCGCGCGGAGAAGGTGGCGTTTGTCCGTGGGGATGCTGACGTAGATTTCCAATACGTCGCAGATGTGATCGACGTGGCCCACCATGCGGGCGTGGAGCGCGTGGGTTTGCTTACCAAAGGGCAAGATGTCGCGGGCGAATAACTTTCTTCTGCACAAGTTTCGGGCTAGGAACTTCTCGCCCGGTTCTTGATCCAGATCGGCGTTCCGATAAAGCCGAAGGCCTCACGAATCTGGTTTTCTAGAAACCGCTGGTAGGAAAAGTGCAGTTTTACCGCGCGGTTGGTGAACAGCACGAACGTCGGCGGGGCGACTGAGGCTTGTGTCATGTAGAGAATCTTCACGCGTTGACGGACTGGCACTGAGGCTCGCTCGAAATCGACGCGCTCAATGAAGCGGTTCATCTGCGATGTGGTTACGCGCTTGCGGCGTTCGGTGGCAACTTTCTCCAGCAGCGGGAAGATCTTCTCGGTGCCTTTGCCGGTCTGAGCAGAGACGAAGACAATGGGAGCATAGTTCAGAAACTTCAGTTCATAGCGTAAGCGCTCTTCATAGGCGTCGCGATCGCCCGGACGTTTGCCCTCTCGAATCCGCTCCGCCTTCGTCGGTCGGCCCGATTTTTGGTTCCCGCTGATCATCAGGTCCCACTTGTTGACGACGACAATCATGGAGCGTCCGCTTTCGTGGGCAAGGCCGGCGATGGATGCATCGAGCTGGCTTACACCTTCGGTGGCATCGATAACCAGCAGGGCAATGTCGGCGCCTTCAAGATGCTTGCGCGCCATGACAACGGAGAGCTTCTCCGCCATCAGGTGAGTCTTGCCTTTGCGTCGGATGCCGGCAGTATCGATAAAGCGAAAGCGCCGACCATTGTGCTCGACGATTTCATCAACCGCATCGCGTGTAGTGCCGGGAATGGGTGAGACAATTGCCCGGTCCGATGAAGTCAGGCAATTGAGCAGCGTGGACTTGCCCACGTTGGGATGCCCGATGATGGCGACCTTCACCTCATGAGCATCGTCGTTCTCCACAATCGGTTCTGTTCCATCGGCTTCTCCTGCGACCTCCGTGTCTTCTGTGATTAAGATCTCCGGCGGAAGGGCTTCGACTACGGCGTCAAGCAGATCGTCGACGCCGCGTCCATGTTCCGCGGAGATCGGAAACATCTTTTGAACACCGAGCCGGTGGAAATCGTTAATGAGCGAGGATTGTTTTTCGGAGTCAACTTTGTTCACCGCCACGAAGAGTGGCCGGTTAGACTTGCGCAGCAGACGCACGAGTTCAAGATCCGGACCCGCGAGTTCGGTGCGTCCATCGACAACCATAACAATGGCGGCGGCTTCTTCGAGGGCCACGCGGGCCTGGCGATAAATCTCCGACGGGATCAGATCCTTCTCTTCGGGAAGAATGCCGCCTGTATCGACGATCCGCAGCTTGCGACCTCCCCATTCTGCGTCTCCGTAGAGACGGTCACGGGTGATGCCCGGTTCGTCTCCCACGATGGCACGCCGCGAGCCGACGATGCGATTGAAGAGTGTGGACTTGCCCACATTGGGGCGTCCTACGATTGCGATTGTAGGAATGCCGGCGGCGGTGGTGGCGAGAGTGCTTGTCGAATTGTAAGTTGGCTGAGTCAAAGTTGGGTCAGGAAGTTTGGTATTCCATTCGGGGACGGCCGCCCTCGGCTGCCCCAGGTGAGAGATGTGCCGGTGCATGTGGCCGGAAATAGCTATTATAGAGACTCCCGTGGCTTTGAGGTCTCAACCCGCGCCTCCAGCGTCGCCGACCGGCGTTCCCAGCGGCAAAGACGCTACGCTTCACCAATTCTTCGCCCCCGGTGGTCTCCTGTCGCGCACGCACGCCGCCTACGAATTTCGCCGCGGCCAGTTGCAGATGGCGCAAGCCGTCGAGCAGGCGCTGGAAGAAAAGCGGCACCTGATTGTCGAAGCCGGCACCGGCACCGGCAAGACGCTGGCATATCTGATGCCGGTGATTCGTTCGGGCAAGCGAGTCATTATCTCCACCGGAACAAAGAATCTGCAGGAGCAGCTCTTCTATAAAGACGTACCGTTTCTTGAGCAGGCTCTGTACGGGGAGGCATCGGGTTCCCGCCTCTCGGTCTGCTACATGAAGGGACGCAATAATTATTTGTGCCGGAAGAAACTATACGAACTGACGGACCAGCCGGTGCTGAGCGGCCTGGAAGAGATCGAGCAGTACCGCGCCATCGCTGCCTGGGAAAAGACCACGGGGACCGGCGACCGCGCCGAGCTAGCGGAACTCCCCGAAGCCAGTTTGCTCTGGCACAAACTCGACGCCCGGGCGGACGCGTGCATCGGTCAGAAGTGCAGCGAATGGGAGCGCTGCTTCATTACCGAAATGCGTCGTAAGGCGATGGAGAGCGACATTATCATCGTGAACCATCACCTGTTCTTCGCGGATCTCGCGATCAAATTACAGGCCGATGGCGCGCCGGACGCGGGCGTATTGCCAGAAGCCGCTGCCGTCGTTTTCGATGAAGCGCACGAATTGGAAGATGTAGCCGGCAACTACTTCGGCATCTCGGTGAGTAATCTGCGGGTAGAAGATCTTGCACGCGATGTTGAGAATTCGATGCAGCACAACCGAATGCTCTCGGCTTCGCTGTCAGGAGCGCTTGGAAGCTTGAGGGAGCGTTCTCAATTCTTCTTCTCGTTGTTGCCTCCGGGCGACGGACGATTCTCGTTTGATACCCGTCGCGAATTTCTGGAGGAAAACGGAGACGAATTCGTTTCATTGAATCAGGCGCTGACGCGGCTGGCGGGCGAACTTGAAGGATTGCCGCAAAAGCCGGAAGAAGTATTTAATTTCGTTCGCCGCGCACAGGAAATTCAGGTACAGCTCGGGTTTGCGCTCGAATCGGAAGATCGCAACACGGTGTTTTGGATCGAGCGCCGTGGCGGGCGCTGGGGATCCCGGAGCTCGGCCTCAGGCGCTGAAGGTTCTGCCCGCGGAAGGCAAAATGTGTTTCTGCAGGCGACACCGATCGATGTTGGTCCCATTCTGCGCGAGTGCCTGTGGTCGAAGTTGGACTGCGCCGTGCTGACTTCTGCAACTTTGGCGGTCGGCGGCGGCTTTGAATACATTCGGCAGCGCCTCGGGATGGAGCATGCGCGCGAATCAGTCCTACCCTCGCATTTCGACTACGAGAGTCAGGCCCTGTTCTACGTGCCGCCGGACTTGCCGGATCCGCGCACCCCGCAATTTACAGTCAAAGCATCGGACCGCATACGCAGGCTACTGGAGATTACGCGCGGCCGGGCATTCGTCCTTTTCACCAGCTACGCCCAGATGAACGACATCTACCAGCGCTTGCTGGGCGAAGTTGAGTTCCCAATTCTCAAGCAAGGGGACGCCCCGAAAAGCGCGCTGCTGGAGGAATTCCGGTTGACGCCGAATGCGGTCCTATTTGCGACATCTTCGTTCTGGCAGGGTGTGGACGTTCAGGGAGAGCAATTGAGCTGTGTCATCATCGATCGCCTCCCGTTTGCTGTGCCCAGCGATCCTGTGGTGGCGGCGCGGGTGAAGGCTATCGACGCCGACGGCGGGAACGCGTTCTTTCAATATCAGGTGCCATCTGCGGTGATCACTCTAAAACAGGGCTTCGGAAGGTTGATTCGATCGCTGCATGATCGGGGACTTCTGGTGCTGCTCGACAACCGGATTCTAAAAAAGCAATACGGGCGCGTCTTTATCGACAGCCTACCGAACTACAAGAAAACCACCGACATCCGTACCGTGGAACAGTTCTTTGGCGTGGGCGACTGACCCGTCTCACACATATTGGCGTTCCGCCTTACGAATCGCTCTGTATCGCTCGAATACTTTTCTTTCGTCCTCCAGCCCTAGAGCTGAGCGGAGCGAACTTCCGCGAAAGGTGTGCGCCAGCATTTTCGGAGAGTGAGTCAGGACGAACCACGGGTCGTGCCGAAAGACTGCGGGCACGTGGTGCGTCTTCATCCAGCGCTCTGCTTTCCAGCGTAAGAACTCAACCTCGTCAGCAGGAAGATGTTTGGTCCGCACGACCGCCGTGGTGCCATCGTATTCTTCGACGCGCTCGTTTTGAATGAGTCCCTGGTCACGGAATTCCTTGGTCATGGGCGTTCGGGGATAAGGTGTCGGATGCTGGATATAGGGCCAGTCGACATAACGGCGGGCGAACTCAAGGTTGGCTTCAATCGATTCGCGAGTGTCTCCGGGATTGCCGACGATCAATCCGCCGACGACGTACATATCGTTGCGGTGCAGATAATCGATCGCCTGCAGAGTGGCATTTCCCGTTTGATGGCCGTTGGTCCGAGCCGTATTCTTGGCGGAGGCGCGCAGAAATTCGAGATCGCCTTCGAGGATGTTCTCGATCCCGAGAAAGACGTAGCGGAATCCGGCGCGCTTCATCAGAGGGCCGAGGCTTTCCCCGTGATTGGCGATGGAAGAAGTCATGGCCTGGAGAAAATAATCGAGATTGTTGAGCCCAGCGGCGATGATCGCTTCGCACAAGGCTTCGAAGCGTTTGACGTTGAGCATGATGTTATCGTCGACGAGGAAGAGGGTGCGGGCGCCGTGATCGCGCGCGTCCCGAATGTCGGCCAGCACTCGGTCGAAGGAATAGGTGAAAAAATTGCGGCCGCGCATCTCGATGATGGAGCAGAAGCTGCAATCGTAGGTGCAGCCGCGCGAAGTTTCGATCACGTCGACCTGACGTCCAAGAAAAGTGTAGCCCTTAAGCACGCGCGCGGCGCGCTTGGGTAGATTGATCTCGCCAGTTTCCAGCCGATGGGGAGGACGCGCCGGATTGTGCACCCAACGATCTGCATCGCGATAAGACAGGCCGCATACCTCTTTACCATCGCCGCCCTGTTCTAAGGAGCGCAACAGTTCCCGAAAGGTAACTTCCCCTTCGCCACGGATCAGATAGTCGATGTTTGAGCCTTCGTACGCTTCCGGGGCAAGGCTTGGGTCATATCCACCGACGACGATCTTCGCGCTCGGTTGCAGAGAGCGAACCAATTCAACAATGCGCAGGGCGGTAGGACGCTGGAAGGTCATAACGGATAGGCCGACGACCTCGGGCCGTAGCTCCCGTACCAGGCGAGTGACAGTTTCGCGCACGCTTCGTTGCACGAGGATGAGATCCGCAACGGCGACGTGGTGATGAGGATCGATGTTGCCGGCGATCGAGGTGAGTCCGCCATTCGGCATCCGGATCGCAAGCGAAGGCATATGCTCGAACGAATCGGGCATGGAGAGCAAGAGGATGTTCATGAGTGTGCGTCCTTACATCACTGACTGAAATCCCACAGGGGTCGGAACGAAGAGGCGCGGTTACAGAATGCAGGGATTGTAGCGCGGTTGGGGGGGCCGAAGCGAACTGTTCGTTCTGCAGTCGCGAGCCTGTTGGCTGTAGAATAAAGGGTTATGCAGTAGTGCGGATTACCTTTTGGTCACGGGCGCCGCTGAGGGATCATGTTCGAAGTCACGGTAGAAGACACATTTGCCGCAGGCCACTATCTGCGCAATTACAAGGGCAAGTGCGAGAACCCGCACGGCCACAACTATAAGATCCGGGTCACGCTGGCCGGCGGGGAACTGGACAAGGCCGGACTGTTGCTCGATTTCAAAGACCTGCGCGAAGTGATGAAGCATGTCATCGAACGCCTGGATCACCAGATGATCAACGAAATTGAACCGTTTACGGTGATCAATCCGTCGGCGGAAAATCTGGCAAAATATTTTTACGACGAGTCGAACACCAGGCTGCAATCGGTGACGGGTGGGCGAGTGCGGGTGAAGGATGTAACCGTTTTTGAGACCGACACGACCACCGCAAAATATTCGGAATAAGGGCTGGCAAGTCGGCCACCCAGACCTCAGCCTAGAATGCAGATCACGGAAATCTATAAATCGCTGCAAGGCGAATCGACGTACGCAGGGCTTCCGTGTGTCTTTGTCCGCTTGACCGGGTGCAACCTGCGTTGTTCGTGGTGTGACAGCGAGTACACCTTCCAGGGTGGCCGAAAAATGGATCTCGAACAGGTCCTGGATGAGGTCTCGCGCCTTTCGCCGGGTGGTGGTCTGGTCGAAATTACCGGCGGCGAACCGATGCTGCAGGAACGGGAGGTTGTTCCCTTGATGCAGCGGCTCCTAAATGAGGGTTACACCGTTCTGCTGGAAACCAGCGGAGAGCGGCCTCTGGAGCGGGTTCCGGAGGAAGTCATCAAGATCGTCGACGTGAAGTGTCCGAACTCCGGCGAGGGCGGGACGTTTTGCGGGGAGAACCTGGAAACGCTTTCCGCTCGCGACGAAATCAAATTTGTCTTGAGCAGCCGTGCCGACTACGATTTTGCCCGGGAGTTTACTCACCGGAACAATCTCGCGCAAAAAGTGAATGCGGTATTGTTTTCCCCGGCATTCCGCAAAGACGCAACCGGCGCACGCGACAGTTCGCATTGCCTGCTCGACCCCCAGGAGTTGGCGGATTGGATGATCTCCGACAACGTCCCCGCCAGGCTCGGGCTGCAAATGCACAAGTTCATTTGGGATCCCGCAGTGAAAGGAGTCTAGGAAAGCACTTTATCGATTTCTTCCTTGATGCCAGGGTCGAAGCAAAGTCGCGCGGTCGTTCTGCTGAGCGGCGGTATGGATTCCTGTGTTTGCGCCGCCCTGGCGGCACGCGACCATGACGCAGCTGCGGTCCACATCAGTTATGGTCAGCGCACCGAGGAGCGCGAGCGACAATCGTTTCTCGCGATCTGCCAGCGACTGAAGATTCACGACAAACTCATGGTCCGAAATGACGCCTTGCGCGCGATCGGAGGTTCTGCGCTTACCGACACCTCCATCGAGGTACCCGTGGCCGAAGAAGTTGGCCACAGCGTTCCCGTTACTTATGTTCCTTTTCGGAACGCCCATTTTCTGGCTGTGGCGGTGAGTTGGGCCGAAGCTTTGGGCGCGCAAAAAGTTTTCATAGGAGCGGTTGAGCCTGACAGTTCCGGGTACCCCGACTGCCGTCCGGCCTACTACGAGGCTTTCAACGAGGTAGCGAAGACCGGTACGAAAGATGGCATCATCGAGATCGTTACTCCGCTCATCGCGATGCGCAAAACCGATATTGTTCGCCTTGGCCTTGAACTGGGTGCACCCTTCGATTTAACTTGGTCATGTTACAGTCGCGAGGATCAAGCTTGCGGAGTCTGTGATAGCTGCGTGTTACGCCTCCGCGCCTTCGAGGCAGCGGGAGTGCAAGATCCAATTCCGTACGCGGCACGTTAGGCATCTAATCAAGAGTCGCTTTTGATCGACTTTTCGCAATCGGTCAGCAAATTCGATTTGCCGGGAGGCAAGATGAAAAAGCATTTCGCAATTCTTCTTTTCGTAGTACTGGCGCTCGGACTGTGTGCTCCTCCAGTCTTTGCCCAGGCTTCAGGATCGGTGAAAGGCGTCTGCAAGGATGCACAGGGCAATCCCATCGCCGATGCAGTGATCGTCTGGACCAATATGGACAATGGTCAGAAATACACCCTCAAGACCAACAAAAAGGGTGAATACTTTTCGCTCGGCCTCTCCCCTGGAAAATACCTGGTCACACTCTACAAGACCGCGGACGACATGAAGGCCAATAAGGAATTGGACCATGTCAAAGGTTTTCCGGTAACGCTCGACGAGAATGAACTGCCTTTTGATCTGAAGAAAGATCAGGAGGCTGCTGCCAAAGGCCAAGGGTTGACTCCTGAGCAGGCGAAGCAAATGCAGGAAGCCCAGGCGAAGCAGGCAAAGGAAACCAATACCGTTAAAGCCCTGAACGAGAAGCTCAACGCGGCTAAGACGGCGGCCGATGCCGGCGACTTTGACACTGCCATTGCGGCGTTGACCGAAGCGACTCAGATGGATGCTACCCGCGATCTGGTCTGGTTCAAACTTGGCGATTATTACAGGATGTCGGCGCCGAAGCAGACTGACGCAACGGAAAAGCAGAAGCGTCTGGACTCCGCTGTCGCGGCTTACCAGAAAGCAGTGGAGATCAAGAAGTCCACCACGAACGACAAAGATCCAAACGCAACCAAGAATCTTGCCGCGTACTACAACAACCTGGCCGATGCCCTTTACAAGGCAAAGAAAATTGATGAAGCCGTGAAGACCTATGAATTAGCCGCGCAAGCGGATCCTTCGCAGGTTGCACAGTCGTACTTTAATATCGGCGCGGTCCTAACAAATTCCGGCAGGCCGGACGACGCCAATGCGGCGTTTGATAAGTGCCTGGCCGCCGATCCCAATCGCGTCGAAGCCTACTACCAGAAAGGCTTGAATCTGCTGGGCAAGGCTACTCTTCAAGGCGACAAGACAATCGCCCCGCCGGGAACCGCCGAGGCGTTCCAGAAGTACCTGGAACTTGCTCCCACGGGACCCAACGCCGACAGTGCGAAGGCGTTGCTTGCGAGCATCGGCTCGACCGTGGAAACCAGTTACGGGAAGAAGAAGCAGCCGGCTCCAAAGAAGTAATATCTTTAGATACAGCGGTTTAAGGGCGGCTCAAGCGAGCCGCCCTTTTTTCGTACAGGCCTTTAGCGGACGTTACGAAGGTCTAAGCACTTACTGTCCTTCGCACTCGGCCCTCAGCGCGGTACAGTGGACTAGCTGAGATTTCTTCCAACTTCTGTGGTGCATGCGATTCCTGAGGTGTGAGGACGAATGGCTGCACCAAGCATTGCTCCGATTTCCGTTGAATTAGAGGGTTTTTCTGGGAGTGGTAGAGTCGCCACTCCAGCGCTGCTCGGCGCGATGTTGCGCGCCGGAGAGAAAATCAGCGACCTCATTTTTTCCCCGGGCCGTCCGCCGCAAGTGCAGGTTTATGGGCAGATGATTCCGGTGCAAGTGCCCGGACTCACTTTTCTCACGCCCGACGACACTCGGCATATCGCCGCTGACCTCATTGGTGATAACAAGCAGGCGATCACCACCCTCCGGGAACATGGTGCTTGTGACATTTCCTTTGGACTGTCTGGCTTGGCGCGCTTCCGGGTGAACATTTTCATTCAGCGCGGCAGCTGTGCGGTCGTGATGCGCGTGATTCCCACCGTCATACCCGACTTCGCAGCCCTGCGAATGCCCCAACAGCTGACAGAAGTCACCAAGCTTCGGGACGGGATTGTGTTGGTCACGGGTGCGGCGGGTTCCGGCAAATCGTCAACGTTGGCGGTGCTTCTCGACAGCATCAATCGAGAGAAGTATTACCACATCATTACCATCGAAGATCCAATCGAGTTCCTGCACAACCACAAATGCTCCACGATTCATCAGCGGGAATTGCACAGTGATACCCCGAGCTTTGCCCATGCGCTGCGTTCCGCGATGCGGCAAGCGCCGAAGGTGATTCTGGTTGGCGAGATGCGGGATCGCGAGACGATCGAAATCGTGCTCGAAGCGGCGGAAACGGGTCACCTCGTTTTCTCCAGCCTGAATACCATGGATGCCTCCAAGACGGTGGAGCGGATCGTCAGTTCGTTTTCTCCGGCGGAACAGCAGTCGGTGCGCGAGCGCCTCGCGAAGTCGTTCCGTTACATCATCTGCCAAAGGCTCATGTCGAAGCACGACCGGAGCGGTCGAGTTGCGGCATTCGAAATCCTGAAGGCCAACGCGCGCACGCGAGAATGCGTTGAAAAGGGCGAACGCGAAAACAAGAGTCTTCTCGATGCCATGAAAGCTGGCGTTTCTGACGGCATGCAGCACTTTGACGGGGAGATTGCTCAACTGGTACAGGATCGCGTGATCGATCTCGAAACGGGATTGTCCTTCGCCAGCAATCCCGCGGTCCTGGGGCAAGAGCTGGCGCGCTAGCTTCTCAAGTGGTTTAGGAATGTCACCCCTCGTTTGCCTGTCGTATGATTTCTTCATGTCCGCTCCGCCAACGAATTCCATAGTCCTTCCTTTTGAAGACGCGCGGCGCGTGGTCGAAGAGCAAGCAAGACTGGTCTCAGCGAGTGCAACGGAATCGGTGGATTTGCTGGCGGCTCCTGGCCGCGTGCTCGCCGAACCCATTGTGGCCGATCGCGACCTTCCGCCGTTTGCTCGTTCTACCCGCGATGGCTTTGCTGTGAGGTCGGCAGATCTGGCACATCTGCCCGTGCCGCTGAACGTCATCGGCGAAATCAAGGCGGGAGAAAAGCTCGACCGGATTCCAGCCAACATCGGTAGCGGACAAAGCGCCTCCATCATGACCGGGGCTCCTGTTCCCGCTGGTGCAGACGCGGTAGTGATGGTTGAATACAGTTCGCAACGCGGGGAGCAAGTCGAAATCCTGAGGTCTGTTGCCAGCGGGGAAAATATTGTTCCCCGCGGAGCCGAAGCCCGGGAGGGCGCGGCGTTGCTCGCTCGAGGTTTCAGGCTGAATGAGGCCGCTATCGCCCTATGCGCCTCCGTCGGAAATTCTCGCTTAGAGGTCTATAAGCGGCCCCGAGTGGCCGTTTTGACAACAGGGGATGAGATTGTCGACGTCGATGCTCGCCCAGGTCCGACTCAGATTCGCAACTCGAATAGCTTTTCGTTGGCTGCGCAGATTCTGCAAGCAGGTGGCGAACCGGTGCTCTTGACCGTTGCCCCGGACGAACTCCAGGGATTGCGTCACCTGATCGAAGAGGGCCTGAAATCAGATCTGCTTCTTTTGACCGGCGGGGTCTCCATGGGACGCTACGATCTGGTCGAACAAGCGCTGGCTCAATTGCACGCCGAGTTCTTCTTCACCGGAGCCAAAATCCAGCCCGGGCGACCAGTCGTGTTCGGGAAATGTCCGGGCGCCGGTGCCGAGGGTGGGAAAGGCACGTATTTCTTCGGCCTGCCGGGGAATCCGATTTCAACCATGGTGACCTTCGAACTGTTTGCACGCCCGATGCTGGAGGGGTTGGCCGGGCAGTCTCCCCGGAAACAAGTGTTTCTGCATGCGAGGTTAAAAAGAGAAGCCCGGTTCAAGACAGGCCTCAAGCGTTTTCTTCCGGGCATTCTGTCTGGGGAGTTTGAGAATTCGGAAGTCGGGTTGGTTGCCTGGCAAGGATCAGGCGACATTGCCGCAACGGCCCGCGCGAACTGCTATGTCGTGATTCCGCCAGACCGGGAGTGCATAGCGGCGGGCGAATGGGTTGCTGTAATGCTGCGCTAGGCGAAAGTCGGCAATGGCTGGGCATGTCTCGGCACGGTCGTGCATGTAAGATAGATCAGTAAACGATGCCGGGAAAGCTCTCCCATTACGACCGCGCGGGCCGTGCCCGGATGGTGGATGTCTCGGACAAAGTCGCGTCCAAGCGTGAGGCCGAGGCCAGCGCCTTTGTAGCCATCAAGCCCGCAGTCCTCGCAGCGCTGCCACGAAATCCTAAAGGCGATCCGCTGGAAGTGGCACGCATCGCTGGGATCATGGCCGCCAAACGAACTTCCGAGTTGATCCCCATGTGCCATCCGTTGCCGCTCGCGCTCGTTGATGTCGATGTGCGGCTGTGCGAGAATGGCGTCGCGATCACGTCTAGAGTCGCGACGACCGCCGAAACCGGCGTCGAAATGGAGGCGCTGGTTGCGGCAAGTGTCTCGGCGCTAACGATTTATGACATGCTCAAGGGCGCCGACAAAGGAATTGAGATTCGGCAAGTTGTCTTAGAACGAAAGAGTGGCGGGAAGAGCGGCGAGTATCAGCGGGCAAAGTAGACACTGCAAACTTCAATGGCGAATAACGTCAAGCTGCTGGTGGTGGACGACAATCCGATGGTGCTGGCCATGTTGCAGCAAGCCCTGACTCCGCTGGCCGAGGTCACGACCGCTACCGACGCAGCCGATGCGCTGCTCAAGGCCGTGGATGATACCCCGGATTTGCTGGTATGCGACTACAAGATGCCGGGCATGGATGGGCGGCAGTTGCTGGAGAAATTGAAGAGCCGGCCCGCAACGGCTAGTTTCTCCAGCGTGTTGATGGCGAGCAAGGTTGATATTGCGGAGCGGCTGTCACCGGTCGACGCCGCTGACGACTACCTGGAGAAGCCATTCTTCCTGAAGGATGCAACCCGTCGCATCAAACGCACGATCGACCGGATCGCACTGGAGAAGATGGCGAAGACGGCTCCAAAGGACGGCGTCGTCCGCGGGAGTCTGGCGCAGATGAACGTAATCGACCTGATGCAGTCGCTGGAGATGGGACGGAAAAGCTGCCAGCTTTCGCTGAGTAATGAAGGCGATAAGTGCGAAGTGTTTTTTGTCGAGGGACAGGTGAAGCACGCGACCTACGGAGCGCTGGTCGGTGACGAGGCTGTTTTCAAAGTACTGCGCTGGACGGGCGGGAATTTCCAACTCGACTTTGAAGGCAAGACCGATAAAGAGACCACGCAACTTAATACACAGGGCCTGTTGATGGAAGGGTTACGTCTGCTCGACGAATCCTCGCGTGATGGCGGAGGCGAGCCGGAACCAGAGGCTGCGGCGGCCACAGCCTCGGCGCCCACGCAGAGTGCTCCTCCCAGTGCGCAGCCCAAGGCGCAG
>Ga0070711_100000472_pt1 | contig 21003 bp, 24 predicted proteins | sample LARL53metaG_FD_65452 | JGI IMG/M metagenome (GOLD analysis project Ga0070711, IMG submission 65452) | Corn, switchgrass and miscanthus rhizosphere microbial communities from Kellogg Biological Station, Michigan, USA - LAR L5-3 metaG | ecosystem: Host-associated > Plants > Roots > Rhizosphere ... | reverse complement strand
CAGCGGGTACTCGTAGCTGTGGCTGTGGGCGATCACTTCCTGGCCTTCTTTGCTCACCAGGAACGCTACGAACGCCTGCGCGGCGGGCTGATGCGAGCTGGACTTCAACACCGCCGCCGCGGAAACGTTCAGCAGATAGCCGGGATCGTGCGGGGCGTAGTAGTGGAGCGCCGAGTGCAGGCCGCTCTGCCCGAGCTCGTCGCGTAGGCGATACCAGTAGTAATGGTTGATCAGCCCGATCTCGCTCTGACCGTTGTCGACCTGGGTCACGACGGTCTCGTTGTCGGGATAGATCTTGCTGTTGGCGTTCACGCCGGCGAGCCATTTTTCTGCCATGGCCGCACCATCGAGCTTGGTGATCGCGGCGATCAGCGGCTGGAAGTCGGTCTCTGACGGAGCGATGCCCAGCTTGCCTTTCCACCGCGGCTGAGCGAGCGCCAAGATCGAGCTCGGCAGCTCGGCGGGCGAGATCTTCTGAGTGTTGTAGACGAGCACCGACACGCGCGCCGAGACCCCGACCCAGTACCCCTGCGCCGAGTTGTAACGAGCAGGGACAGCGGCGAGGGTCGAGGGTTTGAGATGGGCGAGCAGGCTTTCCTCACGCAGATGTTCGAGCACCGGGGTGTTCTCCGCATAGAACACGTCCGCGGGTGAGCTCGTGCCCTCTTGGACGATCTGGGCGCCGAGCTCGACCTCGTCGCCGGAGCGCACGTGCACCTTCACCCCGGTGTGCTTTTCGAACGCCTTCACGAGCAGCGCGGTGGTCTGTTCGTGCTGGCCGTTGTACAGCGTGATCGACTGGCTCGCCAGCGAGCCGGGAGTTGATGCGCCGCCCGAAGCACCCGTTGTATCGGTGGAGGATCCACTGGATCCGCTGGACCCGCCGCACGCGGCGAGTACAAGGGCCGCCATGAGGGCCGCCGTGCCGACGATCGAGAGCTTGATGTTGCGCATATGTCGGGTCTCCTCTATAGGTCTCACGCGGGCGAAGCGCCGTCTATATCCGATCCATTCGATCGGGATTGCAAGCGGAGGCTACCACACGAAGTTAGGGTGCCCTAACACGGTCGCTGGAGCCTGGGCTGCGGCTGTCAGGGGTCGGCTGACGCCGCGCTTAGCCGGTTCAGCGTGAGGAGCGTCGTCCATTGGGGAAGTTGGGTTACGCTAGGTTTCATTTGGTTAAAACACAGATAAGGGAGGCATCCGATGCATGCAGTCCTGATCGAGGTCGATACGAGCGCACAGCCTGATCGTGAGGCTGGCCTCAAGTACTTGCGCGAGGAGATCGTGCCCGGCGTCAGCCGCGCGCCCGGGTTCCAAGCTGGGTACTGGCTGAGGCCGCTCGAGGACGCTCAGGGAACATCATTGGTGCTGTTCGACACCGAGGAGAACGCCGAGGCGGCTTCGCAGGCGCTCGGCGTGGGAAGCAGCCCGGCTCCGGGAGTGACCGTGACACGCAGAGAGGTACGCGAGGTCGCCGCTTCGGCCTGACCAAAGGTGGTTATGGGCTGTACCTCACGCAAACGTCCTGCCTCAGGCGGAACACAACGAGCGCGCCGCTGAGGATGCTGCTCGACATGCTGAGCACTTAGGCCTCCGGCGAGAGGTGTCTCGGTCTGCGGACATGGGCATGACTACAACGACGTGCGCCCGATGTGGAGCTGTCGATTTCGCTGTTCCTCGTTTGTCTTAGATACGACCATTCTGACAAGGAGGCAGCGATGAAGTTCATGCTCTTGATTCAGCAAGGCACTACCCCTACGCCACAGGATCCGGACGCTTGGGCGCAGCTTTCAGAAGAGGATCAGAAGGCGGTATACGCCGATTACCAGGCGATCAACGAGACTCCCGGGGTCACCCCCGGCGTGAGGATGCAGCCCCCCGAGACGGCGACCACGGTACGGGTGAGGGACGGCCAGACGCTGACCACCGACGGCCCATTCGTGGAGATGAAGGAGGCGCTTGGCGGCTATCTGTTCTTCGAGGCGGACGATCTCGACGCGGCGATCGAGCTGGCCTCGCGGATTCCGGCGGCCCGCATGGGCGGTGCGATCGAGGTGCGTCCGGTGGTGGAGTGGTAGCGACCCTGGAGCAGGTGTTCCGCGAGGAGTGGGGGCGTGTTCTGGCTTTCCTCGTTGGCTTCCTCGGCGATCTTGACCTCGCCGAGGAGGCCGCGCAGGACGCGTTCGCGATTGCCGCGGCGCGGTGGCCACGCGACGGTACTCCCACCAATCCTGGCGCGTGGCTGATGACGACGGCGCGCAACCGAGCGATTAACCGGATTCGCCGCGATCACACGCTGATCGCGAAGACGCGCCTCCTCGAGGTGTCCGAGGCAACGGAGGACACGATGAACGAGACGACATTTCCAGACGAGCGGCTTGAGCTCGTATTTACGTGCTGTCATCCCGCGCTCGCCACCGACGCGCAGGTCGCGCTGACCCTGCGGACGCTCGGCGGCCTGACCACGGGCGAGATCGCTCGGGCGTTCCTGGTCGGAGAGCCGACGATGGCTCAGCGGCTGGTGCGGGCAAAGCGCAAGATCAAGGCTGCCGGAATCCCATTTCGAGTACCCCCCGACCACCTGCTGCCCGATCGGCTCGCCGCGGTGCTCGCGGTCGTCTACTTGATCTTCAATGAGGGCTACGGTGGCCGTGGTGAACTGGCGGCCGATGCGCTACGGCTCGGACGGGCGCTGGCCGAGCTGATGCCCGACGAGCCAGAGGTATACGGCCTGTTGGCGCTCATGCTGCTGCACGACTCCCGCCGCGAGGCGCGATACCGAGGTGGCGAGCTCGTGCTGCTGGACGAACAGGACCGCTCGCTCTGGGACAGAGTGCAGATCGACGAAGGGCGGGTGGTTCTCGACCGCGCCTTGGCTCTGCACGGACGCGGGGTGGGTGGGGTCTATGTCCTGCAGGCGGCGATCGCGTCGCTGCATGCCGACGAGCCGCGTGACTGGCAGGAGATTGCTGCCCTCTATGGCGAGCTCGCTCGCCTCACCGGCTCGCCGGTCGTGGAGCTGAACAGGGCTATCGCGGTCGCTGAGGAGCAGGGTCCCGCAGCGGGGCTCGCTCTCGTCGAGCGCCTCCCCCTCGAGGACTTCCACTACCTACACTCGACGCGAGGCGAGCTGTTGCGCCGTGTCGGTCGCACCGCCGAGGCTCGCACCGCCTACCACCATGCACTGGCGCTCGTCCACGACGACGCCGAGCGCCGCCTGCTCGAGCGACGGCTCGCGGAGCTGCCTCGATGAGCTGTTGGGCGGCGGAGCTTGCACTGCTCGTTAGGCTCCAGGCGAGCATGTCGAAACGTAGCCCGATGCTCCTCAACAGCCTGTTCCGTTGTGAGTTACGGCGTGGGCGCGCTGCTCGCTCCTTCGAGGATGGCCAAGCTCCAGCTGACACCAGATACCGTGGAGCATCCGGAGGCTCGACTGTTTGTTCGCGGTTTCGGCGCGCATCAGGCAGTCGCAGCGGCGTTGGGCCTCTCCAGCCGGCGCTGGCGGAGACTCGAGCGGTCAGCCCAACGAGCACCCCTCGAAGGCACTGCGACCGCGCATCCTGGTCGAGCGACGACCGTTTGTCGACCCACATCGTGAGACAATCGGTCGAGCCGACCAACGCCATATCAGTTGTTCGGCGTTTGCGACTTTTGGATCAAAACGCGCGGCTGGAATCATGCTACTGTACCACTAGTTCTAGAATGCAGGATCCTTTTGCGATCAGCGCCACGGGGGGTTGAGGAGGCCCAAAATGGGATGCAGCATTGAGACGTGGGATGCAAAAGCCACTTCAGCTACCGACGGAAGGCGGCTGGTGGTGAGAGGCGATGGTACCTGCCCCAAAGGGGGCTTCAAACTTCATCTTGAGCCGACGAACATAGGCATCGCCCCTGAACCGGGGACAGTCGCGCTGCGCCTCGTCGTCACAGAGCCGGAGGCAGGGATTGACCGTATAACCCCGGCGCATGTGAAATTCGAAACCCACGTGAGTGGGGCGGTAAACCGGGTCCGAATCGATATTCCCGATGGAAACCTTTGGGTCGAGGTCAAGGAGTAGCGGGTCCTTGAGCTTCCCCGGTCTTCCAAACCAGCGAGAACAAGCATTCACCGAAGGTTTGAAGCTCCTCCCGACGGAAGCGGCCGATAGATACTGGGATCCGCGCAAAGGAGCTTGGTCTACGTTTCGCTCGACCGAGTTCACGATCTCGGATGTAGGACTTCCTCCGCCTCCCGACCTGCGCTTCAAGGACTCGAAGGAGGTATTCCGGCTTATTGAGCAGTCATGGTCGGAAGTCAAGGCCAAAAATACGTACGCGTTCTTCGATCCGCGCCAGCAGGGCTGGCGGACCATCACCAAAAGAGGAGGCACGCCTGGCTCCGAAGGGGACCTAGCAGAACGGGAGCGGCGTGCTAGACAAGAGCTCGACGAGTGGCAGGCGCAGTTTAATGCGGGCGTCCTAAACGCAGAAGAATTGAAGTTCCGGCGAGAAGAAGTCAAACGCAAGTACCGACTCGACAAACTTCCGTCCTAGCGCCAGCGCTGATCGTATCGTCCTCTCTGCAACCCACGTGCCGTCGAAGACGGCCTAACCGAGCCGTTCTAGCCGACACGGAGCAGGCTGCAGCCAGAAGCTGTAGTGCTTGACATCAGAACTACCGAAGCGCCAGCGTCGCCACAGCAACGACTGAGGCCGTTCTGGGACGAATTTGGTACCCAAACCCGTACGCAGCACGATCTTGAGGATCTGAGCTTCTGAACTTTTACGGCAGCAGAATATGCCATTTTGCAGGTGATTCCGAGATGGAGCCAACCGAAGTCAACGCGAACCGCTTCGCGCGAGTTCCCGGAGGGCAGGTTGGCCTTTGAGGCCGCTGGCGGGCAGCGCGTGCTCGTCGGTGGCTGGTGGCTATCGCAAGGTCTTGATGTAGGTGCGCACGAGTTCTGTGATCTCGTGGCCGATCGCCTCTGACGTGACACCAGTTGGTGGGCGCAGTATAAGGCGGTGCGTGAGGCCCTCAATCGCACTGATAACAATACGCGCAGGCAAGCAAAGATCGGCGCGGGGCGAAGCGAGACCGTCAATGAGCGCATTCGCCGCGAGAGCGACGAGTCGATCTTCCATTCGATCAAGCTCCGCCCGGAGCGCCGGTGGGAGCGGAGTTTCCTCGAAGAGAACGCGGTGGAGGCCCGGCGCGGCGGCGTGCATCGCCACCATCGCGTCAACGATATCCGGGACCACGTCGTCAAAGCCCGTGCCTGACTCCAACCGCTCAATGTGCGGTTGAAGCGTCGCTGTGCCTTCGGCGAGATGCCGCTGGACGAGCGCGATGAGGATTGTGTCCTTGTTGGGAAAGTACTGGTAAAGCGAGCCGATCGACACTCCAGCCCGCTCGGCGATCCGGTTGGTGGTTCCAGCGGCATAGCCGTAACGCTCGAAAATCTGAGCAGCCGCTTCCAATATGGCCTCGACAGTCGCCTCGGAACGCGCCTGCTTGGGGAATCTGCGCGGCGTCAGCTGACGATCGGGAATGCGAGTTGACGACATATGAGTAATTACTCAGTATATGGCTATGACTGGTCCCAGCTACGCCGATCACTCAACCTGGCGTCTTTACCAGCCCTTTCTTCCGGAGCGGCACAGACTGACCGCAAGCGGGCTACCGCGCGAGGAGACACGGACCTGGGATGGGCTCGCGCTCCATCTCGATCACTACGAGACTGCCGATGCCAAGGCTGTCATCGTTGGGCTTCACGGCGGTGGGGGTTACGGGCGCATGCTCGCCCCCATCGGTCTGTTCGCGCGCCGACTGGGATTCAACGCAGTCCTGCCGGACCTGCCCGGCTATGGCCTGAGCCGTGTGCCTCGTCGTCGGTTCAGGTACGACACTTGGGTAGCCTGCGCGCACGATTTGATCGCATCTGAAAGTCGGCGCTCGGGCCTGCCTGTGATCGCTCTGGGAGCATCTATGGGCGGGATGCTCGCCTACGATGCGGCCGCCGCGGGTGCGCCCCTGGCAGGAATCGTGGCGACAACGCTGATAGATCCTCAAGATCCCACTGTGCTTCGAGCGCTCGGGCGCAACCGCTGGGTTGGACCGCTGGGTGCGCGAATGCTCTCCTTGGCGCCTGTGGTCACCGACCCGCTCCCAATTCCGATGGCGTATGCGGCCAACATGAGAGCAATCGCAAATAGCAAGGCAGTCGCGGCGATCGTTCGCCGCGATCGGCTCGGCGGAGGACGGATCGTACCAGCCCGGTTTTTGCGAACCTGGATTAACTATTCGTCGCAGCGCGATCCGAACGAGGTCACCTTGCCGGTCCTGCTGGTCCACCCCGGCGATGACTGCTGGACGCCTACCGAATTATCCGAGCGATTCTTCAACATGCTTCCCGGACAGAAGCGCCTTGTCGCACTCGACAAGTGCGGACACTTTCCCATAGAGGAACCAGGTCTCATGCAACTCGAAGTCGCTGTGCAAGTGTTCGTTGCGGAAGTGATCGACTCAGTCAGTAGGCCCAATACCTGACCCAGGTAACCAATTCCCAACCCGGATGTGCCGATGGTTCGCGTTGACTTCAGCTCATGGAGCTGTGTAGCCAGACTCAATGCGAACCGCTTTGCGTCGCTTTCCGGCGGACAAATGTCGCTTGAGAAGGCGGGATAGCCGGTAGGCATGGCGTCTCCTTTGCTCGATGGCTGTCGATTCCCAGCACGCCTGCAACGGCGCATGCGGCCAGAAGCTCGTCGTGAGGCGTATGCCCGGCGAGAGCGATCACGGCTCCCTCGAGCGCGCCCAGCAACGCCAGCGCCACCGCCCGGGCGGGCGGTCCTGGTGGAATCGAGCCGGCTTTGCGTCCGGCGTTGATGAGCTTGACGCAGCGCTTGACCCCGGTCTCCCAGATCCGCTCGGTCTCGCGCCCCACCGGATGGTCCTGACCGGCGAACTCCAAGCGCAGCGCCATCACGACCCGCGCGATGTCGCGCCGGCAGAAGACGGCGTGGTCGCGTGCCAGCGCCAGCAGCTCGGCGACTGGGTCGGGCTGTTGCGCGGCAGGCTCACCGACCTCGCGCATCCAGTTCTCGTTGACCCACTCGATCACGGCCAGCGCCAGATCCTCCTTGTCCTTGAACTGGTGGTATAGAGCGCCCCGCGTATAACCGGCCTCGTGAGCCACCTCCTCGAGCACGAGGTTGCTGTAGCCGTAGCGCGAGAGACCGCGCGCGGCGGATTCGAGCAACGCGCTGCGCGAGCGGGCGCGGCGCTCAGTCTGAGTACGGCGCCCCCGCACTGACAGTGTCGGCGCACTCACGGAGCTCATCGACCTTGCGGCGTTCGTCCTGTATCAGTACATACATGCACGTATGTATGATACCATCCTTGCGAGCAGACGATGTCCACAGTCTCGTCCCAGCACTCCAACCCTCTCTCTGTGCGTCGCGACGGACGCGCAGACACCTCGACCGTCCGGTGGCGGCGCGAAGTTCCCGAGGGTCGTTTATCCGCTACGACCGACGGCTCGCAGCGTTCGTCTGGCCACCGGTGTCCCTCATCCACCGTCAAGTGGCGCTCGCCCTGGTACGCAGCGCGATGCGAGCGCAGTGATCAAGACCCAGCATCACATGTATGAAGGGGCAAGCGAGACTCCCGAATAGCGCGCACACCTCCCGTCCTTGGCGCATCCATGAGATCACCGCCGACTTTCGGCTCGAGGACGTGTGGGCGCTGCCCGTGCGCGGTGAGAAGAGCGACTTCCCCGCGCTCGTGCAGGGCTTCGCCGCCGGCGATCCCTCGCAGAGCTACTGGCCTGTTCGCGCGCTGTGGACGATCCGTTGGAGGGTCGGCGAGCTGCTCGGTTGGGATGATGCAGAGACCGGGCTTGGAGAGAGGGTGCCGACGCTGCGCCAACGCCTGCCGGGAGACTTGCTGGACGCGCCAGGGCCCGACTTCGACACGCTCCCATTCACCTCGCTGTACCTGATCGAGGACGAGTTCGCCGCGGAGATCGCCAACCGCACCATGCATGGGGTCATGCACCTCAGCTGCGTTGCTGACGGGACAGGCCGCTACCGGGGCCAGATGGCCGTCTTGGTCAAGCCAAATGGGCTCCTCGGGGCCATGTATATGGCCGCAATCAGACCCTTTCGGCACCTGATCATCTACCCCGCGATGATGCGACAGATCGAGCGCGACTGGACGCAGTCAGATCGAACCGGTCTTCCGCGTACCCGCGGCTCGCATTGAGTCGGTCTCATGGACGCGGGCGGGCGAAGACTAAACCGTAAAGCTCGGGTTGAGGCTTTGCGGCGAGCCCTGGTAGGCAGCCCCCTGGCCGGGTAGCCTCTCAATATAAGGAGGGCGGGAAACCTTGGAGGATTGTCTGTCCTTGGTCTCCCGCCCTATGTACTGAACCGCCAGGGTATACCGCGTTTACTGCAGCCGGCTAATAGCTGATGCCGCCTACCGTCGAACCTGTGACGTTAAACGTAAGCAGTGGCCCTTCGAAGGAGGTGACCACCTCAGGGTACGTCCCGGTCAAGACCCCGCTTGCACCTGCAAAACGTCCGGTGCCACCGGTGATCGGCTGTTCCACGTTGACATCGCTGCTGACCAAGAATCCTTCAGGGCCAGCGGTTACCGTGCCTTTTGATTCTCCGAACAGCTTGTCGCCGTTGGCGGCTGTGATGACAAACGAGTCGCCATAGTTAAAGGAGCCGAATTCGTTGAAAGAGAACGATCCGTTGCCTTCGATCGTGCCCTTCCCGAAGTGGGAACCGGTAATCGTCCCTTCATAGTGGTTAGTGGACGTTTCCAGATTAGAGACGCTGGTCATAGAGACAGTGACCTTGAACGGCCGGTTGGTTCCCTTGGACTTCGCTAGTGCGCTTGCAGGGGTGAGGATGACCATCGCGAGCATCAGGCTTGCGAACATGATCGCTTTACGCATAATCAACTTCCTTCCCGGCCTCTCATGAGGCTCATAGCTTTGGTAAGGTCAAAAAGGCCACCAAATATGGTCTGTCGGGTCAGCTTCGTTCTCCGGAACGACTCTAAAATCCTATGATACGCACCGAGCGTCGTCAAATGGAATATGGCCCGCCAAGCGGTCCCGCACTACGCTTCCGGCTCGCTGAACACGTCGAGCAGCTCGTCGGGGTTGCGTGGGCCTGCTCCCTGGAGGACAGCAAGCAGGCGCTCCAGCCATTCGTGAGCACCAATCTCGTCGATGAGCTTCAGGTTAGCTTCGACCCACTGAGCCTCGGTCGTTAGTGGCTCGTGCTCAGTGGCGAGGTCAGGATTGATGTTGATCGCGTAGTAGGGGTTAATCAGCATGTTCTTGACGTCATTGTCATTCATGGCTCCACGTGACCGAGTTTATGAGCTACCTAAAGCTTACCGGCAAACCCTGAAGAGCGATAGGGCCAAATGTGGCACAAGCGGCAAAGGGCGAACTAGCCCCTCCATCCGCTATGGCGAACCGATCGTCGAGGAGACAACAGCGCGACGTACCGCCGCCCGAAGGCTGTCGAAGCCGTCAGGTGAGGCCTCATATACGTAGTATCGGAGATGCTGGAGATCGCTGGGAATATCGGCCGCACTCTGGCTAATCATTATGGCGGGAACGCCAACCGTATGGGCAATGCCAAGCTCGTAAAAGACGTTTGCATTGCGTCCTGTGCAATCAGCGATCACAAGAGTGCTTGCACAAATCGCTGACCATATATCTTGCATAACGGCAGTGTGGGTGTAGAAATCATCACTGCGAGCGATCGACAGATTAAGTTCGTTCGCAACCGCGGAGAGGTGGGTCTCGTACACAGGACAAAGACCCTACCTCGAACGGCATCAGCACGAAAATGTCTGCTTGCTCTAGGTGCTCACCCGGAGGCCAAAGGTGGGGTGGCAAAGCAGTGGTATGGCAGAGTCAGGCCTTCTCGACCCTATTCGGACCGTGCTTATAGCGTCAGTCGTCTTCATCCAGTTGGGTGTTGTCCGCCAAACATCCTCGCTCTCCCACATAAAGTCGTACAGGCAATGGCGCACTGTAGCGACGGTCTTGGCGCTACTCATTCCGTCGACAGCCACGAGACTGGCTTCTGCAAGGTCGATAAGAGTCCAAATCAGCCCATTGGACCCGGCCCTACGTTTAGACCGAGATCAATCAAGCAGATGATCAAAGGTTGCGCCGGACTGCTCATTGAGGCTCCGCAGGACAAGTTCGCCTGTTAGCGGGACCCAGCGCTTCTTTCGCATCTCATCCAAGTCGAGGGAGTTTAGCCGGCGGGAACTGGACTCGCAGAGGACAGGGGACGGCTCCGCTGATGTCGCACAATCGGCGTTGAGCGTCGTCTCCCCGCTGAGCTGGCGTAGTTCGCGCGGATTGATAAAGCCCAGCCGCAAATCGGCTGGGCTTCTTTGGTGTCCTGACGGTCATGACCATCCGAAGCTTCGAGAGCTACGGTTCGTCCGTGGCATCGAAGGTGGTTTCTTCGGTGTCCACAGGCCGGGGCGGGCGTGACAGCGCTCGTCCCAGCCACTCGGTTTTTTGGTTGATGCGCGCGATCAGAGCAGAACCCGCGCTGGATCGCAAGGCCGAGCTGATGTCGCCGACGGATCCGATGCCGACGCTGGCCTACTCTGCGCGCCAGCCAAGCGCAGAGGCGCCTCAGAAGTGCAGGCGGAAAAGAGTGCCGCGCACGCTCCGGGCCCCGAGACCGCAACGTGGGTGTGCGGTGGACTCGCTGGTAGGCTGAGGGTATGGCAACTCCCCGAGCAGTCAAGATGATCGACGTCGATGCCCGTCTGCTGGAGGAGACCCGTAACGCGATGAAGCCCTCCGCGGAGGCGGCCGATGCCGAGGTGGTCGAGCGGGCGCTGCGGTCCTACGTGGGGCGCCGGGCGCTTGAGGTCTCCCAGGCGATGAGCGGGCTCTCCGAAGAGGACGCGATGCGGATCGCCAACGAGGAGCTGCACGCGATGCGCCGCGAGCGTCGCAGCGCCGCGTGACGCGGGTCGTCATCGACCCGGGCGTCCTGGTCTCTGCATTCATCTCCCCAAAGAAGGCCGCGCCTGCGCTGCTCGTGGATGCGTTCCTCGACGGGAACCTTGAGGTGCTCGTCTCCCCGGCGCTGATCGCCGAGTTGACCGACGTGCTGGGGCGCGAGAAGTTCTCCGCGCACGCCGCAGAGGGTCGTGCGGCGGCGTACATAGCGGTCCTCCTCGATCGAGCGAAGACGGCCAAGGACGCGGCACCCGGCTCTCCGAGAACTGCCGACGCCGATGACGACTACCTGATCGCGCTCGCCCAAGCGCACCGGGTCGATGCGGTCGTGTCCGGTGACCGGCATCTGCTGGACGCGACATCGAGCGAGCTGCCGGTGCTCACGCCACGCGAACTGGCCGACCATCTCGATCTCGCGCCTGCGGGCTGATGTCCAACAATCGTCGCCGCCTCGCTCTGATCTCGATGCGGTGCCGGACGAGGGTTCCACCCCGCTATGCCTCATGACTGCCGGACGCTACCAAGCTGTACCTTGACGTTCGGCCGGAAAGGCTCTCACATGATCGGGCGCCCGTTTATCGTCCTGAGCAGGCACCAGCGCCCGCTTCACTCGGACGCCCGCTCTGCCACGAAGGCAGCACGGTGGGGCCAACCGGCTTGCTCTGCCTACGATGCAGGTCGTGTGGACTAGCGACGTAGCTCTGCTTGTAGCCGGGTTGCGAGGCGGACGGATGCCTCGATCTCGACTTGGCGGATCGAGACGCTCTCGACGCTGAGCCCAAATGGAACACCGACGCGCCGGCAGAATGCGATCAGCTCGACGGCCGTAGCGACGGCTTGATCGTAGGACGCGTCGAGGGTGTCGTCCGCGTGGCGTAGCTCGTTCTCGATCCAGTGCGGCACATCGACACCGAGCCACTGAACGAACTCCAGTGTCTTCAGCGAGCCGCAGACCGAGAACGTGAACACGATCGGTGCTGGCTTGACGTCACGAGCGGCACACTCGTAGTGATAATCGGAGACCAAGTTCTTCGCGGCATTGACGTCATAGACGATCTGGGTGACAAAGAACGAGCAACCTGCCGCCTGCTTCGCTAGCAGACGGACGTGCTCCCTGCGCCCGCGCGTGTGCCGCTCTGGGATCGCGACACCTCCGAGGAGGAGATCCGGGCGCACCTCGGTCCTGAGTTCGTAGGCGCGCGACAGGGACGTTGCTACCGCCGTCTCACGAGAGGACGCACCGACGAACACCGACAGCGCGTGGGTTGGGGCTTGTTCGCTGAGCCACGAGCGAAGACGTTGCTCTGGGTACTTGCTGACAGCGCGGTACACGATGGCGGGCACTTCCAAGCCAACGAGATCGCGAGCGAGGTAGTCGGCTGGGTCCATCGTGGGTAGGAACGGAAAGGGGCGTTCCTCGGGATTGCGGTCGCTCTCGTCATCAATGTCGTAGAGCACGAGGCCGTCGAGGCCTACAGGGCGCAGGCGCTCGAGCGTTTTCGCGGCGATCTGACCGGCTTGCTCCGGTTCTGTCGTCAGGCGCGGTGGGGTCAGCGCGAACAGCAAGAACTCACCCGTCCCCTCGGCAATGCGCCGCTGCAGCTCCACGCGCTGAAGCGTAACTAAACGCCTACGCACGACGGCCGGGCGCTGGGTTGTGAGCTTGCTGTAGCAGCCGCGCCACGGCGTCTCACGTCCACAAGAGCCGCGTCGAATGCTGCTAGGACGCGCCATCCTGCGGGAGTCGCCGCGAGTCACGCAATTCAGGACGCCCGTGAGGTAGCCGATCCCGCCGCGTCTGGCACGCAGCACGGGCGCGAAGCGGGCGTCACGGCGCGATCTCGCCGCTCTCGACCCTCGTCTGTCGCTGACCGCAAGTCTGCCCCGTTACTACTCAAGCGACCGCCGGAAGCCGACGCTCGAAGGTCCGCGCTCGAACGGACGTGCCGCTTCGCTACGTTGGCAGAACACTGCGGCAGATTCGGTCGCGCTACTGCACCGGACGACTTCCAAGCACGGCAACTGTGGAGCGGCACGCGCCCGCTTGCGCCAGGCGAAGCGGAAGCACTTGCATCGCCGGGTCTCCGATCCGGTCGCGCGCGAAGCAGAAGCGATCATTCACGCAGTCCGGCGGCGCAGGGTGAGCGCTCCCAGCGCGAGCGCGATGAGCGTCGAGCCGATGATGACGCAGACGTCCACTGCCATCCCTCGGCCGAGCGATCGTGGGCTGGTGGCGCGTGCGAGGGCGTCGAAGGCGTAGGTGAGCGGCAGCGCGCGGGACACCGAGTACAGTGGCGCCGGCATCTCGTTGCGAGCGATGAACAGCCCGCACAGCAGCAGTTGGGGGTAGATGATGGCCGGCATGAACTGCACCGCCTGGAACTCGGTGCGTGCGAATGCGCTCACGAACAGGCCGAGTGCCATCCCGAGCACCGCGTTGCCGACCGCGAGCAGCCCGAGCAGCCATGCGCCGTGCGGGGCACTCAGCCCCAGCGCGATGAACCCGACGAAGCACACCACGACCGCCTGGAGCGCCGCGAGCAGGCCGAACGCGATCCCGTAGCCCGCCAGCAGGTCGGCCTTGGCGATCGGCAGCGACATCAGCCCCTCAAGCGTTCCACTGGTGCGCTCGCGCAGCATCGCTATCGACGTGACGAGGAACATGATGATGAACGGGAACAGACCGCACATCGGCGGCCCGATCGCCTGAAAGGTGTGGGGCCGGTTTTCGTAGACGAAGTACATCAGCGTCAGCAGGATCACCGGGACCGCGAGCAGCAGCGCGAGCGTGCGCGGGTCGCGGCGGATCTGCTACAGCACCCGCCCTGCCGTCGCCAATGTGATCCGGGCGCTCACGAAGACGCCGCCTGTTCGATGACGGCGAGGAACGCCCGGCCGAGATCGTGCTCGCCGGTCTGCGTCCGCAGTCGCCCGGGCGTGGTCTGCTCCAATAGCGCACCCTCGCGCATCATCAGCAGCTCGTCGCACTCGCTCGCCTCGTCCATCACGTGGCTTGAGACCAGCAGCGTGCTTCCCGCGGCCGCCAGCTCGTGGAAGGTGTCCCACAGTTCTGCTCGCAGGACGGGGTCCAGGCCGACCGTGGGCTCGTCGAGCACCAGCAGCTCGGGGTGGCCCAGCAGCGCCGTCGCGAGCGACACGCGGGAGCGCTCGCCACCGGAGAGCGACCCCACGACCTGATGCTCGCGCTCCCCCAAGCGCACCGTCTCGATGACCTGGGAGATGCGCTCGCGGCCCACGCCCACGACGGCAGCGAAGTAGCGCAGGTTCTCCTCGACGCTCAGATCGCTATAGACCGACGGGGCCTGTGTTACGTACCCCACGCGCCGTCGCAGCTCAGGTGAGCCAGCCAATTCGCCCAGAACCCCGACGCGACCACCCGCGACGATCTGAACACCCACGATCGCACGCATCAAGGTCGACTTGCCGCACCCACTCGGACCCAGCGGGCCCGTGACCGACTGGCCAGCCACCCGCAGCGAAACGCCATCGAGCACCAGCCGCTGCCCGCGAAACGACACGCAGACCCTCGATCTCGACCGCCGCATCAACCACGAGGTGCACAAGCTACCGCCGACGCCCACCTACCCCCTTCCCCACACACGCCCGTGAGCCATCCTGTGTTTGGCGGAGACTCCGTGGAACCCAGGCGGCTCACCCGAGCACCTGGCCCCGGCGATCCAACGCCAGCGTCGCCGGAAAAGCCAGCGGCCCGCCGCTCCTAAAAGCGATGCTTGATCTTTGCTTGATCTCTGCCGTGGCCCGTCGCTGCCGCCAGCCCCAAAACAGGCCAATTAGCAGGCATTTCTCAAGTGGAGCCAACAGGACTCAATGCGAACCACAGCCCGGTTCGCATTGAGTCAGGTTGCATGGAGCCAGCCGACCTCAAGTCGAACCGCTCGGCGCGGCTTCCCAGCGGGCGTATGGCGCTGGACGACGCGGGATAGCGTCCGCGGGTCGCCGATCCAGTTAGGGCCGCCGGAAAACCGAGTGGGTGCCGACGCGTCGCCAGATGACGTGCGCCTCGCCCGGTCGAACCTCTGCGCCGTACTCGAAGGTCGCACGGCCGTCCGGTGCCCAGGTCATCTCCCACACGCCACGATGGCCCTGCACCCGCTTGACGCGCAAACGCGGATGGAAGCTCTGGCCCCCATCGGCGATGTCAGCGATGAACTGCACAAGCGCGTCGCGGAACGCTCGCTGCTGTTGCGGGGTCAGGCGGTCCCAATCGCGCCAGAACGACGCGAGGACTTCACGCGTCGGCATCGAGCGGCTTCGTCCGCTCGTCCAGGGCCGCTAGGAACTCCGCATCGTTCTCGTAGGTCATAACGCGACCTGCTGCTCGATCGTCGTCCGCCTCGCGCTCCTTCTCCTGCCACTCCCGCGTCCAGAACCACGCCTGCTCGGGGTCTATGCGCCCGGCGCTGATGTCGCCAAGCAGGACCGCAGCGCCATCTACCGCGCCATCCGGCAGACGGTCCACCAACTCGTGCAGCTCAGCCTTCGTCATGCCCTGATTGTCGCACGAACGCGCCCCATTCTCGAAGTGCGGTTCGACCACCGTCACGATCGCCACCCGTGAACCGCCGCATCCGCGGTTATGGAGCCAACCAGACTCAATGCGAACCACTTTGCGCGGCTTCCCGGTGGGCGGATGGCGCTCGGCGGCGGCGAGTAGCGGCGAGGCGCTCGAACACAGAGTGTCAGCGAGCGGGAGTTGCCGATGCCCGCGTGCAGTCAGCAAGCGAGTCGGATTCACCCCGGTGCGTCGCGTAGATATCTTCGACCCACCGATACCCGCGTCTGCTTGACAACGAGGCGCGTAGCTGTTCGTAGCGCTCGGGCATCTCCCGCACTTGTTTCGGGGCTTGCTCCGGCAGCACGATGGGGTAGAGCAGAGAAGCCGCGGTCAGATCGGCGACGCTGAACTGGTCGCCCACGAGGTACTCGCGGTCGCCAAGCTCGGCCTCGAGGCGATCGAGGACGGTGAGCACCATCGACGTCGCTCGCTGCGCTGCGTGCTCGCTGTTCGCGCGGTAGCGAAGACCTGTACCGGCCGATAGCAGGTGGGCATACGGCGTCGCCGCCCACTTGGAGAACACGGGCGCCGCTCGAGCGGCAATCGTGCCGAGGCGCTCGGGATCCCCGCGAAGTTCGTGCCAAACCAAGCGGCGTATCGTTGGCCCGAGCTCGCGGTCGAAGTAGTCCTCCAGCTCCAATGCGCGCATACGCTTGCGTGGGTCGGCGGGATAGAGCGGAGGATCTGGGAAGCGCTCCTCCAGTGCCGCGATGATCGCGGTGGAGTCGGCGAGCTTCTCACCATCGAGTTCGAGGATCGGCAGCGTGCCCGAACGCCCGCGCGTCAGCCACAGCGCAAGGACTATGTGCAAGCCGGGCGGCGGCCCGCAGCGCTCGTACTCGACGTCCTTGATCTGGAGCGCCCAGCGTGCCTTCTCGCTGAAGTGCGACATCTCTATATGCCAGAGCACTGTCTGCATGTCGCACCATCTTCGCAGCCAGGCAAGAGAAGCGACGACCCGCACCCCGATAACAGAGGTCTATGGAGCCAACCGGGATCGAACCGGTGACCTCCTGCTTGCAAAGCAGGCGCTCTCCCATCTGAGCTATGGCCCCAAGCCCCCGAGTTTAGGGGAGACATCGGGGCTGAGAACGTCTATTTGTCGAAGTCGAAGTCGCGCGGCGGACGCTGCTCGAACCACAGCTGCTCCTGCTCGGGCGTATCGCGCAGGAAGTCGGGGGTCTCCTCCAAGACGTCCTCGATGGACTCATCCGGTTGCCCCGATGCTTCGGTGCCTTGGGGATCCCGAACCAACGCGCCATCTCCTGGCATCTCCCATTCGACGGGGTCATCTGCGATGTCCTGCTCCAGAGGAGCATCATCCGTCGAAGGGCTCCCCCCAACCGGTCCTACGGCGACCGGTCCCACTGGGGCGGTATCGCGGCTAGATTCGTCGTCCAGAACTGTCCGCATGTCCAGCTCGGCGGTTTCTTGCCCCACGTTCGAGAATCCTTGGGTGCCGTCTGGCTGCGACGGCTGCGCGGGAGCGTCTTCCGTCGGCAGAGTGCTTGCGGCAGCTAGGTCTATGGGGGTGTCGATAGGCGTGTCGACGCCATCATCTGTGCTCGCTGGCACGTCGCCGCGAACGGGACCAAAGGCCTCGTGCTCCTCGTGGGCGACCAGCCCGGGGTCGGCGCCCCGTAGGCGCTTGAGCTCCAGATGCTCGCGGATAGCGTCGTCGAGCAATCCCATGCGCTGGCAAACCATACTGCGCCGGTCAGCCGCTCTTGGCTACCGCTCGGCGATCGCGCCATTACACTTGCAGATCCCGCCCAGGCTATCGCGGGCATATGGGGCTATAGCTCAGTTGGGAGAGCGCCTGGATCGCACCCAGGAGGTCGGGGGTTCGAGTCCCCCTAGCTCCATCGCTACAGAAGCCCTGCAATTGCAGGGCTTCTGGCGCTTGTGGGATCGGAAGAAATCGGCGTGTCGCCGGACTCCCGCTGGCTGACCTTGGCTTGTAGCTGCTCTGCACAGCCGACTGTGACGGTCTGGCGGGGAACACGCCGCCAGTTCGCTGATCGTGGCGCGGGCTATGGATCAACCAACCCGCGGCAGGGCACCGTCACCAGCGGCGCCCTCATTATGCTGGAGCGATGACCGACATCGGCGATGGTCAGTTCCACAAGGGCCAGCCTGTCTGGGTGGTGCAGGGCGACGGCTCGCAGTGGGCCGCCGAGTACGTAGGTGAGGGGGAGATGAGCGCGTGGTTTGGAGGATCGCCCACGGTCATCGTCGTCTATCCCGACACCCACGCTGGCGCGGCCGTCGAGGTTGACCGCGTGATCCCGCGCGACGCGCCCGCCTGAGAGGCTCCAGGACTCCCGGGCTGTTTCCGCCGGCGTTTATTCGGTGAATCCAGATGGGACTCCATTTTGAAATCACCCAGCACTTTCTCGACGAACCCGGCCAGCGGGCCGGCTTCGTGCTGCTGGGCGCGTTCCTAGCGTCGTTCCTGTTCATCCGCACGAGCGCTCGCCTGATCCGCAGCCCCCGGGTCACATGGTGGCCCGGCAGCGTGACGACGAGCGGCGGCCTGCACCTGCACCACCTCGTCTGGGGGATCGTGCTCATCCTGAGCTCGGGCTTCCTCAGCTTCGCGCTCGCGCCCGGCAGCCCGTGGCACGAGGTGCTGGCCGCGTCGTTCGGCATCGGCGCGGGACTCACGCTCGACGAGTTCGCGCTGTGGGTCCGCCTCGAAGACGTCTACTGGACGCAGGAGGGCCGGGCCTCGCTCGACGCCGTCGTCGTCGCGGCGCTGCTGGGCGGTCTGGTCGTTCTCGGCCTGGCGCCGTTCGACCTCACCAACCAGCGCTCCGCGGTCACCTCGATCGTGATCGTCGTGGCGATCGACGTGCTCCTGTGTGTGCTGACGATCCTCAAGGGCAAGCCGATGCTCGGCCTGATCGGCGTGTTCATCCCGCCCGCGTCGCTCCTCGGCTCGATCCGTCTGGCCGCGCCCACCTCGCCCTGGGCTCGCCGGCGCTATCCGGCGGATGGGCGCAAGATGGCCCGCTCGCGGGCGCGCTTTGAGCGAGTGCGCAGTCGTCGCCGTCGGGTGCTCAACGCGATCGGCGGCGCCCCCAGCCCACCCATTTGAGCGGACCGCACGACTCCGTATTGTGACTCGCCAACATGCCCACCCAAGCCCTCGCGCTGGCGCTGGCCGGTTCGATCTACCCGCCTGCCGTCGCCGCCGTGATCGCGCTCGGGCGAGGATCGGAGGTCCGCTCGCGCGTGTTCGCGTTCGTGTTCGCGGCGCTGCTGGTCACCTACGCGATCGGCACGCTGCTCCTGCTCGTCCTGGTCGAACTCGGCGTGACGGGGTCACTGCACGTGACTCCCGGCGCCGCGGTCGACCTCGCGCTCGGGGTGCTGCTGATCGGGCTGGCGATCCGCCTGCACCGCCGGCGGCCCGACCCGGCGGCGGCCAAGCCGAGTGGCGGCGGGTCGCCGTCCAAGCTCGAGCGCTACCTGGAGAGCCGCCGGCTGGCGTTCGTGCTCGGCATCACCCTGTATGTGCTGCCGTCCCCGATCTACATCGGCGCGGTCAAGGCGATCGCCGATGCTCGCTTCTCAACTAGCGAAGAGCTGCTCGCGCTCGGCGTCGTTGTGGTGGTGATGCTGTGGATGATCGAGCTGCCGATGCTAATGCTGCTCGCCGTTCCCGCCCGCGCGGCGGCCACGCTCGCCGGCATCAACCTGTGGTTCGCCCGCCACGGCCGGTCGCTGGCGATCGTGGCGTCCGCCGCGGTCGGGGGCTATTTCGTCGTTACGGGCCTCGTCGATCTGATTGAGTAAGCCTCCGAGTCGGCGAGTGGTGGGGCTCGGGCGTAGCGATCCTCCTCGGCTCGCCGTGCGGGGATCAGACCTCCGTGTCGGCGGGCGCCCCGCTTACTCCGCCATGCTTGGTCTCTCGCCTGGCTTGTCTTTTGGCTTTGCGTGCCGCCGACTGTTCGGCGCTCTTTTGGCGCGCTTCGGTGTAGGACTGCGCGACGAGCGTTTTGCCGCTGCTCCAGCCGAACGCCCGGATCAGCAGCACGATCGCCAACAGGATGCTCCAGGCGGTGACCACGAGCTGCTGGGCCACCGAGTAGGCGGTCGCGTTCGACGCGCTGGTCACGCCACGCAGCGAGACCACGTTGAACGCCTGCGTGACCCCCGCGCCGCCCGGAGTGACCGCGGTTGCGTTGGCGATCGAGTTGCTCGCCACCACGCGCATGATCGTGTGAAAGCTGACCGGTATGTCGTACGCGCCAAGAAACACTGCGATGATGCCGAGCCCCGCCGCCCAGCTGATCGCCTGGGGAAGCACGACGCGCCCAAGGAAGCGGCGGGGATTGACGAGGATCTTGCCCCCCACCTTCGCCTGCTCCCACCACTGCTTGATCCGCTCGCGCAGCATCTGCGCGACCAGGAACAGGAGCATGGCGATGCCCGCGAGCAGGATCACGGTCGCCCACGGGTGTTCGCTGATGAACCCCAGCTGCAGGTCGAACGAGCCGCCTACGGTCAGGAACAGGTACAGGTAACACGCCGTACCGATGAGCGTGAAGAAGATCTTCTCGACCGCCAGGCTGCCTAGCACGCCGGCGAACGCCGCGCCGGCGATGATCGTCGTGAACATCAGCAGCATCGCCACCGTACCCAGGTTCGCGGGCAGCACCCAGTTGAGTGCTACAGCCGCGGCGTAGCAGGCGAGCACCTGCACGAGCCGGACGCCCGCGCCCGGGTACCCGTAGTGCAGGATCGAGTACCAGGACAGCCCCACCATCGTCGTCTGCAGCGTGATCAGCGCCAGCGCCCCGAGCAGGCTGGCGAGCGGGATGGTCGTGATCGTGTCCCAGATGTGCCGAAACCACGCTTCGATGTTCCAGCCGAACAGCGTCGCGGCAGCGCCGATAACGACGAGCACCAGCACCCCGACCAGGATTCGTCTCACGTGCTTAGATTAGGCTGTCAGCAGCCGTTCTGATTTTCTAGATATAGCGCGCGCCCGTAGCTCAGTGGTCAACGGTTCTCTTCGGGGAGCCAAAGAGCAGCGGTCTTTCAAGCCGCAGGCCGCGGGTTCGATTCCCGCCGGGCGCACTTTACTCGTCCCTCTGCTCACGCTACTCTCCACCCTCAGCGATCGCCTGCCAGGCGGCTTCGGCGCCCATGAACGGGGCGAGCGCGATGTACACGACGTGGTCGGCCAGCTCGGGCAGGCGCCGGGTGTGGCCGCGCAGGACGTAGTCATGCAGCAGCTCATACACGCCCCCGACGATCGCCTCACCGACGACCGGCGCGGGTCCAAGCGGGGGCGAGTCGGGTGCCATGCGCAGGTCGAGCAGCCCGGAGTAAAAATCGTTCGCCTCGTTCGCCCGCTGGGCCATATGCGGGTAGGCGACCATCACGTCC
>Ga0070711_100000471_pt1 | contig 21056 bp, 21 predicted proteins | sample LARL53metaG_FD_65452 | JGI IMG/M metagenome (GOLD analysis project Ga0070711, IMG submission 65452) | Corn, switchgrass and miscanthus rhizosphere microbial communities from Kellogg Biological Station, Michigan, USA - LAR L5-3 metaG | ecosystem: Host-associated > Plants > Roots > Rhizosphere ... | reverse complement strand
CGCGGCCGCGGTGGTGGTCATGGTGGCGGCGTGGCCGTTGTACCAATACTCGCGGAAAGAGCTGGCCCCGATCGAGGACCAGAGCCACATCAGCCTGTTCATGCAGGCGTCACCCGACGCCTCCCTGGAGGCGACCAACAAGGCATCGCTCCAGGTGGTGAAGGCGGTCACGTCCTTCCCCGAAGCGAAGTTCATGTGGTCGATCACGGCCAACTGGGGTGGGTTCGGCGGCATGGTCGCGAAGAACTTCAAGGAACGGAAGCGGACCACCGAGCAGATGTACGGCCAGGTGTACTATGCGGTGTCGAAAGTGCCGGGACTTCAGGTGTTCCCGCGCCTCGACCCCCCCCTGCCATCGCCGGGCCAATACGACGTCGAGCTGATTCTGGCGAGCGACCTCCCGCCCGAGCAGATGCTGCAGACGGTGGGAACGGTGCTGGGTGCCGGCTGGAAGAGCGGCAAGTTCCTGTACGTCGACACCGACTTGAAGATCGATCTCCCCGAGGCGCGGGTCGTGATCGACCGCGACCAGGTGGCCGATTTGGGCCTCGACCTGGCGGGAGTGGGCCGAGAGCTCGGTACGCTGCTCGGCGGCGCGTACGTCAACCGGTTCAACTACTACGACCGGAGCTACAAGGTCATCCCGCAGATCGGCGACGACCGCCGGACCACTGTGGGTCCCTTGCTCGATCTCAAGATCAAGACGCCGAGCGGCCGACTAGTGCCGGTCTCGACCTTCACGCACATCGAGTCGAGCACCGCGCCGCGCACGCTGAACCGGTTCCAGCAACGGAACGCGGTCCGGATCTTCGGTGGCGTCAAGCCCGGCGTGACGAAGGAAGAGGGTCTGCGCGTCCTGGAGGCCGCGGCCACGGCCGCGGCCGGCCCGGGTGTGGGGCTCGACTACGCGGGTGAATCCCGCCAGATCCGTCTGGAGGGCGCGGCGCTCACCGTCACCCTCGGCTTCGCGGTGATTCTGATCTACCTGGTGCTCGCGGCGCAGTTCAGGAGCTTCCGCGATCCGCTCATCGTGTTGGTGGGCTCGGTGCCGCTCGCGATCTCCGGGGCGCTGGTGTTCAGCTTCTTGAACCTCACCACGATCAACATCTACTCCCAGGTGGGGCTGATCACGCTGGTCGGGCTGATCGCGAAGAACGGCATCCTGATCGTACAGTTCGCCAATACCCTGCAGGCCCGCGGCGTGGAGAAGCTGGCCGCGCTGCGCGAGGCGTCGCTCACGCGACTCCGGCCCGTGCTCATGACGTCGGCGGCCACGGTCTTCGGGCATCTCCCGCTCGTGTTCGCGACGGGACCGGGTTCCGCGGCGCGCAACAGCATCGGGACCGTATTGGTGGCCGGCATGACGGTGGGGACGATCTTCACCCTGTTCGTCGTTCCGGTGTTCTACTCGCTCATCGCGGCCGAGCATCATCCCGAGACCGAAGCGGATGACGAAGGGCTCGCGCCTGAACCCGCTATTGCAGGGGAGGCGTCGTATGCGTAGCGCGACGATCTATTCTCTCGGGGTCTTCGCGCTGTATGGATGCGCAACGGCCCCCGGTTACCGCTCACCGGCCGTACAGGCCCCGGCCTCGTATCGGGAGATTGCCGACTCGGGTCGTGTCACCCCGCACACGTACGTCGCGGTGGCTTCGAGCCCGACGTCGGCGGCTCCGGCGTCCGATCAACCGGCTGTGTCGTCTGACTATTGGGAGAAGCTGGGGGACTCGACGCTGTCGCGTCTCGTGGGCGACGTCCTGCGCGCCAACCTCGACGTCCGGAGCGCGCGGGCGCGCGTGGGCGCGGCGCGTTCCGATCGGGTGCGCACCGCGCTGAACCTCACACCTTCGGCGACGGTGGCCGCCGGGTATTCGCGGCAACGGTTGTCCAGCGCCACATTCCCCGGCTTCAGCGGGGTCTTTCCCGATCAGAACGTCTGGGACGCGGGTGTCAACGCGTCGTGGGACCTGGACATCTTTGGTCAAATCCGGCATAGCGTCCAGGCGCAGGGTGCGTTTGTGGGCGTAGCCGAGGAGAACCTGCGCGACGCGCAGGTGAGCCTCACCGCCGAAGTGGCCCGCGCGTACTTCGAGCTGCGGGGAGCACAGGAGCAGCTCCAGGTTGCGCGGCAGAACGCCGAGAACCAGCGCCGCACGTTCGAGGTCACGAAGCAGCGCCTCGATGCCGGGCGCGGCACCGCGTTCGACACGGAGCGAGCGCAGGCCCAGCTGAGCTCGACGCTGGCGTCGATTCCCGCCCGCGAAGCGCAAGTGGCGGCCGCGCAGTATCGGATCGGCGCGCTGGTGGGCCGGTCGCCCACCGAGGTTGCGCGTGAGCTCGAGCAGGCTGCTCCGCTGCCCTCGCTTCCCGATGTGACGTCGATCGAGAATCCCGAGGTCGTGGTGCGGTCCCGTCCGGACGTGGCCGCCGCGGAGCGGCAGACCGCGGCACAGGGAGCGCTCGTCGGAGCCGCGAAGGCGAGCTACTTGCCGCGCCTGAGCATCGGTGGGAGCGCGGGCTATTCCGCGCCCGAATTCAACACCGTGGGCAACCAGTCATCGATCCGCTACGTGGTCGGGCCGGTGATCACGTGGCCGGGGCTCAACCTGGGCAGGGTAAAGGCGGAGGTCGACGCGGCGGAAGCGCGGGAAGACGCCGCCCGCGCGCAGTACAATCAAGCCGTGCTGGCCGCGATGCAGGACGTGGAGACGAGCCTCAGCCAGTATCGCGCGGCCCGCGTGCGGGTGGAGCGGCTGCAGGAGGCGAGCGCCGCGAGCGAGCGCGCGGCAGAGCTGGCGCGGCTGCGATTCAGTGAGGGGATCACGGACTTCCTTCAGGTGCTGGACGCGGAACGGACCGAGCTCCTGGCCCAGGACCAGCTAGCGCAGGGGCGGATCGACGCGGCGACGGCGTACGCGGCGCTGTACAAGGCAGTGGGGGGAAGGTAGGGCGCCTCAGAGTCACCGGCCGCTCGAGGACAGCGCATCTTCCAGAGTGATGCGCTGCCGAGCGCGGTAGGCCAGGTTGGCCATGTGCGCGGCGACGGCGGTACGGTAGCCGAGCTCGACCGGGGCGTTCGGCCGCCGGCGCGAGCGCACGCAGTCGAGAAACGTCGCCATGTGGTTTCCGTCAGGGGCGCGACCGGTGATGGCCTCTCCGTTGGCGCGATTGGCGGGCTCCGGGTAGTAGTGGACCCCCGACGTCAGCCGGCCGGTCACCATGTCGGTCGAGCCCGAGAGGCGCTCGATCGTTCCATGCGAGCCGAGCACGCGCTCGCCCAGACCGTAGTGGCTGTTGCTGAACGTGGATTGCCACGTCACCACAAGGTCCGTGGGGAACTCGAAGGTGACGGCGATCGTGTCTGGCACCTCTCGGCGGTCCTTCTCCGAGAAAATGCCGCCCGACATTGAGGCCGCGGTGGGGAGTGGCAGGTCGAGGAGCCCCATGATCCACGACATCTGATGTACCATGTTCTCGGTGACGTTCCCGCCTGAGAACTCCCAGAACAGACGCCAATTGATGAAGGCAAATCCGTCGAAGGGCCGCGCGGGACGTCCGTTCAGGAACGCGTCCCACGCGACGGTGGCGGCTGTGCAGTCCGATGGCACGGGGCGCACCCACTGCCCCACGCCGCGCGGCGTGTTGCGACTCATCCAGGACTCGACCGACGTGACCTTCCCAACGAGCCCATCCGTCAGCCACTGCTTCGCGTCGGCGAAGGCGCCGGTGCTCACGTGTTGCAGGCCGATTTGGACCACCCGATCTGATTTCGCTGCGGCCTGGCGGCAGGCGTCCGCTTCCGCGATCGACCACGTCATGGTCTTCTCGCAATAGAGGTCCTTGCCTGCGGCGACCGTATCCAAGAAGTGCCGGGCGTGACAGTGGAGCGGCGAGGCGACCAGAACGGCGTCCACATCCTTGAGATCGAGCAGCTGGCGGTGGTCGCTGAAAGCCCGCACGCCGGGCACAAAGTTGCGGGCCTCGTCGTGGCGGCGCGTATAGACATCCGCCACGGCGATCAGCTCGGTGTTGGGAGCCTCGAGCGTCTGCCTCACCAGATCCAGTCCACGGGCGCCGGCACCGATCAACCCGAGGCGCACTCGATCCGCGGCGCCAAGTACCCGCGCGTTTCCCGACGCCGCCCAGGCGCCCACGCCTGCGGCGACGCTCTTGGCGACGAAGTCCCTTCTTCCCATCCGATTGCCGGCCATCATTTCCTCCTACTCGACCTTTGCGAGCAGCGCTTTCATGCCCGCCATGCTCCGCCGTGACGATGCTTCGGCGGTTCCGGCGCCGCGCCAGTGCGTTTCGAGAGACAGCGCCCCGCGATATCCCTCTCGCCGGAGCGCGCGGAACTGTCCCAGCCAATCGATCACTCCCGCGCCCATCGGCGCCCATTCGGTCGAGCCGTCGGGCTTTACGACCGCGTCCTTGCAGTGCATGTGGGCGATTCGGTCCTTCGACATCTTGGCGTACCCGTCGGGGTATGGCGTCTCACCCGCTGCGCGCGCGTTCCCAGGATCCCAATTCACCATCAGGGAGCGCTCGCGCACCGATCCGAGCAGCCGTCCGGCCTCCGCGCCGGTCGCGGTGTTGCACGCCGCCTCATTCTCGACGTTGAGCGTTATGCCGTTCTTCTTCACCTTGACAGCCGCCTGGCGGAGGCGGTCGTCGATAGCGGTGCGATGCGGCGTTTGGTCGTCCAGACGCCAGAAATCGAAGATGCGGACATACGGCGTGCCGAACGTACGCGCGAGCGCCACGGCGCGCTCGAGGAGCTCGTCTTGCTGGGCATAACTAAAGTCCGCGCCGAACTGCGGGCCGCGAGGGCTGAAGCGAGACTTCGGCGCGCCGGGCCAGTCGACCTTGAAGATCGGCGACGCCAGCTCCGACACGCGTAGCCCGAAGCGCGCAAGGATCCGCTGTGCCTCGGCGATGTCGCTCGCGTCCCAGCTCATGATGTTCTTGTCGTGCGCCGACCGCAGCTCCACCCAACCGAGCCCGAACTCGCGCGCGGCCACCTCGCAGGCGTGCCCCAGGTCGGCGGAGATCTCGTCGGTGAGGACCGACAGCGTGAAGAAGGAAGAGGCCGCTCGGGCCAGGCGACCGAGGGACGGGATGGCAGCGACCGCGGCGGCGGTGCCTAGCCCAGTGACGAAATCGCGGCGTGACGGCATGGCGGACCTGGTCTGCACAACATACTCGCTGGGGCGACGATACGTGATCAGGGCCCTTGCGCCCACCCTGTCGCAAAGCGCTACGTGGTTGCCAAACCAGCTAAGGAGCGACCGTGCCTCGCTCGCACTTGTGGTCTCTCGCACCCATCCTGCTCAGCCTGGTGGTGCCGTCCGGCGTTCAGAAAGAATGGGTTCACGTTGGCGCCCGTCAGGTGAATTTGCAAACGGATCACGACGTCCTGCGGGCCACCGGGGACGCCCGCTTCAAGCGCATTCGCCTCGTGGTTGAAGGCAGCGATCTCGAGATGTTCGACGTGCGGATCACGTTCGGGGACGGCGCGACGTTCACACCGGCGACGCACTTCTCCTTCAAGGCCAACTCCAAGAGCCACGTGATCGTCCTTCCCGGTGCCGCGCGCATCGTCCGATGGATCGATTTCTACTACCGCAGCGTACCGGCTCATGGGCACGGGAAGGCCACGGTGCACCTGTACGGTCGGAGCTGAGGGAGATAACTTTTCCCCAGGCGATGGAGTTCGCCTTGAACCGCCCTCTATCTCGGGCTGATGACTCCTACCAAACTCACCTGGCAGGAGTCGTTCTTATGTCGATGATCGTCTCCATCGGGCTCGGCGGCATCGTCGGCACCCTGGCGCGCTATCTCCTCCAGGGTGCCCTGCAGACCCGAAGCGGCACCTTTCCCACGGGCACCCTCGCGATCAACATCGCCGGCTCGCTCCTGCTCGGCTTCATCCTACGATTCGCCACTGGCTCCAGTGTGATCTCTCCGGAATTGCGCGGTGGCCTGACGATCGGGTTCTGCGGCGCGTTCACGACCATGAGCACGTTCAGCTATGAGAGCATCCGCTTGCTGGGCGACGGTGAGTACTCCTACGCGGCCCTGTACATGGGCGGAACGATTCTCGGCTGCCTCGCCGCCGTGATTACGGGGACGGCGTTGGCCAGCAAACTGCTGTGACGGGAGGTCCCATGCCCCATCGATTCAAGGGTGAACGGACGCTGATGCGCATCTTCATCGGAGAGAGCGACAAGCATCGCGGGAAGCCGCTGTACGAGTCGCTGCTCGAGCACATGCGCCAGAAAGGGCTCGCGGGCGCGACGGTCCTGCGCGGGGTGGCCGGCTTCGGTGCGTCGAGCATGGTCCACACCGACAAGGTATTGCGCCTCTCACTGGACCTCCCGCTCATCATCGAAGTCGTCGAGACTGAGGAGGCAATCCAGGCGATTCTTCCGGATTTGGATGCGATGATCGGCGGCGGGCTCATCACGCTCGAGCGCGCGCGTGTGATTCTCTATCGGCCGGCGAACGTGCGGACCAGTGAGCGCGAGCTGCACCGGATCGAGGGGCTCGAGCCCGAGTGACGACGACGGGGGAACGTCGAGCGGCCAGGTTTCTGGCCCGGCGTGATCGTGTGATGGCCAGTCTCATGACGCGAACGGAGACGTTCCGCCTGGCGAGGCCGTCCACCGGCCACTTTGCCGCGTTGGCCGAGAGTATCCTGCACCAACAGCTGGCGGGTCCCGCGGCGCGTGCAATCCACGGACGATTCATCGCCCTGTTCGACGGAGACCTCTCTCCGAAAGCCGTCCTAGCCGTGCCATCGAGAAAGCTGCGAGCCGCGGGGCTGTCGCGGAGTAAGGTCGCTTCCATCCGCGATCTCGCCGCGAAGGTCGTGGATGGGACCGTTCCGCTGCAGCGGATCGGCAGGCTCGCCGACGACGAGGTCGTCGCCCGACTCACGGTCGTTCGCGGCATCGGGCGGTGGACCGCCGAGATGTTCCTGATCTTCCAGCTGCGCCGGCTCGACGTGTGGCCGGTCGGGGACTACGCCGTTCGCAAAGGCTATGCGCTGGCCTACGGACTGCGAAAGCTCCCGACACCGAAACAGCTGGATGCGGCGGGCGAGCGGTTCCGGCCCTACCGAACGGTGGCCGCGTGGTATTGCTGGCAGGCCGTTCGGGAGCAACGGAAACGGCGGCAATGATGCCCTCGCCGGGCTCTATCCGGAGGCGGGCCCGGGCTCCATGTTCCCGCTGGCGTCACGAGATGAACAATTGCGCGCTGCGAGCCGTTCTCACCAACGTAAAGGGAGGTTGCGATGATCCCCGCCCAAATCGCCGATGCCGTCCGCCATCACTGGTGGCTGTTCCTGCTCCGAGGCATCGTGGCGATCGTGTTCGGCGCGCTCGCGCTGGCATGGCCCGGCGCGACGCTCGTCTTGCTGACGGCGTTCATCGCCGCGTACGCGCTGGTGGATGGGATCGTGGCGCTGATGTACGCTTTTCAATTGCGTCCCATGTTCGATCGCTGGTGGGTGCTCCTCATCCAGGGGCTGATCAGCACCGCCTTCGGCGTGCTGGCATTCATCAACCCGGCCCTGTCGGTCGCATACATCGTCATCATGGTGTCGCTCTGGATGCTGTTCGCGAGCATCGCGCTGTTCATGCTCTCCCGCGCGCAGCGGGCCATGGGCGTTTCGTCCAGCTGGAGCGTGGCGGGCTCGATCCTGAGCCTCGCGCTCGCCGTGGTAGCGATCGCGTATCCGGGGCTGACGGTCACGGCCGTCATCGCGCTGATCGCGTGGTTCGCCCTGGTCATCGGCGCGGTGCAGCTGGCGGTGGCGTTCCGCGTCCGCTCGTTCGGTCACGCGATGGCCGCCCGCTCGGCCTGACAATTTTTCGTTCACAGGATCCACGAATATCACCGGGAGAATTACGATGGCTCGCACAACCACCCGCCGCGGCAACGACACAGGATCGCGGCAGACCGTCCCTGAGAGCCGCTCACGCGCAGTCACGCGACTCTATTCCACGAAAAATGACCTGCCCGAATCGGCCCGCCGCGAGGCGATCGGGCTGCTGAATCAGCGCCTGGCGGATTGCATCGATCTGCAGACCCAGTGCAAGCAGGCCCACTGGAACGTGAAGGGGCCGACGTTCATCGCGTTGCACAAGTTGTTCGACGAGGTCAATGAAGATGTCGAGGAGTACGTGGATCTGATCGCCGAACGGATCGTGCAGCTCGGAGGCATCGCCGAGGGGACGGTGGGCGTGGTGGAAGCACGCTCGACTCTCATCGATTATCCGCTCACGCTGTCGACGGGGGCGGAGCACGTGGCGGCCCTGTCGGACGCGCTGGCGGCGTTCGGTCGGACCGCGCGGCTGGGCATCGACGAAATGAACGATCTCGAGGACGCAGACAGCGCGGACATCCTCACCGAGGTTTCGCGCGGTGTGGACAAGTGGCTCTGGTTCGTGGAAGCGCAACAGCAGGGCGGCTAAGATAGACGGCTGAAGCGTGGCTAAAACGAGCGCGGGATTGTTGATGTTCCGCCGGCGGGCTGGGGAGTCCGAAGTTTTGTTGGTGCACCCGGGCGGCCCGTTCTGGGTCCGCAAGGACGACGGGGCGTGGTCCATTCCGAAGGGTGAGGTGGAAGCCGGAGAAGACCTCCTCGCGAGCGCCCGCCGTGAATTCGCCGAAGAAACCGGGTTTCAAGCCGAAGGACCCTTCATTCCGTTGACTCCGCTCCGGCAACCGAGCGGCAAGGTGGTCCACGCGTGGGCATTCGAGGGAGACGCCGACCCGGACTGTCTCCGCAGCAACATGGTTTTGCTCGAATGGCCCCCCAAATCGGGTCGGCGGCGGGAGTTTCCCGAGGTCGACCGGGCGGGGTGGTTCTCCCTCGGCCAGGCTGCGCAGAAGATCCTCCCCGGTCAGCGTGGCTTACTGCTCGAGTTGGCGAGTCAGCTCGCTCGTGGGGCGGCAGCTCGGGGTCGCTCGTGAGCGTACCCGCCTGTGGCTACTGATGTCATAGCAGCCACTCGATCGGCAGCACAGACAGCAGCGCCACTGCGAAGCGCCGCCAGACGCCGGTGCCGGGCTCTTCTTCCTGTACGACCTCCACGCCGTCGTGCCGATCGATCCAGTGCAACTGACCGGTGTCACCAAGACCAACCTGATAGGCGCGGGCCGTCACCTCGTCGGCGAACCGCTGGGCGAGCGCATCGGCCAACGCGGGACTGTCGATCACGAACCCCATTTCGGTGTTGAGCCGGGCCGAACGGGGATCGAAGTTGAACGACCCCACGAACACCCGTGAACGGTCGACGGCGAACGTCTTGGCATGCAGGCTGGACGCCGAGGACCCGGAGCCCGAACGCCCGGTCCAGTCGATACGTGTCCTGGAGCCTGACGATCCGCGTTTGAGCTCGAACAGCGTAATACCCGCCGCGAGGAGCGACTTGCGCCGCTTGGCGTAGCCGGCGTGTACCACGGCGACGTCGGTTGCTTCGAGCGCGTTGGTGAGCACGGCGACTTTCACACCCTGTCTCGCCATGACCGCCAACGCCTCCACGCCGGCGCTCCCCGGCACGAAGTAGGGCGAGACCAGTCTCAGCTCACGCATCGGCGCGGCGAGGACCTCCTTGAGACGGTGCCAAAGCAAGGTGTCCTCTGGTGCCCGGCCCAGTCCCTTCGCCGGGTCGTCGCTGAGCATCCGGGTCGCGGCCCACTCGAACGAGAGGCGGTGAGCCAGCAAGTCTCGGACGAACGGTGACTTCGCCAGCGCTTCTCTGTACGCCGCGGCGTCCGGGTGGTGCTCGGTCCGCACAGCGTCGGCCGCCACTCCAGCGAGCGATGCGACGGTGGCACGGGGTAGCACTCGCGCAGCGGGAATGGACGAGGCGCTGGCCCAGTAGCGCTCGAAGTCGCGCGACACCTCGCTTACGACCGGACCGATCCCAAGAACGTCGAGATCCACGAACCAGGGCGCACCGCCCTGGCCCGCGTCGAAGTACTCGTCGCCGATGTTGCGCCCGCCGATGATCGTGGCCTGGCCGTCGGCGGTGAACGACTTGTTGTGCATGCGCCGGTTCAAGCGCTTGAAATCCGTGAGATAGCCGAGGAGGCGCCACCGGCGGACCTTGAACGGATTGAATAGCCGAACCTCGATGTTCGGGTGTGCGTCGAGCGCGGCGAGGACGGGATCGAGACCGGCGGTGTTGTTGTCGTCGAGCAGTAGCCGCACCTGGACGCCCCGGTCCGCGGCGCGGCGCAGGGCCGAGAACAGCATGGAGCCCGACATATCGTTGTGCCAGATGTAGTACCGCGCATCGAGCGTGCGCTCGGCGGCGTCGGCCAGCAAGGCACGCGCGGCGAAGGCATCGTGCCCGTCCGGCAGCGCGACGATGCCGGACAGGCCGGCGTGCGCCTCCACGAGCGATGCGCACGCCCGACCTAGCCGGGTATCGACGATGGCACGGACGTTCGTGCCTATGCCCCGAGCGCCTTCTCCGCCGCGGCCTTCTGCTGTTGGAGGTCCGCGCGCAGCTGGTCCCGCAACTTGCCCACGACCTTCCCCCGGATGTTGAAGATCCCCCCAGGCAAGTCGTCGAAGCGGAAGCGTCGGAGCAGGACCAGATAGATCCCCGGTTTCCCGCCTTCGCGCGTCCGGTCGACGATGCCCGTAAGGTCGAAGACAGCCTCGAAATAGTGATTCGCGTAAATCTGCTTTGACGCCATGACCGTCATGTCCGGGAGCTCCGACGGTGCGAACACCACCTGGTGGGTGACGCTCAGAATCGGCTGCAAGCCGGACGTAGAGTCATCAGCCCAGAACAGCACCTCATGCGCGCCATCCAGCTCGGCGTGAGGATAGTCCGTCAGGTATTGGCGCAGCGAGGGAAAGTCCTGATAGACGTAGGGTGACTGCGCCAGCAGCGCGGCAAACGCATCGCTGGCGTGAACGCCGCCGACGTCGTCGTACACGACCAGCGCGGAGTCGCCCCGCTTGCGATAGTCCGTGACGTACTCCACCAAACGCCGCCGTACGTACGCGTTGAGCTGCGTCCCCGGGTCAGCCGCTGACCAGTCGATCTCGCTTTGGAGCCGCTGCATGTCCGCGGCGGGCATTTTGATCTTGCAATCGCCTGGCTTGCACTTCTTGACATCGTCCACGTCTTGCGCCGGGACCGTCGCGTCCGCGACATCCGCCGGACTGGCCGGAGTGGAAAAGATCCCGAAATGCGGACGCGTCCGGGCGCGGAGGGAGTTCGGGAAGTCCTGCAACCGGGTGACGTAGAACGTTCGCGGGACGTCCACGGTGATGATCCCGAACACCGCGACATCCCGCTTATTCTCCGTCTCCAACACTTTGACGACCGCATCGCCGCGTTCGATCGCAGCGAGCTGACCCTGATCAACTCCGATACGCTGCTGCAGAAAGGTCGTGAGCCTGGCCGGCGGTCCCTGCGCGTGCAAGGGAATGACGGCGATGGCGCTGAGGAGCATCACGCCACGACGTGACCGTGGTGGTGCGATCACCGCAAGAACACCTCCGGCGCCTTCTTGGGAGCCTCGAAGGGCGTCGCGGATCGAAGGTTGGGATCAAAGCGCCCGAACACTGCGGAATCGGTCTTGAAATGCCGCTCCAACGCGGCAATCCGATTCTGGTCGTTTGGGTGATCCGACAATAACTGCGGGATCTCCGTGGTTCTCGCGTCCTTGAATTCCTGGAACAGCCACACGAGCCCCCACGGATTGGATCCGGCCGCCGCACACACGTCGGCTCCGGTCAAATCGGCGCGCGCTTCAGCCTGGCGGGAGTACAGGAGCGAATGCAGCTTGCCGAGCAGCGCGATCGCGAGAATGTGGGCGCGGGTGGGTCCCACCAGAATCACACCCCCGACCTCTCTCCAGCGGAGCCGTTTCTCTTTGTCGAGCAGTGTCATGGAGTCGTGATGCAGCGTGTGCGCGATCTCGTGGCACAGTGTTCCCGCCAGCTCCTCCTTGTTCTTGGCGAAGTACAGGAGCGCATCCACGACGTAGATGTATCCGCCGGGAGTCGCGAACGCATTGGGCTGCGCCTCGTGAACCAGGTAGACCTTAAAGGGATGGTTGTATTGCGCCTGCGCGGCTCGCATGATCGGCTGGATCACCGGAAGCAACACATCATAGAGCGGCGACGAATCGATGATCTCGCTCCTTGCCTTGAGCTCGTTGAAAGTTTCCTGACCGATCGTCAGTTCGTCGTCCTGCGGCGTCTGTTCGACGGTCGCCGGTATCGCGGCGTTGTTCGCGAGCATTAGGCTGACCAGGGCGGTGCCGGCAAGGGTGCAAGCCCGGAAAGCAGTGCGTGCCTTCATTCGTCTCCTCCTGGTCGGGGAACGTACACCCATACCGAGACACTGCAACTCAAGCCTGACCCTCGCCGTTTGCAGGTCGGGCCTGTCGCTAACCGTGCTGCTGCGTATATCTAGCACGCACCTCCAGTGACCTGGAACGAGAGGAGAGAGATGGGCACTTCGGCGGATCCGATCCGACGTGAATCCAACACGGACGCCGATGCTGCTCGGCAGGCACCCGAGTCGCTCCTCCTGGCAGCCAGGCGAACCCTGGAAATGATCGCGGTCGGGGCGAGCCTGGCGGATATTCTCACCAATCTGTGCGCCGCGATTGATGCCCAAAGCCCCGATATCATCTCGACGATCCTGCTCGCGGACCCCGATGGGCGGCATCTGCGGCCGGTGGCCGGACCTCGCGTGCCGCGCGGCTGGACAGAGGCCATCACGCCGTTGACGATCGGGCCGGATATCGGCTCCTGTGGCACGGCGGCCTATCTGAAAGAGCGCGTCATCATCTCCGACATCGCGAGCGACCCGCGATGGTCCGGTGCGCCGCCATCGCAATCGCGCGACGTCGCCATGTCGTACGGACTGCGAGCGGCGTGGTCCGAACCACTCATCTCGAAGGACCACGAGCTGCTCGGCACCTTCGCGATGTATTACGGTTCGCCGCGCACCCCCAGTAACCGCGACCTTCGCCTGATCGACGATGCGGCCCAGATCGCCCTCATTGCCATTGAAGGGCAGCGGTCGCAAACGGCGCTCCGGACGGCGCTGCGCGAGCTCGAGTCGTCGGAGCGGGAAGCGCGGGAGATCGTCGATGCCATTCCCCAGACGATCGTGGTCCTCTCGCCGGACGGAGCGGCGCTGTACGCCAACCGGTCCGTGCTCGCGTACACCGGCCTCACGATCGATGAAGTGATGGGCGCCGGTTTCCGCACGCGCGCCTTTCATCCCGAAGACGTGGCTCGAGTGCAGGACCAGCGCCGGGAGGGCTTGGCGCGCGGTGTGCCGTTCGAGCTGGAGCAGCGCGCCCGGCGGCATGACGGGCAATACCGCCGGTTCCTGGTCCAATACAATCCGGTGCGGGACGACCAGGGGCGCACGCTCCGCTGGTATGCCACAGGCACGGATATCGAGGACCGCAAGCGGGCCGAGGAGCGGATGCGCAACGAGAACCTCGCGCTGCGCGAAGACATCGACCGCTCCTCGATGTTCGAGGAGATCGTCGGCTCGTCCCCCGCCCTGCAGCGCGTGTTGGCACAAGTGGCCAAGGTCGCCAACACCGACTCCACGGTGCTCATCCTGGGCGAGACCGGGACCGGCAAGGAGCTGGTTGCCCGCGCCATTCACAAGCGGTCACGACGCTCGAGCCGCGCCTTCATCCGGGTGAACTGTCCGGCCATTCCGGCGTCGCTCATCGCCTCCGAGCTGTTCGGCCACGAGAAGGGAGCGTTCACCGGCGCGCTGCAGCGGCGCCTCGGCCGGTTCGAGGCCGCGGACGGCGGCACGATCTTCCTGGACGAAATCGGGGAGCTCCCCCCGGAGACCCAGATCGCACTGTTGCGCGTGCTGCAGGAACGGGAGATCGAGCGGCTGGGGAGCAGTCATCCGATCGCCGTCGATGTGCGCGTCGTCGCCGCCACGAACCGCGATCTCGAGGCCGCGGTCGAGCGTGGTGGGTTTCGTCAGGACCTCTTCTATCGGTTGAACGTCTTTCCCATCCGGATCCCGCCGCTGCGCGAGCGCGTAGACGACATTCCCGTCCTGGCACAATATCTGATCGAGCGCTACGCCAAGCAGGCCGGGAAGAGCATCCGCACCATCCGCAAGCAGACGCTGGAGCTGTTGCAAGCCTACGACTGGCCGGGGAACGTGCGCGAGCTGCAGAACGTCATCGAGCGCGCCGTGATCCTGTGCGAGGGCGAGACCTTTGCCATCGACGAGTCGTGGCTCCAGGGAAAGCCGAGCCACGCGCCGATCGGCACCGGCCGCCAGGTGACGACGCTCGCTGCAGGCGAGCGCGCCTTGATCATCGCCGCGCTCGCGGAGTCCCGCGGACGGATCTCGGGCCCCTCGGGGGCGGCGGCGAAGCTCGGGATTCCCCGCCAAACGCTCGAGTCCAAGATCAAAGCCCTTCACATCGATACGCTCGCGTTTCGAGGCAACCCTTAAGACACCGCCGACCCGACGGCAATTGCCGACTGGTCGGCATCCTCGCTGAAGTCAACTCATCGCGGCCGCAGCAGTTAGTCGCGGCTCGCCGCTTGCTTCACGTCTCGTCTGTGACCCTCAAGATCGAAACGGCGTCCGACGGTGATACCACGACGCTCCGGCTCATTGGCCGTCTCGAGTCGGGGAACCTGGGCGAGCTCGAAGCCCAGGTCCGGAGGCTGCGGCCGCGGCTCGTGTTCGACCTGGACGAGGTGACCTTGGTAGACGTCGCGGTCGTGCGGTTTCTCATCGCCTGCGAGTCCGACGGCGTCGCGCTCGTACGTTGCGCGCCATACATCCGGGAGTGGATGGGTCGGGAGGAGTGCCGAGGGGAGCGAACACCACCAGTCAAGGAGGCAACATGAGAAAGCGCTTGGCCTCATCGGTCGTTGCAGCTGCCGCGGTGTTCGCTTCGCTGCTCGGCTGCGACAACGACCGCGGCAGTGTGGTACCGCTGGCGATGTCCGCCGAACACCGCGTGACCTCCGGACCACCGACCATCGTGCTGGTCCACGGGGCATGGGCCGACGCGAGCGGTTGGTACGATGTCACGAGGGTCCTGCAGGACCACGGGTTTAGGGTCGTCGCGGTGCAGAATTCGCTGTTCTCCTTCGCTACGGACATTCAGACGACCAAGCGGCTGATCGACGCGCAACAGGGGCCCGTTGTCGTCGTGGGGCACTCGTACGGCGGCGCGGTGATCACGGCGGCGGCCTCGGGCAATCCGAACGTCAAGGCGCTCGTCTACGTCACCGCGTTCGCGCCTGATATGAATGAAGCCCTCGGCGGGTTACTCCAGCGATTCCCGGACCTTGGCCTCGGGAAAGCCCTCGTCCCTGACGCCGCGGGATTCCTCTACATCGACCCGGCACAGTATCCCGTGGTGTTCGCCAACAGCCTCCCGCTCAAGCAGGCGGCGGCGTTCGCCACCGAGCAGAAGCCGATCGCCGGCAGCGCGTTGGGTGAGGCGCTGACCACGCCACCGGCGTGGAAAACGATTCCGTCGTGGTACGTCGTCGGGACCGAGGATCGGGCGATTAACCCGGAGCTCGAGCGGTTCATGGCGAAACGGATGGGGGCCAAAGTCACGGAGCTCAAGTCCGGTCACCTCGTGTTCATCGCGCGAGCACCTGAAGTCGCGCGCATCATCGAGGACGCGGCCAAGTAGCCACAACCTTCCTAAGGAGCCACCGTGGGATGACGAAGGGAATCGTTCAAGAGCAGCCGCCGTTCGAAGTCGCATGGCGGACCATCGACGGACTCAAGGTCCGCTATGCGGCGAACGGCCGAGGGGACGAGAAGGTCGTGCTGTTCAGTCCGTGGCCGGAGAGTATCTTTGCGTTCGCCCCGGTGTGGGGCGGGCTGTCGAAGCAGTTCGACGTACTCGCGATCGACCTTCCTGGCTTCGGCCGCTCAGAGGCGCGTGATGATCTTTTCGCGCCGCGGCAAATGGGCGACTTCATCGCGAAGGCGATCGGCGCGTTCGGGCACGCGTCGGTGCACGCCATCGGACTTGACGTCGGGTCGCCCTCGGTCCTCTTCGCCGCGCTCGCGCGGCCAGACCTCTTTCGCAGCCTCATCGTGGGTGCCGGCGCCTCGACGTACCCGCTCGCAGTAGAGGGCGCCCTCAAGTCGATGATCGAAGCGGAGGCGTTACCGCCGCTGAACGCCCCCGAAGTCGTCGGCGGGTTCCTCGGGTCTATTCGCGGGTACGCGGTGCCACGCTTCGTACGAGACGACTATCTCGCGTCCTACGAGGGCGATCGGTTGACGCGGTCTGCGGCGCTCGTGCGCGCGTACCCGAAAGACCTGGCGGCACTCGCGCCTCAGCTTGCGTCGATCAAGGTACCCGTCGCGATCGTGGTCGGTCGGAACGACCCGTACGGCCTCGCTCGGGACGCCGCGCTGCTTCGCGAACGACTGCCGCATGCCCGCCTGGATGTGCTGGAGGCTGGTCACTGCGTCTGGGAGGAGAGAGCGCCCGAGTTCGAGTCGATCGTCACGCAATGGGTGAGCGGCGGCTTTCAACGCGTGAGCCCGTGACCGATGAAGAACCAAGCGCCACTCGCGCACAAGAAACGCTGCGCGTGGTCAGGGACCGACCCCTTGTACATCGCCTACCACGACGAAGAATGGGGCGTTCCCATACACGACGATCGCGTGCTGTTCGAGTTCCTCGTTCTTGAAGGTGCCCAGGCGGGGCTGAGCTGGAGCACGATCCTGCGCAAGCGAGACGCCTACCGGCGCGCCTTCGACCGGTTCGACCCCCGGAAGGTCGCTCGCTACGAGAAACGGAAGGTCGCGTCATTGCTCAGAGATGCGGGGATCGTGCGCAACCGAGCGAAGATTGCATCGGCGATCAAGAACGCGAAGGCGTTCCTCGACGTGCAGGCGGAGTTCGGCAGCTTCGACGCATACCAGTGGCGCTTCGTCAACGGTCGCCCGATCCAGAACCGCTGGAGAGCCGAAGGCGATATCCCCCCTCGCAGCGCCCAATCGGACGCCATGAGCGACGATCTGAAGAGCCGTGGCTTCAGCTTCGTGGGTTCGACGATCATCTATGCGCACATGCAGGCGGTCGGGATGGTCAATGACCATGTAGTCACCTGCTTTCGACATCGGGAGGTCGCACGACTCGGGCGAGGCAGGGGGGAACAGCCCAGCGCCTCGAAGCTTCGGTGAGGATCCTGCATTTCATGCGCGACTGTGGTACTGCTCGAAGAAGGTGGCGTAGTGCTCACGCCCGCGTTCGGCTGCGTAACGATGTGGGAGCACCCGTTTCACCAACACCTCTTCGACGTCGGGATCGCTGCTCAAAATCTGCAACGCTTCCGCGATGAAATCCTTCAAGGGCATGGCGTTGGGATCGGTAGCTTGGGCCTTCCCCCCTAATTCGGTTTGCACGTAGGGCGGTGCAATCTCGATCACTTGTATCGACGTCTGTCTGAGCTGAACGCGCAGGCTTTGCGCGTAGGAGTGCAGGGCGGCTTTCGTCGCGCTGTACGTGGGAACGAAGGCTGAGGGCACAAACGCGAGACCCGACGAGACGATCAGGATTGCCGCGGAGCGTTGCTTGAGCAGATGCGGCATAAGAGCGTTCGTCAGCCGCATTGGACCCAAGAGGTTTGTCGCAACGATTTCTTCCTGTAGCCTCGAGTTGCTTCGAGATGGCGGCATTGTGGATCACAACATTGGTATTCGGAAACTCTTGCATCACTCTGGTCGCCAGCGCCTGAATGCTGGCAGCATCGGACACATCAGCCAGGATGGTTGCGAGTCCCCGCTGCTCGGCGGCCTTGAGCTTGTCAGGCGAGCGCGCGGCCACAATCACCTGGTTATCCATTCGCGCAAACTCACGAGCGAGCGCCAACCCGATTCCCGATCCAGCGCCCGTGATCAAGATCGTGTTGCCGGTCATGTTCATACGCGGCTCCCGGCAACGGGGAAATAGCTGTCCCGGTTGAGGTCGGCGATGAGCCCCTCCTGCTGCGGCTGCCACCCGAGGAGCTGCCGGGTACGCTGGCTCGAAGCCGGACTGTCGAGCGCCGCGAAGTGGGCGAACCAGCCGAAGTGCGAGGCCGCTTCGTCAGGCGTCAGGCTCTCGACCGGCACGTCCAATCGGCGACCGATCACGCCGGCGATCTGCCGGAAGGGCACGCCCTCTTCCGCAACCCCGTGATACCGGGCTCCCGCAGTGCCCTGCTCGAGCGCCAGCCTGAACAGCTTGGCCGCATCGAGCCGGTGCACCGCGGGCCAGCGGTTGCGTCCATCCCCCACATACGCGGCAACGCCTTTGTCGCGGGCGAACTTGATGAGCAGCGGCACGAACCCGTGATCGCCCTCGCCATGGACCGAGGGCGGAAGGCGAACGACCGACACGCGCGCGCCGCGGGCTGCGGCGGCGGCGGCCGCCTCTTCCGACGCGATGCGGGGAATGGCCGTCGAGTCCGCGCTGGGCGTATCCGTTTCGGTCCCGAGGCGGCCCTCCCCCGTCAGCAGACCGGTCCCGGAGGTGATGATCAAGCGTCGCTCCGAGCCAGCGAGCGCGGAGCCGAGTGCCGCGATCACGCGCCGATCGGTTTCGCAGTTCTCCTTGAACTTCGAGAAGTCGTGGTTGAACGCGGTGTGAATCACGCCGTCCGCGCCGGCCGCTCCGCGCTGCAAGCTGTCGAGATCGGCGAGCGAGCCGCGGTGGACGTGGGCGCCTGCCGCGGCGAGGGCCGCCGCCGCCGCATCCGAGCGCGCCAGGCCGAGTACCTCGTGCTGTGCCGTGATGAGCTCTTGGACGATGGCGGAGCCGATGAAGCCGGTCGCGCCGGTGACGAAGATCCGCATGACATCCTCCGGGTTGTGGTCTGGAGGACAGAGTCGCTAGATTCGCTATCAAGGTAAAGCAGTGATGTTATACCGGTATAATGACTACTAGGGGTGCGTATGGCGATCGCGAAGCAGAACCTGCTCGGCACGTACCTGAAGGACCGCAGGGGGAAGCTCGACGCGGCGGCGCTCGGGTTCCCCTTGAAACGGCGGCGCACGCCGGGCCTGCGGCGCGAGGAAGTCGCCCAGCGCGCCAACGTCAGCGCGACGTGGTACACCTGGCTCGAGCAGGGGCGCGGCGGCGCCCCCTCGGCTGAAGTGGTCGACCGCCTTGCGCGCGCGCTGATGCTCACGGACGTCGAGCGCGAGCACCTCTTCCTCCTGGCCCTGGGCCGGCCGCCCGAGGTCCATTACCAGGCGGCCGAGGGTGTGACACCGCGACTGCAGCGCGTGCTCGATGCGCTGGAGATCAGCCCGGCCTATGTGAAGACTTCAACGTGGGACGTTGTCGCGTGGAACCGTGCGGCCGCGGCGGTGCTGGTCGACTACGGAACCCTCGATCCCAAGCAGCGGAACCTGCTGCGTCTCGTGTTCCTCGACCCGCACATCCGCGTCAAGCAGCCTGATTGGCAAGGCGTCGCCCGGTTCGTGGTGGGCGCGTTCCGCGCGGATGTCGCGCGGGCGGGGGCGGGGGCGGCGAAGAACGTGGCAGCGTTGGTCGATGAGCTCAGCCGGGAGAGCCCGGAATTCGCGGCGCTGTGGCGCGACCATGATGTGCGCGACACCTACGAAGGCCCCAAGCGTGTTCGGCACCCGAAAGCCGGAGTGATCGCGCTCGAATACTCCACCTTTGCCGTCGATGGCCGGCCCGATCTCAGCTTGGTGATCTACAATCCGGCGACGGCGAAGGATGTCGAGAAGATCAGGTCGCTCGTCAAGCCGCGAGCGGCCGTTCACCGCCGGCGTTGACAATTGCCAACCGGCTAGCGGGCCGTATATCTGACGCTCATGCTTGACACCACACAGCTGCAGGCCACGCTCGACAGGATCCCGGCCTACACCTGGTACGCGAATCCCACCGGCGGGCTCACGTTCGTCAATACGCGTTCCGCGGATTACTTCGGTCTCCCGAGCGACCATCCGCTGCGCTTGGGGATCGACACCGGCGCCGCGTGGGACTCCCATCTCGCGTTCATGCATCCGGACGACGCCGCAGAAACGCGGCGAGTCTGGTCAAACTGCCTGAAGACAGGCTCCCCCGGGGAAGTGAGCTTTCGGGCTCGGAACGCTGACGGCGCGTACCGCTGGTTCCTCAGCCGCGCGGAACCACTGCGGGCGCAGGATGGCACGATCTTGTATTGGATCGGGATCAACCTCGATATCGAAGACCGCAAACGGGCGGAGATCGAGCTCCAACAGATGCTCGACCTCGCGCCGGAGCTCATCGTCGTCCTGGGACCCCAACAAGAGCGCCTGTACGCCAATCGTCCGGCACTCACGTACTTAAGCGGCACGCTCGAGGAGTGGCGGCGGCGCGCGCCCGGATCGGAAGCCCATCCGGACGATGTCGAACGGTGCAGAGCTATTGGAGCACAGGCGATCATCAGCGGCTCGCCGTACGAGGTGGAGGTCCGGTTGCGCGCCGTCGACGGGAGCTATCGTTGGTTTTTGGCACGCTATAACCCGGTGCGCGACGCCCAGGGACAGATCATGCGCTGGTACCTGGCCTTTACCGATATCGACGATCGCAAGCGCAGCGAGGACCGGATGCGCAACGAGACGGTCGCCTTGCGCGAAGACCTGGACCGCGCCTCGATGTTCGAGGAGATCGTCGGCTCCTCAGCCGCGCTGCAACGCGTCCTGACGCAGGTGGCGAAGGTGGCGACGACCGATGCCACGGTGCTCATCCTCGGCGAAACGGGGACCGGCAAGGAGCTGGTGGCGCGCGCCATTCACAAGCGCTCGCGCCGCGCGACCGGGGCCTTCATTCGGGTGAACTGCGCGGCCATTCCGCCCTCGCTCGTCGCGTCCGAGCTGTTCGGGCACGAAAAGGGCGCCTTTACCGGCGCGGTGCAGCGCCGCCTCGGCCGCTTCGAGGCCGCGGACGGCGGCACGATCTTCCTGGACGAAATCGGCGAGCTGCCCCCGGAGGCGCAGGTGTCCTTGCTGCGGGTGCTCCAGGAGCGGGAGATCGAGCGCGTCGGC
>Ga0070711_100000468_pt1 | contig 21114 bp, 16 predicted proteins | sample LARL53metaG_FD_65452 | JGI IMG/M metagenome (GOLD analysis project Ga0070711, IMG submission 65452) | Corn, switchgrass and miscanthus rhizosphere microbial communities from Kellogg Biological Station, Michigan, USA - LAR L5-3 metaG | ecosystem: Host-associated > Plants > Roots > Rhizosphere ... | reverse complement strand
ATCCGCACCCTGCAGGACCATGCCATCCATCTCGGCATCGACGTGCACATGGAGGTCACGGTCCTCACGCTGCTCAAGGACGGCGAGCGCGTCGTGGGTGCCTTCGGCTACGATCGCGAACGCGGCCGCTTCCGCCAATTCAAGGCTGGCGCGGTCGTGCTGGCCACCGGGGGTGTCGGCCGGGCGTTCAGCATCACGAGCAACAGCTGGGAATACACGGGCGACGGCCAGGCCCTGGCGTACAATGCGGGCGCGGCATTGCAGGACATGGAATTCGTGCAGTTCCATCCGACCGGGATGGTCTGGCCGCCGAGCGTGAAGGGCCTGCTGGTGACCGAGGGCGTGCGCGGCGAGGGCGGCGTGCTGCGGAACAGCGAAGGCCGCCGGTTCATGTTCGACGACATCCCCGAGAACTACCGCAACCAGACCGCCGATACGCCGGAGGAAGGCTGGCGCTACGTCCAGGGAGACAAGAGCGCGCGCCGACCCCCGGAATTGCTCACACGCGATCATGTGGCGCGCTGCATCATGCGGGAAGTCCGCGCGGGGCGCGGCTCACCGCACGGCGGCGTATTCCTCGACATCGCGTGGATCAGGGAAAAGCTGCCCGACGCGAAGGAACACATCAAGAAGAAGCTGCCGAGCATGTATCACCAGTTCAAGCAGCTCGCCGACATCGACATCACCAGCGAACCGATGGAGATCGGCCCGACCACGCACTACATCATGGGCGGCATCCGGGTGGACGGCGACACGCAGATGACGACCGTGCCGGGGCTGTTCGCCGCCGGGGAATGCGCCGCGGGATTGCACGGCGCAAACCGCCTGGGCGGCAATTCACTCAGCGACCTCCTGGTGTTCGGCAAGCGGGCCGGCGAGCACGCCGCCCGCTTCGCGCAGGTGCAGACGCCGGGCCGGATCGACCAGGGCGAAATCGACGGCGTAGTGCGTTCTGCGCTGGCGCCGTTCGATCGCGGCGCGGGGGGCGAGGGCCCCTATCATGTGCAGCAGGACCTCCAGGTGATGATGCAGGACCTGGTCGGCATCGTGCGCCGCGAGGAGGAGCTGCGGCGCGCCCTGGACGGGTTGACGCTTCTCTCGCGGCGCTCGGCCGCCGTCGGCGTCGCGGGCAACCGGGAGTACAATCCCGGGTGGCACACCGCCCTCGACCTCCCCAACCTGCTCACGATTTCGGAAGCGATCGCCCGATCGGCGCTGGAGCGCCGAGAGAGCCGCGGCGGGCATTTCCGCGACGACTACCCGGACAAGGATCCGGCCCTCGCCACGTTCAACATCGTGCTGACCAAGGGCCCGGACGGCGGAATGGAGCTCACCAGGCAGCCGATTCCGCCGCTCCCGCCCGAGCTTCAGCAGGTCATCGAGGAGCAGAAAGCATGAGTTCGGCCACCTTCCGCATCTGGCGCGGTGAACGCGGTGACGGCCGGTTCGAGGACTATCCGACCACGGTCTCCGACGGGATGGTGGTGCTCGATGCCGTGCACCAGATCCAGGCCGACCAGGCCAACGACCTGGCGTGCCGGTGGAACTGCAAGGCGGGCAAGTGCGGCTCGTGTTCGGCCGAGATCAACGGCAAGCCGCGGCTGATGTGCATGACGCGGCTCAATGAACTCGACCTCGAGAAGCCGGTCACCGTCGAGCCGATGCGGGCCTTTCCGCACGTCCGCGACCTGGTGACCGACGTCTCGTGGAACTTCCGGGTCAAGAAGAAGATCCAGAAGTTCACGCCCTGCGCCCCGCAGGCGGCCGACGGCACCTGGCGGATGCAGCAGGGCGACGTGGACCGGGTGCAGGAGTTCCGCAAGTGCATCGAGTGCTTCCTCTGCCAGGACGTCTGCCACGTGCTGCGCGATCATCAACGGCACGAGAGCTTCGTCGGCCCACGGTTCCTGGTCCACATCGCGGCCCTGGAGATGCATCCGCTCGACACCGCGGACCGCATGGCGGAATTGCGCGAGGCCGACGGCATCGGCTACTGCAACATCACCAAGTGCTGCACGACCGTCTGCCCCGAGAGCATCGCGATCACGGATAACGCGATCATTCCGCTGAAGGAGCGGGTCGTGGACCGGTTTTACGACCCGCTGAAGGCGCTGGTGAGACTGGTTACAAGAAGTCGTGAGTCGTGAGTCGTGAGTCGTGAGGACTCCTGGCGGGCATCCCAATGCTGGCGCTCCGGTCTTCACGACTCGCGACTCACGACTCACGACTCGCGGAGGTCCGAAACATGTTTGAACTGAAGCGCCTCACGTCCGCCGGCGTCCCCGCCGCGCTCGAAAAGGCCGAACAGTATCGCCTGCTCAACCAGCCGTGGGCGGCCGAGAGCATCTGCTGGGACATTGCGGCGGTGGACCCGGCGAACCAGGCGGTGCTGCGCACCAGGCTGCTGGCGCAGACCGACCAGTTCGGGCCCGACGCGGGGGCCGTGCGGCGGGCGCGCGAAACGCTGGCCGCACTGACCGACGGCTATGAACGGGCGTATTATACCGGACTGATCTGTGAACGCCTGGCCAAGGCCCAGCTCGATCATCACTCGCCGGGCTCGCGATTCCACGCCTACGATGAGCTGCGCGACGCGATGGAATGGTACGAGAAGGCGGAGGCGATCCGCCCGCCCGGCGACGACGACGCCATCCTGCGGTGGAACACCTGCGCGCGATTGCTCAATCAGTCGCCACACATCGTGCCGCGAAGCGAGGAGACGCGGGAGCCGGTGATCGGCGAGTAGCAGGAAGGTGAGAGGTAAGAGGTTAGAGGTGAGAGGGCCTAACCAAATCCAAACGGGAGATCGCATGACGGACGCAGCGACCGACGCACCGCCCGCGCAGGCCGGCCCGGCAGACCTGCTGGAGATCTTCTACGCACCGAGCGCGGTGTTCTCGCGGCGAAAGGACGGCAAGTTCGGCCTGCCGTACGTCGCGCTGGTGGTCATTGGCCTCGTGCTGTTCTTCGCGACGAAGAACCTGGTGCAGCCCGTCATCGACTCCATGGTTTCAGCGAGTGTCCAGAAGGGCATCGCCAGCGGCAAAATCCCGGCGGCCAACGCCGATGCCGCGATCAAGGTCAGCAAGACCGCGGTCATGGTCATTCCCTTCGTGTTCTTCATCGTCGGACCGTTCCTCGTGGGCCTGTTCCTCTGGATCATGGGCAAGATCGCGAAGGTGCCGGCCGTCGGGACGGTGGCACTGATGGTCGCGACGTTCTCCATGTTTCCGCGGCTGCTCGGCAATGTCGCCGGCGCGATTCTTGTCGCCGTGGCTCCCGAAGATTCCATCACCAATCAGGCCCAGCTCTCAATCGGACCGGGCCACTTCCTTGGCGCCAACGCCTCACCGATTCTGGTGGGACTGGCCGCACGCTTCGACCTGTTCATCATCTGGGGAGTGGTGCTGATGGCCATCGGGATGCGGGTCGCCGGCAGGGCATCGAAGGGCGCTGCGTGGACCGCGGCGATCGGCACCTGGGGAATCATCACCCTGATCTCGATCGCCGGAGCGCTCAGGAACGGCTAGCAGGCACGGCGACAACCCACAGCGACAAGCAATCTGCCGTTCCGGTTCGCCGTTCCGGTTCGCCGTTCCCGTTCACGGCATCGACGGACTCGGCTGCAGGTACTTGTTCAGAAAATCCATGGTGTTCTTCGCGATCAGCCTGAAGCTCTGCATGTCGTACGCGGCGCCGTGATGGCCGGGCGGATAGATCCGCAGGTCGACATCCTTCCCGGCGGCAGTGAACGCCGTCAGCAACTGCATGGTGTTCTGCGGATGCACGTTGTCGTCGAGCATCGAGTGAATGACCAGCAGGTGTCCCTGCAGCTTGCCTGCGTTCGCGATCGCCGAGCTTGATTCGTAGCCCGCCTTGTTGCCGGCGAGCACCCCCATGTAGCGCTCGGTATAGATGGTGTCGTACAGCTTCCAGTCGGCCACCGCGGAATTGGCGACGCCGGCGGTGAATAGATCGGGATACATCTCCATCGTGTACACCGTGCTGTACCCGCCGTAGCTCGTGCCCATGATGCCGATGCGCCGGGAGTCGATGTATGGCAGCGTGGCGAGGTACTTCGCCGTCTCGGCAAAGTCGTGGCTTTCATACTTGCCGAGATTCTGGTAGACGACCTTCATGAACGCGCTGCCGTAGTTGTTCGTCCCGCGGTTGTTGACGTTCACGACGACATATCCCTGCTGCGCAAGCCACTGCTGCTGGGAATTGGCACTGAACTGGTTGTAGACCCCCTGGGAGCCCGGGCCGCCGTAGACGGCGAAGATCACCGGGTACTTGCGATTCGGATCGAACGGGACCGGCCTGGTCATCGAGAAATCGATCTTCACGCCGTCGCTGGTCGTGAAGTTCATCAGTTGCAACGGCGAGTACGCGTGGGTCGCCACCCACTGCGTGACCGCGGCATTGTCCTCGAGCGTGCGGAGCAGCTTCCCCCCGGTGGCCCAGAGTTCGACGTGCCGGGGCGTCGAGATGTTCGACCACGAGTCGAGATAGTAACGGGCATTCGGTGACATGTTGATGCCGTGCGTTCCCGCGGTGGTCGTCAGCCGGCGGGTGTCGCTCCCGTCGAACCGGACCGAGTACAATTGCCGCTCCAGCGGCGACACGGCGGTGGACGTGTAGTACATCGTCTGCGCCTTCGCGTCGGCGCCCTCGATCCGGGTGACGCTCCACGACCCGTGGGTAACCTGGTTGATCAGCTTGCCGGAATAGTCGTAGCGATAGACGTGCTGCCAGCCGTCGCGATCGGAGATCCAGAAGAACTCGTGCGACCCTTCCGGAAACGACATCATGTCCTGGATGCCGGCGTAGAAGTCGTACACGTCGATCCAGGTCCTGGAGGTCTCGGTCATGACCAGGCGCTTGCCGCCTGTGGTCACGTCGAAGAAGTACAGCTTCATCACCTGCTGGGGGCGGTCCAGCGTGATCATGGCCAGCGTGTCGGGCCGGCTGGTCCAGTACAGCCGGGGAATGTAGAACTCGCCGGATTCACCCGGATCGAGCCAGACGCGGTTGCCGGTCTTGACGTCCAGCACGCCGACGCGGGCCCGCGGATTGGAGTCACCCGGCTGGGGAATCCTGATCTGGTCCCATTCAGGATGCGGTCCGGAGTAGTCGGAGAGTTGAATCACCGGCTCGGCCGATTCGTTGATTTGCCAGTAGGCGATGTGCCGGGAATCGGGCGACCAGTTCCATCCCTGCGCCAAGCCGAACTCTTCCTCGTAGACCCAGTCAAAATGCCCGTTGTACACCAGCGGCGTGGCATCGCTGGTGAGCCGGCGTTCGGTGTGCGTGGCGAGATCCTCGACGTACATGTCGCCGCCGCGCTCGACGCCAAGCTTGCTGCCGTCCGGGGAAATTTCCGCGGTCCGCGCCCCGGATGCCGCCGGCTGCAGCGACCGGTCAGCCAGTGAATAGACGTAGTAGTCCGACACCCCCGAGCGACGATACAGCGGCTGGAAGTTCGTCTGCAACACGAGATGCCTGAAGTCTCGCGCCCACTGGAACGACTGATAGTTGAAGGCCTTGTCGCTGCCCGGAAACTTGAGTCCGTCGCTGGTGAACAGGACGGTGTCCTGGCCGCTGGCGGGATCGTATCCGTGTATCACCGATCCGCTGGCGCCGCGCACGGTGTACGAGTACCGGTTGCCGCCCTCGATCCAGGTCAGGCCGGCCGGTCCGAACCGGCCGGCGAGGGCGCCGCCCGCCTGAAGTGCCTCGTCCAGCGACGCGAAGCGGGTCGTGCCTTGCGCCCGCGCCGCGAGCGGCGCCAGGGCGACGAGCAGGAGCGCGGCGAGCGAACGGCGAGAAGGCACAGGAAGCTCCGGGCTGAGGCGAGAGGATGCTGCTGCAACATAAGCCGGCCACCCGGTGCGCCCGGATCGCGGATGCCACGTCGGACGCCCGGCTGATCGTTCCCTTACAGCGCAGGTGCCGTGCGGGTTTCGGACGCCGTGGCGGCGCGGCAAACGCGCAACATGGTGCGCCATGTCGACAGTTGCCGAAGGATGATTGTGCGGTACATTTCGCCAACGCTCGCCCTGCACCCCAGCAGGTCGTCGTCCCTATTCATCTCGAGATCCAATTGATCCGCAGCCGTCATTGGCCCCGGGCGACCTGGTTACTGGTCGTTGCGGCCTGCCAGTCGGATTCGCCCGCCGGAAGTGCCCGGCCGCCGGCGCCGACGGGTGCTGCGCAAGTCACCGTGATCAGCGGTGACAGGCAGCAGGCCGATCCACTGGACGACCTTCCCGAGCCGGTGCGCTTCCAGGTCGTGGATAGCGCGGCCCGGGGACTCGCCGGCGTCCCGGTTCAGTTCGCGGTGCCGATCGGTGGCGGCTCGCTCGACAGCAACCGCGCCGTCACCGACTCCACCGGCGTGGTCCAGGTGCTCTGGACGATGGGCCCGCTCGGCGGCATCCAGACGCTCGAGGCTCACGTGGGCACCAGGTTGCTCGCCACGGCAACCGCCACCACCTGCGATCCCAGCGATTGCTTTCCGTCGGAAAACCTGTCGAGCTCGCTCAGCGATGCCACGGTGCTCGATCTTGCCACGTACGAGGGCTCGGGCCAGGCGGTTCATCCTTCCGTGGTGCGCGGCCACCGCGGTACCACCGGGTTCTGGCTGGCGATCACGCCGTATCCCGGTGGCAACAGCCTGTACGAGAATCCATCGATCTTCCGGAGCCGGGACGCGCACTCGTGGGTCTCGCCGCTCGGAGTGACAAATCCGATCGTGAATCCCGACGCAACCGGATACCTGTCGGATCCCTCCATCGTCGTCGACAGCGCCCAGCGCCTGTGGATGTTTTACCGGGAAGTCGTCAACCAGCAGAACGTCATTCTCGTGACCCGGAGCGGGAATGGCAGGAAGTGGGAAGCCCCTACAACGGTCGTGACGGCACCGAGCCACCAGGTCGTGTCACCGAGCGTGGTGCGCGGCGCGCCCCAGGCACCGTGGCAGATGTGGTCGGTCAATTCCGGCACGCCGGGGTGTTCCGCGCCGGTGACCACCGTCGAGCGGCGCACGTCGCCCGATGGATTCAACTGGAGCGATCCGCTCACGGTCGAGCTGGTTCAGCCAGGACAGTCCATCTGGCACATCGACGTCCAGTGGATCCCGGCGCGCGCCGAATACTGGGCGCTCTACAACACGTACCCGGTCGGTACCAGTTGTGCGACCAACGCGCTGTACCTGGCGCGCAGCCCGGACGGCATCCGGTGGACGGTCTATCCCTCACCCATTGCCCGGGCCGGCGTGATTGCCGCATTCAAGGATCTGGTCTACAAGTCGACCTTCATGATCGATCCCCGAGCGACCCGGGTGACGCTCTGGATGTCGGGAGCCTCGTACCTGTTCAATGTCGGTTATGACTGGCGTACCGCCACCGTCGCCACCACGGTGAGCGACCTGCTCGCCATCGCGTCCGTCCCATCGGTTGGACTGCAAGCCCTGCCGTTCCGCAGATACCTGCCGCCCCCGGAGCCTGACGTAGGGCCGTGAGGGAGATATGACGAGAGACGAGAGATGAGAGACCAGAGAAGGACGCTTCGCTTCTTACGTCTCTCGTCTCTCGTCTCACGTCTCTCCCCGTTCCCGTTTACTGTTATTACAGTTCCCCGTCCTCCACTGGAGAATTCGTCAGATGACCACGCCGCGACGCGACTTCCTCGGTTGGCTCGGTGCCGGCGGTGTGCTCGCGGCCGGAGGGATGCCCAGGATCGCCGCCGCCCTCCCCGTGCCCGTCAGCGACAAGTGGGATCTCAGCTGGTGCGAGCGCGTCAACGGGAAGGTCCGGGCGGTCTTCGATTCCCCGGGAGTCTCCGAGGGCGCCGCGCTGTTTCGCGCGCAGGTCTGGCGTGACGAGCACAAGGAGGTCTACGGCACGCCGCCCGCGGAGGCGAGCGCGGTCATCGTGTTTCGCCACGAGGGGATCCCGCTCGCGATGAACGATGCCTTCTGGAAGCGGTTCAACGTCGGCAAGGAACTGAAGATCAAGGACGAGAAGACCAAGAAGTGGACTACGGTCAACCCGATCGCCTCCACGCCGCCGGGCACTCCCGAGAAGTTCGCGAACTACAACCTTCCGGCATTCATCGGCTCGGGCGGCATCGTGCTGGCGTGCAATTTTGCCTTCGGCGAAATGGTCCAGAAGTTCATCGACGGCGACAAGCTGTCTAGGGATGACGCCCGCAAGCGCGCGCTGGAGCATCTCATTCCAGGGATCATCCTGCAGCCGTCGGGCGTGTTCGCGGCACTCAGGGCGCAGCAGGCGGGCTGCAACTACCTGCTGGCCGGCTGACCCGCCCGGTGCCGCAACGAAGTCTGCCGTTGACGCGTATCGTGCGGGAAGCCGTGACGCACTGACCGAGGAGTCCATCCATGAGCCACACCGCGGCGCAGGATATCCGCAACCACGCCCGCTACGTCCCGCTCTTTCATTTCGTGGCCGGACCGATCCTCCTGCTCAACCTCATCTACTCGATCGTCATTACCGTCCGGTATCCCATTCTCGACAATTTCGTCGGCGCGGCCGTGGCGTTCGCCCTGGTCGTGCTGTTTCTCTCGGCCCGCCAGTTCGTCACCACAGTACAGGACCGGGTGATCCGGCTGGAGGAGCAGATCCGGTTTCTTCGCCTCTTTCCAGCGGATCTGCAGCTGCGGATCCCGGAGTTCACGCGGGACCAGTTCGTGGCGCTCCGGTTTGCTTCCGACAATGAGCTGCCCGCCCTCGCGCGCGCGGTGCTCGACCAGCGCATTCACGATCGCAGCGCCATCAAGCAGATGATCAAGGATTGGCGGGCGGATCACCTGAGAGCGTAGGCTGCCGCTCGCACAACCGGAGGCAACCCACTCCGGCGGACAGAGCCGCTATTCGCGCCGCAGGCAGGTGAGCGGATCGGTGGCCGCAGCGCGCCGCGCCGGCAACCAGGTCGCCAGGGTGGCGACCGCGACCAGAACCACCGGAATCGCCACGAAAGTGAGCGGGTCGTTGGCGCCGCCGCCGTAGAGCACGCCGGCGATGAGTCGCGACACCGCGATGGCTCCCGCCAGTCCGATCCCCGCACCGACAAGCACCAGGGCCAGGCCCTGCCGCATGATGAGTCGCACCACGTCGCTCGCGGCCGCCCCGATCGCCATCCGGATCCCGATTTCGCGGGTGCGTTGCGCCACGGAGTACGCCATCACGCCGTACATGCCGATCACCGCCATGATCAGCCCGAGAATGCCGAAGATCCCCAGCACTGCCCCGGAGAGGCGCGCCGGCAGCAACGCAATGCCGAGTTCCTCGTTCATCGGCTTGACTTCGCTGAGCGGCAGCGTGTTGTCGATCGCCGCGACCGCCGCCCGGAGCGCCGGCACGATCCGCCCCGGATCGCCCCGGGTCCGGATGTGGATCACCATGCCCGCGTGCCAGTCCTGCGCCTGGGCGAAGTACATGAACGGCGTGGGCGGCTCGCCGAGACGGGAGTACTTCCCGGTCGGGACGACGCCGATGACGACGTGGTCCCTGCCGTGGGCGTGCACGATCCTGCCGACCGGATCGTGGCCGGCGAAATACCGGCTCGCGAACTGCTGATTCACCACCAGGACTTGTTGCGCCGCACTGTCGTCGCGCGCCAGGAATCCGCGCCCCGAGATCAGGCCGATCCCCATGGCCTCGAAGTATCCGGGCGACACGACGTTGTACTGAACGTCCATGTTCTCGTTCGCGCGCGGCACGTATCCCGGAACGGCGGCGCGCGTGTCGTTCTCCGAGAGCGAAAGCGGGACGGTCATCCCCAGCGCAACCGCCGCGACCGAAGGGTTCGCGGCAAGGCGCTGAGTCACTCGCTGGTAGAACTCCTCCGATCGGGCGCGACTGTAGCCCTGGACGCCGGGGTCGACCTCGGCAATCAGGAGGTGATCGCTGGTGAATCCCTTGTCGACTGCCGTGGCAGCCTTGAGGTTCCGCAGGAAGAGCCCGGCACACACGAGCAGAATCATCGACAGCGCCATCTGCGCGACGACGAGGCCATTGCGGGTTCGCGAGCGCGAGCGGCCCGCCGGCTCCTCGCCCTTGAGCGCCGGCACCAGGGACGGCCTGGTCGCCTGCAGCGCCGGAGCGATGCCGAACAGCAGTGCCGCGAGGCCGCTCGCGACAAGCGTGAAGCCGAGCACGGTGGGCGAAAGCTCGAGGCCGGCACTGAAATCCACGTCGAGCGGCAGACGGATCTGGTTCCCCAGCGCAATCGCCCACTTGGCGATACCCAGCCCGACCAGGGCGGAGAGGCCGGCGAACATGAGGCTCTCGATCAGCAGCTGGCGGATCAGCGCGGCTCGCGTCGCACCAAGACTGAGCCGGATCGCCATCTCGCGCGCCCGGTCCCGCGCCCGCGCAAGAAAGAGATTGGCCACGTTGACGCAGGCGATGAGCAACAGGAGGACCACGATGGCCATGACCGCCGCCGACATGGCAACCTCGGCCCCGCGAAACGACGGATGCACGCCGGCGCTGGGCTCCGGCACGACCGTGATTCCCGAGTCCTTGTAGTCCTCGGGATAGATCGCGCGCAGTTCGCGCACCAGCGCGTCCATCCTCACCTGAACGGCCGCCATCGTGACGCCCGGCTTCACGCGCGCGATGAGATCGTAGGAGTTGTTGTCGCGCTGCTGCCAGTTGCCCTTGTCCTCCGGCCGGATCTGGTCGTGCTGGGCGAGCGGGATCCAGAAAGTCGGGGTCACGATGGGAACGACACCGTGGAAATCCGGCGGAGCGACGCCGACGATCTGGTACTGGCTTCCGTTGATGACGACCTTGCGCCCGATCACCGCCGAGTCGCCGCCGAACATGCGCTTCCAGGCGGCGTAGCTCACCACCGCAACCGGATGAGCCAGCCGACCGCTGTCCTCCTGTGCCAGGAAGAGGCGGCCGCGGTAAGGATGCACGCCGAGCACCGAAAAGAAGTTCGCCGACACCAGCATGCCGAACACGCGCTGCGGTTGACCACCGGTTGCGATGTTCATCGCGTCGAACGACCAGAGCGCAGTACCCGAGAAGACGTCGCCGGACTTTTCCTTGATATCGAGGTAATGCGGGATCGAGTTCGATCCGTACTTCACGTCGCCGGGCCAGCTGCGGTACAGCTGCACCAGGCGGCCGGGAGCCTGCACCCCGGAGAGCGGCCGCAACAGCAGTGCGTCGATGGCGGAGAAGACGGCGGTGTTGAGTCCGATGGCAAGCGAGAGCGTGGCGACGACGATGACGGTGAAGAGCGGGCTTTTCCAGAGGAGCCGGGCGGCGAGGCGAACGTCCTGCAGGATCGTCGACATGACTCTGACTCCGCTGGCGAGACGACTGCCTGATCAACCCGATCACGGACGCCGGCCAGGATACGAATGTTTCACTTTTCACCGTAGACTCGATCAGCCCAAGGTACGTTGCAGCGACGAAACCCCGGACCGGGACAGGAAACCTGCCGTTACGGGCCAACGTCTTGATGCTGCCAACAGCTTTTCCTCCCATCAGGAATCCGCACATGTTCCGCGCACATCGGCTCGTTCTCGCCGTCGTCCTGCTGGTCCCGTCGCTTGCCGGCGCACAAGTGGTCACGCCCGCAAAGGCCGCCGCCCGGGCACCGGACCCGTGGGGCGTCCTGCTCCGCCCGACCACTCACGTGCCGACGCCGACGACCGCGGCGATCACCGCGGCCGACCTGCGCACCAGGCTCTTCATCTATGCCGACGACTCGCTGCAGGGGCGTCGCACCGGCACAATCGGGAATTTCAAGGCGGTCGAGTACATCGCGAGCGAAGCGAAGCGGATCGGCCTGCAACCCGCCGGCCAGGACGGAACCTATTTCCAGGCGGTGCACGTCCCGCTCGACCAACGGACCTTCGACTCCACCACAACGATCTCGGTAGATGGGACTCCACTCGTTCCGTGGACCGACTATCTCCCGCGCGATCCCGGCCTTACGCCACTGCCGCTTGATGGTGTGCAGGTCGTCTACGGCGGTACCTGGAACGACGACACGAACGCCGTGCTGAGCCGTGCCGAGGCGAAGGGAAAGTTTGTGGTGCTCACGTCGACGGTGACGATGCCGACCAATCCGCCCGGAATTCCGTCCCGGCCAGCCGTCACCGGCCGGTTCCGCGAGGCGGCAGGCGTCGCAGTGGTCGGCCTGGAGGGATTTCCGCCGTCGACGCTTGCCAGCTATCACCAGCCCGGCTTGCAGCCGCACTTCGACGGCAGCGCACCGATCTACATGTACATCACGGCCGCGGCTGCCTCGCGCCTGCTTGGCGTCCCGCTGGCATCGGCCACCCGCGGCATGGTCGGCAAGACGCTGACGGGCTCGCTGCGGTACAACGTGCAGACTACGGAGGTGCCGTTCGAGCACCCGGCGCGGAACGTGGTGGCGTTGCTTCCCGGCAGTGACCCGGCGCTGCGGAGTGAGTTCGTGGTGATCGGCGCGCACAACGACCACATCGGGACGACGTCGGGCGGGATGAGCGACATCCAGCACCCGATGGCTCACGATTCGATCTACGTCGTCGATCATCTCTTCCGCCAGGGCGGCGCCGACGACCCGATGCCGAAGCTGGATGCTGCCCAGCAGAAGCAGGTGAACGACATTCTCGCCGCCGTGCGCAGGCGGAGTGGCGGCAAGTCGGCGCGCATCGACTCGGTGTTCAATGGCGCCGATGATGATGGCTCCGGAACCGTGAGCCTGCTGGAGATCGCGCAGTACCTGGCCGCGCAGCCGGTGAAGCCCAGGCGCTCGATCCTTTTCGTGTGGCACGTCGGCGAAGAAGAAGGGCTCTGGGGCTCGACCTGGTTCACCGACCATCCGCCGGTCCCTCGCGAATCGATCGTCGCCGAGCTGAACATGGACATGGTGGGACGCGGCGCCGCAACCGACCAGACCGGCAACAGCAAGGACGGCCAGAAACTCCACGGCGGTCCCGGCTACCTGCAGGTGGTGGGCTCGCGCCGTCTCTCCACCGAACTCGGCGATCTTGTCGAATCGGTGAATCGATCAGGGCGGCACGGGCTGCGCTTCGATTACTCGATGGACGCCAACGGGCATCCGCAGAACATCTATTGCCGGAGCGATCACGCGGAATATGCGCGGTACGGCATACCCATCGCGTTCTTCACCACCGGCGGCCACGCGGACTACCATCAGTTGACGGACGAGCCGCAGTACATCGACTACACCAAGATGGCGCAGGTGGACAACTTCGTTGCCGACCTGGCGAAGCACGTCGCCAACCTCGATCATCGCGTGGTAGTGGACAAGCCAAAGCCCGACCCGAACGGGGGGTGCCAGCAGTGACGGCTAGCTGAGGTAACGCTCCAGAAAACCCAGGACCGCGTCAACATCGGCGCGAACGCTGCCGAGCCCGAGCGAGATACGCACCGCGCCAACCGCGCGATCCCCAAGGCAGGCGGCAAACCCGGGAATCGTGAAGCCGGCGCCGAGGGTGTCGAGGCAGGGGTCGGCCGCGTCCAGGCCGAATGACGCTTCGGCACACCCGGGATTGCAGAAGCAGCCGCCCCGCAACGCGATGCGGTGTTCCCGCGCGGCTTCCTCCACATCCCAGAACGGCACCGCGCGGCCGGCGTTGTCGCGCAAGGTGATTGCCACGGTCGCCCCGCGATCGCGCGTGTCACGGGGCCCGTGCACCGTTACCAGGCTCGTACCGCCGGAATGCTGAAGCTCTGACAACCCGGCGAGCAGCTGCCCCGTCAGGGCGGCGAGGTGCCGCGCCAGGCGCTCCCGGTCGGCATAGATCACGCCTGCCAGTGCCATGCGCACGGCACCGGCCGCAATGAATGACGGCGTCCCGTCCTCGAACTGCTCCGGGCCGCCACGAAATTGGTGACGCGACGAACCGATCGTGACCCAGTCCACCGTTCCACCGGCGAACCACGGACGCGCGAGTTCGGCGAGCGCCTCGCGTCGTGCCACCAGGGCGCCGATCCCCGTGGGATACCCGGCAATCTTGTAGAGCGAAAGCGTCACGAAGTCCGGCTTGACCGCCGACAGATCCAGCCTGCCGGTCGGAACGAACGCAGCAGCATCGAGCAGCACGCGGTGGCCCGACGCCTGCATTTCGGCGATCAACGACAGCGGATGACGCACGCCGGAAAAGTTGGATTGCGCCGGAAAGGCAACCAGTCCGGATCCGCTTGCACGCTCGGGCGCCGCACGCGGGGCGGCGAGTCTCAATTCGTCATCGAGCGGCAGCGTGTGCACCGGCGCGCCCCTGCGCCTGGCGAATTCGCGCAGGCCGTTGACGGAATTGTGATTGTCGGCCGACAGGATCAACGGTACCTGCGGCCCGAAACCGAACGACTCGCCGACCAGCCGGCACGCCGCCGTCGTATTGGCCGTGAGCACAACCGAGTATTCATCGGGATCGGCCTTGAGAAACGCCAGGATCGCTTCGCGCGCACTGGCCAGGTCGTCCGTTGCCTGCCGCGACGCGACGCTCTCGGAGTGCGGATTGCCGAGTACCGCGCCAAGGAGGCGATCGGCGTCGCGGCGTATGAGGGACTCGGGATAGAGTGCGGCGCCGGTGTAGTCGAGGTACGTCGTCCCGGACGCGTCGATGCGTGACAGCTCCACGCTGCGCCAGCGGGCAAACCAGGCGTCGTCGCCGGTCGCCGTGGAGCCGGCGTCGACGCTTCGCGGCATGGCGCCGGTCAGCACGTCTTCCTGCGGCGCGTTCCCTGGTTCGGCACGGTTGCGGCGGCCCCGTGCGACGGCCTCCCGCCGAACCAGGCGGAAAGTTCCCTGGTCTGGTCGAAGCGCCGGACCGCCGCGGTGTCGGACGGATCCGGGACGCGCGGTGCAAGGATGTTGTCCTCCCAGGCGGCCATCCCGTCGCGCAGCACGACGGCATTGACGCCCCGTGCGTGCAGGAGTGTCCATGCCTGAGCCGCCTGCCCGCTGCCATCGGCATAAAGGACGATGGTTTCGCCGGCGTGAGCATCCAGTTGCGGGATGCGCTGGAGCGGGATGTCCACCGCGCCGGGAATCCGGTAGTCGTCGGCAGCCAGCCCCGCGCGCACGTCGATGATTCGCAATTGCGGCTTGCGGTCGCGAATCCACTGCGCAAGAACCAGCGCGTCTACGTGATCCGCGGCGGCATCCGCGTCGGCGACGGTGCGCTGCGTCGCCGCCGCACCGGTCGGAACCTTTCCTGAAGCGGCGGCGAGCGTGCCGAGCGCCAGGGCTACGGCCGCAAGCGGCGACAACCGGAGCGGAACTCGCGCCGCGGATGGTCGCTCGGAGCGGCGGTGTGCCGCGATGCGGTCGGAGAGGGGAATGACAATCAATGCCACCAGCGTGATGATGGCGATCACCAGCCCCGGCGAAATTCCGAGGTCGGTCGCGAGAGTCGCATTCTCCGCTGGTGCCCGCTCAGCGAGCGTACCAAGCTCCGTCCAGAGCAGAGAAGTCAGCAGAGTTCCGGCGAAGAGCCCGCCGATGGTGACCAATCCGTCACGGGTTCCCGTCGCGGCAGACACGCACGCGGTGCCGGGGCAGAGCGATGCCAGCGCGAACCCGGCGCCGAAGAGGACGGCACCGATCAGCTGCGGGACGATGTCGGTCGTCGGCATGGCGACGCGCGCGAGATCGAGCCACCCCAGCCGGCTCGCCCAGAAGATGCCGAGCATCGCGGTGACGATCGCGGAGAACATCACCTTGAGCACCGTGAAGTCGCGCGCATTCAGTTGATCGGCGATGGTGCGGGCGCTCCCCAGCCCCACGCGTTCGAGCGTCGCGCCGAACGCGACACCAACCGGGATTGCCAGCAGCCCCGACGGTGCATCGAAGAGCGGCGCGATCATGACGCCGCCATGGCGAGCCGGCCGCGGATCCAGGCCACGAAGAATGCCGTGGCAAATGCAACCGGGATGAAGAGCCACGCACCCGTGGCAAGGAGTGCGCCGCCGGTGAGTGCCAGTCCGCTGGTGCAGCCGTGAGCGAGCCGCGCACCGGCGCCCATCAGCGATCCGCCGGCGAGCGCCTGGAGCAGCCGGCTGCGCGACGACTCGCCGGCAATGCGCTCCACACCCTTGTGCAGGCGCCCCGCGAGCCGGGCCGAAAGCCAGGCCCCGGCCGCGACGCCGAGCAGTTCGAGCACTACCCAGTCACCGAACAGGCCGCCCTTTTCCGTGGGAATCCAGCTGGCGATGTAGGGACGGGCGACCGCGGCTTTCGGAGCCACGGCATTCACTGCGGCAGCGGCACTGGTTGCAAACGCACCCGAGGCGCTGAGTCCTCGGCCGGCGATGAGCACCGACGCGAAAAGCAGCAAGCCGAGGCAGACGCCCGCGACTACCGGGTTGGCATAGCCGCGGGCCTCTGCCGGTGCGGTCACTGTTTTTCTATCTCGGTGGGAAGCTTGTGCGCCGTCCAGTCGTGGAAGGAACCGACGTACATCTTCACCGGAATCCCCACTGATCGGGCGCTCAGCACCACCGCGGTCGCCTGAAGGCCCACATGGCAGTAGGCGATCACCGTGTCGCCGGGTTGCACGCCGGCGGCGCGGAAGCTCGCCTCGATTGCGCTGGCCGGACGCAACCCGCTGGTATCGTCAAAGAGCGAGTTGAACGGAACGTTGCCGGCGCCAGGGACGTGACCGGGGGCCATTCCGCTCACGGGGGCGGCGGAGTGATAGTAGACCGGTTCGCGTGCGTCGATGATTCGAAAGTGTGGCGCGTGCAGGTGCGACTGGACGTAGGCATAGTTGACGGCGATGGTTGGCTGGATGTGGCGGGTGTAGTGCCCCGGCACCACGGCCGGTGCGACCGCGCTCACCGGATGTCCGCCGCGCTTCCATGCCGCGAGCCCGCCATCGAGCAGCGAGACGTTTTCCACTCCGGCGTACTTGAGCAGATAAATGGTCCGCGTCGCCATGACGACACTCGGGCTGCCGAACGCCACCACAACATGCGAGCCGTCACTGATCCCGAACTTCTCCAGCTTGGCGTGCAACGCCGCTTCGGTGGGAAGAGCCGACATGTCCATGTCGGCACCCGACCCCATCGGCGCCTCGAAGTTGTCGGTGGTGCGAGGGTCGATCGATTGCGCGCCGGGGATGTGCTCCTTGTCGTACTCCGCGCGCGGGCTCACCTGCAGGATCACAACGTCGCGGTCCTTGAGGTGCTGGGCAAGCCAGTCTACGGAGACGGTGACATCCGTCGCGACGCGTTCACGCGCTGCACCGGTCGATGGCTTGAACGCTGCGCCGGCAGCCAGGAACGCGAGCACCGCGCCGCCGCGAATGAATCGTTGCATCACTTGCCTCCTTCCGTCGGCAGCTTCCGCATGGTCCAGTCCTGGAATGATCCATCGTAGAGATGTACCGGGTGGCCAAGCACCCGGGCAGCGAGCAGCATGGCGGTGGCATACTGCCCGACGTGACAGTATCCCACGACGGTATCACCGGGCTGGACGCCGGCCGCGCGGAACTTCTGCTCCAGCGTCGCCTTGTCCAGCAGCTTGTCGGTGTTCTGGTCGAATAACGTGCCCCACGGCACGTTGGCGGCGCCGGGAATGTGTCCGGGCGATTCCTGCCCGCCCGCGGCGTGAACGAACGATTCTGGCGACCGCGCATCGAGCAGGCGCGCATGCACATTCCTGGTCACTGCTGCCACATAGTCGTGATCGACGATCACCGCTTTCACGAACGGGCGGGTGAGATGTCCGGGCACGGCAGCCACGGTGTCGGCGGTGAGCGGGAGCCCCGCTTTACGCCATTCGGTCAGGCCGCCGTCGAGATAGACCGCCCGGTCACTGAGACCGGCGTATCCCAGCGTGAGAAAGACGCGCGCCGACGGCGTCACCCAGCCCGAGTCGAACACCACGACGATGCGCGACCGGTCGGATATGCCGAGCTGCTCGAGTGTGGTGCGCAGCGTGGCGTCCGGCGGCATCTCGAGGCTGAGCGTGCCGGCCTGAAATGGCGTCGAGATACTGCTGAGCTTCACGAAGCGGGAACCGGCAATGTGTTCCTTCCGGTAGCCGGGCTCGGGGCCCACCTGAAGGATGACCAGGTCCTTGTCGTGCTGATGTTGCGACAGCCACTGCGTCGACACCAGCAGTCCATCGCCGGTGGTGAGCTGGGCCCCCGCCGGAAACGCGCCGGCGAGCGACGCGACAAGGACGATTGACGGGATCGGCATGCGTAGCATCGGGTTCCTCACTGGGTTGGGCGTACAGTCGGATTGAATGCTGGCGTCCCTGGTGTCGGAAGTGGTGGATCGCCGGTGAGGGAGATGTGCAGAACCTGTGCGGAACAGCGCCGGCCTAGCGGTCGAACCGGTATCCGGTCTTGAACACGGTGATGATGTGGCGCGGGTGGGCGGGATCCGTTTCCAGCTTGCGACGCAGCTCGGCGATGTGGGAATCGACGGTGCGCGAAAGAACCAGCGCCTGATAGCCCCAGACTTCGCGCAGCAGCGCGGTCCGGTGAATGACGGCACCGTCGTGCCGCACCAGCGCCAGAAGCAGCGCGAACGCCTTGGGCGAGAGCGTCACCGGCTCGCCGGCGCGAGTGATCGTGTGGGACGCCGTGTCCACGTCGATATCGCCGAAGGTGATGCGTTCGGTCGCCGCGTCTTCGGCCGCCGCCGCCGCGCGGCGCAACAGCCCGTGTACGCGCTCGAGCAGCTCGAGGAGGCCGAACGGCTTCGTCACGTACTGGTCGGCGTCGAGCCGGAAGCCGCGCACCTTGTCGGCTTCCTCGCCCCGGGCCGAGAGGATGATCACCGGCAGCCGGCGATCAAAGCCGCGCAGGCCGCGGAGCACCTCGAATCCGTCCATCCCGGGAAGCATCAGGTCAAGAATCACCAGGTCTGGGCGCCACGATCGCACCAGAGGCAACACGGCGCGACCGTCCGCGATCGTGCGCACTTCAAACCCTTCCAGCACCAGGTTGCGCGCCACCAGGTCGGCAAGTTCGGGCTGGTCCTCGACGACGGCGATGCGCGCCATCAGGCATCACCGGGGAATTCGACGACGAACCGGGCACCTGGTCCCGTCGATGCCTCGACCCGCGCGGTGCCACCATGACGCTCGGCGATTTCGCGCACCACTGTCAGTCCGATGCCGCTGCCGCCGGCAGCGCGGGCACTCGCCGCACTGCCACGCTCGAACGGCTGCCAGATCCGCTCGCGTTCCGAGGCCGGCACGCCGGGCCCGGCGTCCTGCACGGTAATGCGTGCGCCGCGGCCGCCGACGGCGTCTACCTGCACAACAATGACCTGCTGCTGGGGGCCGTACTTCACGGCGTTGTCGAGCAGGTTGAGCAGCACCTGTCGCACGGCACCGCCCTGCAACATCACGATCGGGGCAGTTGCTGCACGAACGTCTATCTGCACGCCACGCGGCTCAGCGAGCGGCAGGAACTCTGCAACCACGCTTCGCGTCTCGGCAACGACGTCCGTCGGTTCGCGAATGACCCCGGGAGAGGTGTTGCCGCGGGTGAAGCGCAGCACGGTATCCACCAGGTGCTGCAGTCGCGTGACCTCGCGATCGACCAGGGCGAGCGCCGCCTCGCGACGTGCGGGATCCTTTTCACGATTCAAGCGCAGCATGTCGACGACGAGCCGGATCTGCGCCAGCGGCGTGCGCAGTTCGTGCGAGGCACTGGCGACAAACGCCGAACGGTCGCGCGCGAAGCGCGCCTCACGGCGGAGTTGCATCACCGCAATCCCGGTGAGACCGGCCGCGAGCGCGAGGAGAGCGAGCAGCAACGGGAGGCGCGAGCGCGGCAGGCCGCCGATGATGAGCCGGCCGGCGAGTTCCGGCTTGATCTGCATCCGGATCATCAGTCCACCGTAGCTCGGCGGGAGGGTTGCCGACGCATCGAGGAGCCATCGCGGGTGGGGTTCCGACGTGAAGAGCACGCGGCCCGACGCGTCGCGAACTTCGCCGTCGAGGATGTCGCGGTTGCTCCCCGTCACGGCGATGGCGCCCGGGACGAGGTCGCGTTCGTCGAAGGTGGCGGCAAGCATCGAGTCGATGGAGGCACCGGAGTATTGCACGGCGTAGACGATGGTGTCGCCCCAGCTGGTGGGCATGCGGGTCAGGGCGAACGCCACGGTCGAGTCGCCATCGTGGGCGATCAGGAAGTGGTAACCCCAGCGCGGCACCACGGCGCGGGCGAGGTTGGTCAGGTCGCGAAGGATCCATGCGCGCTGAGCGGCGCTGAGCGACGGCGACGGTCGCGGCGGCGCCATTCCCGGCATCGGCATGGGCGTGTCCACCAGCCAGCCGGCGGCACCGGGGGGCGCCTGGTTGTAGGCGACGCCGAGGGTGTCGCCACCGAGCTTGAAACCGAGGAACGCGACGGGAAGCGGACCGAACCTGGCGCGATGGCAGTTGCAGGCGGCATCCCACGACAGCGCGTGCCCTGGGTCACCCGCCCGGGGAATTGGCGGGTTCTGGTGGAACATGTTGACGCTGCCGAGGACTTCCTGGGTGGCGACACGGACCGCCTCGCTGAAGTGCTCCTCGAAACTCCAGGCGGCGAAGCTCCCGTAACCGCGGAGGGCCTGGTCGGCGATCGCCTGATTGGAGCGCGTCGTGCGGGTTGCCTCGCGCAGGGCGAGGACGATGCAGGCGAGTCCAGCCACGAGGAGGACGAGTGGCCACGCGGCGCGGACGCGGGCGGAGGTTGGGGACATTGCGTGCAAGCTCATGCGCCGCGCCACCGGGGCGCTAGGGGCGAGATGTGGAGGAGTCGTGCGGGCCCGGTTCCGGCTCGCTAGCGGTTGGGGTACTTCGCCGTCACATGTCCTTGTTCATCAAGAAATTGCAGCTGCGCGGTTCCGGCGGAATCGACGGCCAGCCTGGCGCGCACGCGCCCGCTGGGGTCGCGCAGTTCCACGCTGGCATTACGGTTCTCACTGCCAACGAATATGCGCTGCGTCCCGGCGACGCGATTGCGGGCGGCATTCATCTCCGCGCGAAGTGAGTCCCGCCGGCTGCCGGTCGCGGTCGTGAAGCGTTCAGCGGCGGCGAACTGCTGCTCGAGCGGCGTGTTGGGGCGGTCCCAGATGCGCAAGCCGGCCATGCGCGCCTTGCCGT
>Ga0070711_100000467_pt1 | contig 21142 bp, 16 predicted proteins | sample LARL53metaG_FD_65452 | JGI IMG/M metagenome (GOLD analysis project Ga0070711, IMG submission 65452) | Corn, switchgrass and miscanthus rhizosphere microbial communities from Kellogg Biological Station, Michigan, USA - LAR L5-3 metaG | ecosystem: Host-associated > Plants > Roots > Rhizosphere ... | reverse complement strand
CGAACTCGCGCAGCGCCGCCAAGGTTCCCGGATAGCCCTTGAGCACCAGGAGGCGGTCGCCGACCCGCAGCGTGTTCGCCGCCTTGTCTTCGCCGGCCGCGGTGAACATCACGCGGGGGACATCGAATGCGGAGACGTCCACCAGGTCCAGCGCCGCGAGCAGCGTACCATTGCCCAGCCAGGTGGCCGCCGACTTGAGATGCAGGCAGCGCTCGACCGGGATCTCGACCACGGTGCGCGGCGCCAGGAACTCGCGCAGCGCGGCAGCCCCGGCCGGGTTCGTCCGGCTCGAGCGGCCGACGTACGTCAGGTCGCCGGCGTGCAGCACATCGCCGCCGTCGAGAGTCGCCCCCGGCGGCAAGGTGACGATCTCGTGGCGCCGTTGCAGGTACGCGATCACCGCCGATTGCTCGCCCTCACGGTGGCTGGCCATGCGGGTACGGAGGGCCCGCTGTTGCCAGACCACCGCGGTGTCTTCGATGAATACGCTGTCGGCGAATCGTTCGTCGGGGTCGATCGCCTCGATGCCGAGGCCGGCCGAGCGAAGGGCCTTGGTGTATGCGGCGTGCTGGGCGTCGGCGCGGGCGAGGTCGATGCTGACGTGCTGCGCGGCGTAGTATGCCTGGTACGAGCGAGGCGGGCGCCGGGTGAGCGCGACGGTTGGCGGCACGGCCGGAGGATACCCGGCCGCGGGGAGTGCCGCCATCCCGGCAGATACGCCCTGGCGTCGAGAGCGCGGCCCACCACCCCTTGCTCACAGAGGTGTGCCAGCATACTCTTGTCAGATAGGTATCGACTGCGGGAGGCGGACATCATGGCGGGATCGGACTTGTTCACGGGTTCTCTCGATCTACTGATTCTCAAGGCGGTGACGTGGGGACCGCGGCATGGCTACGCCATCGGCCGCTGGCTGCGCGAGGCGACGGGCGAGGTCATGCCGATTCACGAGGGCGTGTTGTACCCGGCGCTGCACCGGCTGGAGCGCAAGGGGTACCTGGATGAGGAGTGGGCGGCCACCGAGACCAATCGCGAGGCCAAGTTCTACCAGCTCACCGCGGCCGGCCGGGCTCACCTGCGCGCGCAAACCACGCGCTGGCGCAGCTACGCCCGGGTCATGACCGCCGCGCTCGAGACGCAACGCGGACCATGATCCGGTGACCCGGATGTTTCGCTGGCCGCACGGTGCCAGGGACATCGACGCCGACGTGAGGCGCGAAATCGACTTCCACGTCGAGGAGCGGCGGCGCGAGTTGATCGCCACCGGAATGGCACCGGACGCCGCCCAGGCCGCAGCTGCGTCCGAATTTGGCGACCGCGATGCCGTCGAAGCGGAGGTACGCCTGCTGCGTGGCGAAACGGTTCAGGCCCGGCGGCGACGGGGTCGCTGGGACGACCTGCGCCAGGATCTCCGCGTCGCCGTCCGCGGCTTGCGTCGCACGCCCGGCTTCACGATCGTGGCACTCCTCACCCTCGGCCTGGGGATCGGCGCCAACAGCTCGGTCTTCTCGGTCCTCGATTCCGTCCTGCTCCGTCCGCTTCCGTATCCCGCGGCGGATCGCCTCGTTCAGTTGTGGAGCGATCATCGTGTACGTTCGGGGCGCACTTCGCCCGAATGGCTGAGCCCGCCCGACTTCGTCGACTGGCGCGACCAGAACAGGACCTTTACCGGCATCGCCAGCTACCAGAATTGGGGACCGACCCTGACCGGATCGGGCGACCCCGAGGCGCTGGGCGGCCTGGCGGTGAGCGGCGACTTCTTCCAGGTGCTGGGCATTCCAGCCGCCCTCGGACGGACCATCACGCCGGCCGACGACGACCCGGGCGTCGAGCCCGTCGTCGTTCTCGGGAACGCGCTCTGGCGCGGACGTTTCGGCAGCGATCCGGCCATCATCAACCGGCAGATCGTGCTGAACGGGCAGTCGTGGCGGGTGGTGGGCGTGATGCCGCCAAGCTTCCGTGCGCCAGTACAGGGATCGGTCCAGGTGTTCCGTCCGGTTCGCCGCCCGGCCAACACCGGCTGCGGACGCGGCTGCATCGTGCTGCGCGCCATCGGCCGGCTCCGGCCCGGGGTTACGCTGGCGCAGGCGAAGGCCGACCTTGGAGGAATCGCCTCGCGCGAGGCGGCGAGTTATCCCGCGACGAATCAGGGCGTCGGCGCCTGGCTGTTCGGGCTGCATGAACAGATTGCCGGTCCGACCACTCAGCCGCTGCTCGCGCTCACGAGTGCTGTGGCGCTGGTCCTCCTGATCGCCTGCGTCAACGTCGCCAACCTGCTGTTGCTTCGTGGTGCGGCCCGCGGCCGTGAATTGAGCGTGCGCGCGGCGCTCGGCGCGGGCCGCGGGCGCCTGGTGCGGCAGCTGCTCACCGAGGGCGCGCTGCTGGCAGGGGCCGGTGGAATGCTCGGACTTGGCCTCGCCGCTCTGGGAAGTCAATGGCTGGCCGCCGCGGTGCCGCCACTGGTGCGGAACATCCAGACAATCGGCGTCAACGGAGCGGTGGTCGTCTACACCGTGGTGATCAGCGTTGTATCGGGAGTGCTCTTCGGGCTCCTCCCATCGTTGAAGTCGACCAACAGCAACCTGATGGACCTCCTTCGTTCCGGGACGCGCGAAGTCGGCTCGCGCCGGAACTGGTCGCGGCACATGCTCGTGGCCGGACAACTCGCGATCGCCGTGGTGCTGCTGATCGGAGCCGGCTTGCTGATTCGAAGCCTCACCATGCTGGAACGCGTCGATCTAGGTTATCGGACGAGTGGCGTGTTGCTCGGCAACGTGACGCTGCCGCCGGCGCGATACCCCGGACCGAAGATCCCGCTGACGATGGAAACACTGCTCACCGGGCTGCGGGCGAACCCGGCCGTCCACGCGGCCGAACTCATCGATCAGCCACCGCTCAATGTCGGTGATCAGGACATGACGGCGATTGCCGTCGGCGAACCGCAGCGCGGCAGCGTTCCGGGAAGCATCTGGTATCGGGTAACATCCCCCGGCTACCTCCAGCTGATGCACGTTCACCTCGTCGAAGGCCGCTATCTCGACGCGGGCGATCGCGAGGGGTCGGCGCCGGTGGGGATCGTCAACGAGGAAGCGGTCCGGAAACTCTGGGGTGGCAAGAGTCCGCTGGGGCGGACCCTCTCCTCCGGTCCCGACTCGTCGGCCCCGCACTTCACCATCGTGGGCGTGGTAGCCACCTCGCTTCAGGACGGCCCGAATCAGCCGCCCAAGGCCGAGCTCTTCGTGCCGCTCGGCCAGCTGCCGAGCAACGGCTTCTCGGTCGTCCTCGAACCGTCACACGGAGCGGCCGGCGCCATCGCCGCGCTGCGGACCGCGATCCATGACGTCGACCCGCTCCTGCCGTTCGAAACGCCGGTCGCGATGGAGGACCTGGCCAGCGACGTCGTCGCGCTGCCGCGCCTGTATGCCACGGTGATCGGAGTTTTTGCCGCCGCGGCGCTCGCGCTCGCCGTGATCGGCGTCTACGGCGTCATGGCGTACGCAGTGGCGCAGCGGCAGCGGGAGATCGGCGTGCGCCTGGCGCTCGGCGCTTCGCCGGCCAACATTGGACGGTTGATGCTCTGGCGCGGCGCGCAATTGGCCGCCGTCGGGGTCGGCATCGGCTTGCTGGGTGCTGCGGCCCTCGCCCGGCTGCTCGGTTCGCTGCTCTTCGGCGTCAGCTCGACCGACATCGAGACCTTCGTGATCGTGCCGTTGATTCTCGGGCTGACGGCGTTCGTGGCCTGCTGGGTGCCGGCACGCCGGGCCATGCGGATTGACCCGATTGTCGCCATCCGGCAGGAATAGCCGGTAGCGACCGCCGGTTCAGCGCTGCACGGTGAATCGCACGACCTGCTCCACGAGCTGACGGACCACGTGACCGTTGAGGCGGGCGGGTCGAAAATTCGCGTGCGCAACGGCGTCGATCGCCGGCGCCTCGAAGGCGACGTTGCTGCTCGCGAGCGAGCGGACCGAGCCGGGTTCGGCGTGGCCGTCCACGCCCACGATGTAGCGGAGTTGCACCCAACCCTCCACTCCCACCTGCCGTAGCGCCGCGGGATAGACCGGCGACGGGCCATCCAGGTACTGGGCCGGTTCGTCGACGTCGCGCATGGTCACCACCATTCGCGGATCGCCCGAGGTCGAATCGTCGAATTCAGGTTGCCGGCCGGGGGCTGCCGGGCCGACGAGACTGCGCGGATCGAACGCCCGCCCGGCCGGCACCGGCTGGATCCCGATGGTTATCTCAACCGGCGGCACGACAGGCAGTGCCGGCGCCGGCGGAGCTGTCGCGGAAGTCGGTGCGCCGATCGCGGCGGCCGCGCGGCGAACCGGGGCACGGCTCAGTTGCATCGGCGTTTCGACTGGGGGTCTCGCCACCGGCTCGGCCAGGGCGCCGGTGAGCCGGATCGAGACGGCGATGATGATGGTGTGCGTGACGATCGAGATGATCATCTGTCCGGCACTGCGGTCACGGTGCGGCCGGGATTCCAGCAGGTCGTCGAACACGACATTCCTCCGGCTGAAGAAGTACTTCGACAGCTCGGGAGGAAATGTCGGTCGGCGACGTCGCACCGGCGTTGCCGCCGGATGACGATATGATGTCGCGGCGATTAGGAATCGCCGCTGACCGCGGGAAATGCAGTCTCAGGGCTGCTGCGGGCGGCTCGACGGCGGCACGATTCCGTTCATCCTGAGATACGTGACGATGTTGCCGTAGTGCTCGTCGTCGTGTGCCGCGTTGGCCATCAGCGCCCAGAGGCGATTCTGCTTCTGATTGAACATGGTGATTTCGCGGCGCGTGGACGCGTCGCCCTGGGTGTATGCCTTCTCGCAGTAGGCCGTCGACTCCTTCATCGCGGCGACCAGGTCGGCCTTGGTCGTCCGCGACTTCTCGATGTCGTCTTCCTTGCGAGCGCTGTCGCCGATGGCCGCGGCGCAGAACATGTATTGCGATCCGGCGACGTGGCCAATCAGCTCGCCGAATGTCCGCACGTCCGGTGTGGGGCGGAATGCGTACTTCTCCGCCGGCATGTCCTCGGCGGCCTGGGCGATGTATCCGGCGACCGGCCGCCAGACGCTGCGTACCGTCGGCACGGCGTGATCAGTGGACGCGGCCGGCTTTGCCTGGGCGCCGAGAGATCCGGCTCCGAGGGCGAGAGCGACGAGACACGGTACCAGGGATTTCATGACTTGCTCCGAAGAGAGAAGTTGGACTGCGCGTTGACCGAGCGACGAGCGCGTGACGCACTAAGTTTAAGCACCGCCAGGGGCATCCCGGCTCACTTCGGGGCCGGGATTGAGAGGTACCCTCAGAACCTGAACCGGTTGATACCGGCGTAGGGAGGCGGCCCAGAGCCGGAGCCTTGCCATGGCCACCACGCTATTGCCCACCGCCTCGACGTTCGAGGAGTCGTTCCCGAATTCGCGCAAGACATACGTCGATCTGCCGAATGGCGGAAGGGTTCCCTTTCGCGAAATTGCCCTGGCGGACTCACCCGGCGGCGAGCATAACCATGCGGTCGCGGTATATGATACCTCCGGACCGCAGGACCGGGATATTCTCGAAGGGCTGCCGCCCGTCCGGTCGCCGTGGATCGCGGCGCGAGATGTTTCCGAGCGGCCGGATCGTGACCAGTCGCTGGGGTTCGAGATGCCGGCCGGACTCAGGCGAACCGTGCTGCGCGGCAACGGACCTGTCACCCAGATGCACTATGCCCGGCGCGGCATCGTCACGCCGGAGATGGAGTTCATCGCCGCCCGCGAGGGGATGGACGCCGGATTCGTGCGCAGCGAGGTGGCGCGCGGACGCGCCATCATTCCGGCCAACATCAATCATCCCGAACTCGAGCCGATGATCATCGGGCGCGGGTTCCTGGTAAAAATCAACGCCAACATCGGCAACTCCGCGGTGAGCTCCTCCATCGCCGAGGAAGTGGACAAGCTGCGCTGGGCCACGTTGTGGGGCGCCGACACGGTGATGGACCTGTCAACCGGCCGGAACATTCACGAAACGCGCCAATGGATCATCCGCAACTCGCCGGTGCCGATTGGCACCGTCCCGATCTATCAGGCGCTCGAAAAAGTTGGCGGCGTGGCCGAGGACCTGACCTGGGATGTGTATCGGGACACCCTTATCGAACAGGCCGAGCAGGGGGTCGACTACTTCACCGTGCACGCCGGCGTGCTGTTGCGCTACATCCCGATGACCGCGCGGCGAATGACGGGCATCGTGTCGCGGGGCGGTTCGATCATCGCGAAATGGTGCCTCGCGCATCACCGGGAGTCATTTCTCTACACGCGCTTCCGGGAGATCTGCGAGATCATGCAGGCGTACGATGTGTCGTTCTCGCTGGGAGACGGCCTCCGGCCGGGTTCGATCGCCGACGCCAACGACGAGGCACAGTTTGCCGAATTGAAGACGCAGGGTGAACTCACCCGGATTGCCTGGGAACACGACGTGCAGGTGATGAACGAAGGCCCCGGGCACGTGCCGATGCACCTCATCAAGGAGAACATGGAGAAGCAGCTCGAGTGGTGCGAGGAGGCGCCGTTCTACACGCTCGGGCCGCTCACCACCGACGTGGCGCCGGGCTACGATCACATCACATCCGCGATCGGCGCGGCGATGATCGGCTGGTACGGTACCGCCATGCTGTGCTACGTCACGCCCAAGGAGCACCTGGGCCTTCCCGACCGCGACGACGTCAAGGCCGGCGTGATCACCTACAAGATCGCCGCTCACGCGGCCGATCTGGCCAAGGGGCACCCGCGCGCGCAGGAACGTGACGACGCGCTCTCCAAGGCTCGCTTCGAATTCCGCTGGCGGGACCAGTTCAACCTTTCCCTGGACCCGGCGACCGCACTCGCCTTTCATGACGAAACCCTGCCGGCGGAGGGTGCCAAGCTCGCGCATTTCTGCTCGATGTGCGGGCCCAAGTTCTGTTCGATGCGCATCAGCCAGGACATTCGCGACGAGGCGGCCAGGCTGGAGGCGGAGGCAGGAATGGCCGGGAAATCGGCGGAATTCCGGGCCCGTGGCGGCGAGATTTACGTCTAGCAGGCGCTAGAGCCGCCGGCGACGTAGCTTTCCGGATGCCCCTCCATTCCCCCGGAGAAGTCCTGGCGGTCTCAACCGTCAAGATGGTCGGCCCTGTTGTGCAATGGGCCAGTTCACTGCTGCTCGTCGCAGTGTTCGCTCTGCTCATCCCGCTCGGCTCGCAGCGGCGCGCCGTCAGCATCTGGATGACGGCGTGGGTGGCGCAGGTCGTCGCGATGTCATGGATCGCGGCGACTGCTCTCTATTTCGTGTTCGCCCCGCGGGCGCCGCGACCGGAGTGGTTCGGACCGGTTCAGCAACTCTACTGGCCCGCCCGGTTCGTCTTCCTCGCGGCGGTCGGCATTGGCGCGCTCGGCGCCTCCGGGCGCGTGGTCCCGATCCGTACTGAACGGTTCGTGCTGCTGCTCACGGCGCTGTGGGGCATGGTGATGGCGTTCGCGAGCCAGAACAACCTTGCCGTCCGCATCGAGTTGATCGCCACGCCGCTGGTGTTCTTCGCCGGGGCGCAGCTGGTGCTGGGCCGGGCAACGGGGAGGCGCCGGCGAGGGTTGCTCTTCCTCGGTTTCGCGCTGGCGATGTTCGGCACCCTCTCCACGCTCTACCTGATGGCGAATTTCGAAACGACGTCGACGTCGAACTTCGCCGCATTCGCGCGGCTGGTCGCTCGTTCGTCGGGTTACGGCGACGCACTCGGCCTCGGCTTGCTCGCGGCGGCGGTCGTCGTGGTGGTGGTTCAGGAATCGTTCCTCGACTCCGCCCAGGCACACATTGAGCGCCTGCGTGTCGTGGCCACATCCGAGACCCGGCTCAACGGCATCATCGAGGCCGCGAGGGAAGCGATTGTTACCGCAGACGATCAGGACCGCATCGACCTGCTGAATGGCGCGGCCGCCGAGCTCTTTCGCGTGAACCCGCGCGACGCCATCGGTCGATCCGTCCAGTCCTTCCTTCCCGACGCCCCGGTGGCGCTGCAGGCAAATGCGATCGCCGCCGACCTGCCGCCGGGGCGCTCCGACCTGACGAGTCATGCGGGTTACGGCGTGCGATCGGACGGCAGCCGGTTCCCGGTGGAATTCACCGTGGGCCGGCTGCCCGCGGGCGACCGTGCCGGCAGCGTGCTCGTGCTCAGGGACCTCACGGCTCGCCGCGCGGCGGAAGCCGAGCGGGAAGCGTTCGACCGGCACATGGCCGAGTCGGAGAAGATGCTCGCCATCGGACGGGTGGTCTCCGGCGTGGCGCACGAGCTCAACAACCCGCTCGCCGTGGTACTGGGCCAGAGCGAGCAACTGGCGGGTGCGGCTCCCGCTGGAGAGCTGCAATCCGGGCTTCGACTGATCCATGAGCAGGCCCACCGGGCCCGGGCGATCGTGAGGGATCTGCAGGCATTCGTTCGAAACCGGCCGCAGACTCCGGAATCGCTGGACCTGGGGCCGCTGGCGGCGCGCGTCACGGCGACCCAGCTCGGTCCTGCGATGTCGCACGCCGTCACGCTCCTGACCGACCTGCCCGCGAGTCTCCCGATCGTCCGGGCTGATCGTGCGGCGGTCGAGCAGATCCTGAACAACCTGATCGACAACGGACTCGACGCGGCCGGGCCGGACGGTACCGTGCGCGTGTCGGGCGGGGTACGCGATGGCCGCGTGGAGCTGTCGGTCGAGGACAGCGGACGTGGCGTCCCCGATGCGATCGCTGGCCGAGTCTTCGAGCCGTTCTTTACCACGAAGGATCCCGGACAAGGCACCGGCCTGGGGCTCTCCGTGTCCCGCGAACTTGCCGAGCAACTGGGCGGCACCCTTCGCTTCGAGAACCGGCCGGCGCCTGGAATTGGTGCCCGGGCAACTCTCTCGCTGCCGGTGGCCAGCGTCCAGGCCGTAGAGGGGGCGACCAGGACGGCGGCGAGATTTCCGATTCCGCCGACGCGGACCGACGGCACGACAGCGGAGGTGATGCTGATCGACGACGAGCCCGCGGTGCGAACCACGCTCGGCAGGATGTTCACCCGTGCCGGCTGGCGCGTGCGTGAGGCGGACGGCGGCTCCCAGGCGCTGTCGTGGTTGCTTGACGTCGCCGCCGACGCGGCCCCCGCGGTCATTCTCTGCGACCTCAAGATGCCCGGCCTGAACGGACGGGATGTATACGGCCGGCTCGTGGAGCGCCGCCCGGAGCTGGCACGGCTTTTCATCTTCGTGACCGGCGACGTCGTCGAGTCGTTGTCGAGCGGCTTCATCGCCGATTCGGGACGCGATGTGGTCGAGAAGCCGTTCACGATCGCCGAAATCGGCGGCGCTGTCGAACGAGTGTTGCAACTCACCTGATTTCGAATCCAGGGCCCTGGTTGCTGCGGGACGTGAGTGCGCGGTAGTGTTGCGCACGCCGCCGAGATCCCCCTCGACGGACGACACCCACCAGCATTCAGGAGCACCCGATGAAGCGTCTCACCCTGATTGTCGTATCCGGAGCCATTGGTCTGGCCCTCCTGCTCGGAGCCACGCATGACGCGACCGCAACGAGCGGCGGCGGGCAACCCGGCGATGGCGTCCCCTGCTACTACAACCTCTATACTTGCAGCTACCAGGACAGCATGAGCTACTGGAGCGGCTGCGATCCGCAATACGCGCCGGGACTCATCCCCACGGCCACCGCGAAGGTGATCTGCTCCACCTATCACAATCAGTAGGTCGATGGCAGCCGGCCGCCGGCCCGCCGGGAGATCGTCCCGGCCGGCCTGCGGCGGCTGAGATCTCCAACGTCCGGCGTACTCGCTACATATTCATCACCCGCATGAATCCCATCCGGCTCCTGTCCTGATGCTCGAGAATCCCTTCGCCGTTCTCGGCATCGTCCTGCAGTGGATCAGCAGCCTCATGCTGCTGCTGCTCTTCTACCGGCTCGGGAAGATCGGCACCCATCGCCGGTTGCTGTGGATCTGGTCCGCGGCGTGGGGCGGCCAGCTGGTATCGCTCACCGGCTTCACGCTCAACGCCGTGGCGACCATGGCGGGCCGGCCGTTCGCAGAAATCCAGTCGTTGCGGTGGCTCAACGGCGTGTATTACGTACCCGGCACGATGCTGTTCATGGCCCTGACCGGCATCGGTATCGCGCAGGCCGTCGGGCGGCGCCTTCCGGCCGCTGTCGAACGAATCGGCGTGCTGGCCGCCATCGCGGTCGGACTCTTCGCCGTGCTGCTTGGTGACCGGGTGCTTGCGGGGCTGTTACTGGTCGCGTTCACGACGACAGTAACTCTCGGCGCGCTGGTGCGGATCATCGCGTCCGAACGGCGCACGCGGTCGCGGCCCCTGTTGCTTCCGGGTGCGGTCCTCCTGCTCGGAACCGTGATGGTCACCTATCAACTGATCCGCTATTTCGGAGTCACCCTCGACCCGCTGGGTGACTTCGCCAATCTCGTGCACAACTTCTCGGGATATGCGGGTGCGCTCGCATCCGCGCTGCTCGGCGCCGCAATCATCGTGATGGTTACCGAGAACAGCGTCCGGGCACAGCAGTACGCACAGCAGGAGCGATTCACGGCCGGTGCCGCGATCGAAACGCCGGTCGCGCCGGCCCCGGCGACTCCGGACCCGCGCCCACCCGCCGACCGGGACTTGCCCGGCACCCGGGATCCCGGCGAATCTCGGCAACCTGACGCCGTGGTGATCATGGTCGAGGCCCCGGTCCGATCGCGCGACGTGATCGATGATCGGGCGCCCATTCGCGGCCGGCCGGTTGCCCCGCGTACCGCAACGCTGCCGCCGCCGGGCCGTCACCCCGACGGCAGCACGTCACTGGCGCTACTTATCGACGACGAGGCGCCCGCTCGCTCGACCTTGGCGCGCATATTCCAGCGTGGCGGCTGGGCTGTGCGTGAGGCGGCGACCGGCGCGGAAGCGCTGAACTGGCTGGTGGGAATTCCTCCCCAGGAAGCCCCCGGCGTGATTGTCTGCAGCTTCAAGATGCCGGGCCTCGGCGGGCGCCAGTTTCACGCGCACCTGCAGCAGCACCGGCCGGAATTCCTGCAACGCGTGATCTTTGTCACGGATGGAATGGACCAGCCGACCGCGGATTTCATCCGGGCCGCCGGGTGCCAGGTGATTCGCAAGCCGGGTACCGTCGAGGACGTGGCGCGAGCCGTCGAACAGGTCACGCTTCGCACATGACGCGTCCGCGCCAGATCGATTCCGCCGAACGGTCCATGTTGATCAGGCTCGCCGTTCTGGCGGGACTCCCGCTGCTGCTCCTCCTCCTGATAGCAGAATTGGCTTTCGCTCACTGGCCGCTGTGGCTGCTGGTCGTTCCCGATATCACGCTGGTCAGCGTAATCGTCCTGCTGCTGTGGAGCGTCGTCGGGGGCGCAGGCCACGTCACCGGCGCACTGCTCATGCCCGGTGGAATCCTGCCTGCGCGCCAGTATTCCGAACAGGACGCGTTGGTCGCCCGCGGGGAATATGCGGCGGCCGCCGACTCCTACCGCTCTCTCCTGGTGGCATATCCACTGGACCTGGATGCCCGCCTCGGGCTGGGTGCCCTGCTGGCTGGGCCGCTCGATGACGCGGCAGCGGCTGAGCGGTGCTTTCTAGAGATCCGGGCTCGGCATCCATCCGCGCAACAAGAGCAGGTGGTGGGCAACGCGCTCATCGACCTGTATCGTAGCAGCGGCAGGCGCAACGAACTCAAGGGAGAGCTCGCGCGATTCGCCCGTCTCAATCATCGCAATCGTGTGGGCGCCATGGCGCGGAAACATCTGCGAGAGCTGATCCGCGAGGACGTCGAGAGCGGAGATTAGGGCCGCCGATCGCACCACCCTGTCGGAATGACAAACCGCGCTGCCGACCTGACCGACCGGTGCCGCTGCGCCCTGCCGGGATTGGCAGGAATCACTGGCATGCCCGATGCCTTGATCACGCGCGGCGGCGACAGCGAGTCGCCCGAACCCAATTCAAACTCGCCCGCACGGGCAGGAGCAATACCATGCGCCACGCCAATGGATGGAACAACTGGAACAACTGGGCCAACAGCCAGCTGCCGATCGAGCCGGCCATCGACCGATTCTTTGCCCGAGCCTTCGACATTCCGGTATGGAGTGGCGGCGCCGACGTGCAGGAACTCGCGGATCGCGCCGAGATCGCGGTTGACGTTCCCGGCGTGAAACCGGAACAGATCAGCGTATCGGCCGAGCACCGGACGCTCACGGTGAAGGTCGAGCGCGATGGTCGTGCGCCGTTCGTGCGCCAGTACACCATCGGCACGAAGTACGATCTGTCCCAGGTGCAGGCGAAGCTCGAACTCGGCGTGCTCAAGCTGACACTGCCCAAGGCAGCCGAGGCGCAGCCGCGGTCGGTGCCGGTAATGGTGGCCTAGAACGGCAGCCGTGAGCCATGAGCCCTTGACGGTACACTCGGCGAGAGCTTCACCGCTCTTCGTCGGGGTACCGTCAGGGGCTCGTGGCTCACGGCTCGTCCCCCAGCGCGATTACGCTTCTTCCAGAGAGGAGCGTGCCAATGTTCACATCCATCAATCCCGCGACCGGCGAAACCATCGCCAGCTATCCACCGACCTCCAGCCTCGAGATGCGAGCCGCACTCAGGGGTGCGGAAAAGGCATGGAATCATTGGCGCCGAACCAGTTTTGCTGACCGAGCCGAGCTGATGCGGACGGCCGCGACCTTGCTGCGGGAGCGGGCCGATCGCTACGGCCGGCTCATGGCGCTGGAAATGGGCAAGCCGATCGCCGCCGGCCGGTCCGAGTCCGAGAAATGTGCGACCGCCTGTGACTTCTACGCTGACAATGCGGAGCGCTTTCTCGCCGACGAGCTGTCGCCCACCGACGCGGCCCGGAGCTTTGTCCATTACGAGCCACTGGGTCCGGTGCTCGCCGTGATGCCCTGGAATTTTCCGTTCTGGCAAGTGATCCGGTTCGCCGCGCCGACGCTGATGGCCGGCAATGTGGCGCTGCTCAAGCACGCGGCGAACGTTCCGGGGTGCGCGCTCGCCATCGCGGAGCTCTTCGTGGATGCCGGTTTTCCAGCCGGCGTCTTCCGCACGCTGCTCATTGACCACGTGCAACTTCGTGCCGCCATCCGGCATCCGGCCGTTCGCGCGGTGACGTTGACCGGCAGCACCGGCGCGGGTCGCGCGGTTGGCCGACAGGCCGGCGATCGCCTCAAGAAGACGGTGCTCGAGCTCGGTGGCAGCGATCCGTACCTCGTGCTCGAAGATGCCGATCTCGATCTTGCCGTCGAAACCTGCGCCAGCAGCCGGCTGATCAACTCGGGCCAGAGCTGCATCGCAGCCAAGCGATTCATCGTGGTGGACGCAGTTCGTGAGGAATTCGAGCAGCGATTCGTCGAGCGCATGCGCCGGGCGAAGATGGGAGATCCCCTCGATCCATCCAATGAGATCGGCCCGCAGGCCCGCATCGACCTGCGCGATGTCCTGCACGCGCAGGTGCAGCAGAGCGTCGCCAAGGGTGCCCGCTGCCTGCTGGGTGGCCAGGTGCCCCCGGGCCCCGGCGCGTACTATCCGCCGACCGTCCTAACCGATGTCGCCAGGCGCATGCCGGCGTACGACGAGGAACTCTTCGGCCCGGTGGCGGCGATCATTCCGGTGAAGAACGAGAAGGCGGCGATCAAGGTGGCCAATGACAGCGTCTTTGGCCTGGGTGCCGCGGTGTTCACGCGGAACGTGGAGCGCGGCGAGCGGATCGCGGCCCGGGAACTCGAGGCCGGTGCCTGCTTCGTCAATACCAACGTGAGGTCGGACCCGCGGCTGCCGTTCGGGGGCATCAAGGAGAGCGGCTACGGCCGCGAGCTGTCAGTGCAGGGAATCCGTGAGTTCGTGAATGTGAAGACGGTTTATGTGAGGTAGCGGCCGTGGGCCTTGGGCCCCCGACGGTAGGCTCGGCAAGGGTTGGTGGGGGTTATCGCAGCGCTCGCCTGCCTGGTCCCCGCCTGGCGCGCACTCCGCGTCGATCCCGCCTCGGCGCTGCGGGCGGAGTAGGCGGCGCTTCGGGCTGGCTTTCGGCCGGTGGCGGTGCGATCCTCAACGAATGAAACGCTCGCCACTCCGCATCTTCTCGACGCTGCTCCTGCTGGGTGCCGCGTGCACCCGCAATCCCGCGCCTTCGCCCCCCGCTGCACCGCGAGTCGTCCCTCGAACCGGCATTCAACAGCAGGTCGTCCTCGTTTCCCTCGACGGCTTCCGCTGGGACTACCTGCAACGCCCCTTCGCGGTGAACCTGCGACGGCTGGCCCAGCGCGGCGTCCACGCGCAGCGGATGATTCCCGTCTTTCCGTCGCTCACCTTTCCCAATCATTACAGCATCGTCACCGGTCTCTACCCCGAGCATCACGGCATCATTTCCAACACGATCTTCGATTCCACGCTGGGCACGTTTCGCATCTCCGACACGAACGCGGTGCGCAATCCGGCCTGGTGGGGCGGGGAACCGATCTGGGTGACGGCCGAGAACCAGGGCCTGCACGCCGGTGCCTTCTTCTGGCCCGGCAGCGAGGCGGGACAGCGCGGCGTGCGGCCCACGCGCTGGCTGCGCTTCAACGACCGCTTCCCCAACGCGGCTCGCGTGGACAGCGTGCTGACCTGGCTGACGTTGCCGGACGGCCAGGCGCTCTCGCTGATCACGCTCTACTACAGTGACGCCGATCACGCCGGGCACACCTACGGCCCCGACGCGCCGCAGGTCGATTCGGCGATTGCCAGAGTGGACACGATGATCGGCAAGCTGATGGACGGAATCGCGTCGCGTGGCCTTGCCGGCCGCGTCAACCTGATCGTCGTATCCGACCACGGCATGACGGCGACCCCGCCGGAACGTGCCATCTTCCTCGACGACTATATCCACCTCGATGACGTCACCATTGTCGAGGCCGCGACACTCGGTCAGCTGATCCCCAAGCCGGGCAAACTCGAAACCGTCTACGATGCGCTCCACGGGAAGAATCCGCACATGGCCGTGTACCGGAAGGCGCAAGTACCGGCCCGCTTTCACTACGACGACAACAGCCGGATCACGCCCATCGTGATCATTCCCGACACCGGGTTCACGCTGACCACGCATGCCAGGTTTGCGGCGCGCAAGCCGCCCGCCGGTGAGCACGGCTACGACAACCTGATGCCGACCATGGGCGCGTCGTTCATCGCCGCCGGCCCGGCGTTCCGCGAAGGTTTCACGATGCTGCCCTTCCAGAATGTGCATGTCTACGAGCTGATCTGCCGGGTACTCGGCATCACGCCGGCGCCGAACGACGGCGCGCTCGACTCGACGCGCGCCATGCTGCGCCAGTGAGGGCGCGCGTCACGCGATCCGCGCTGGGACTTCTCGCCGTAGCAGGGGGATCCGTTGGGCAGATCGAAGCGCAATCCGCGCCAACGTGGAGCGTCAACTCGCAACCGGTCACCGCGATCGGGCTGGTTGACGGCCCCGCCGACCAGGAACTCGCCGGCGTTTCCGGCGCACGACGGCTCCGCGATGGACGCGTGGTGATCGCCAATGGCAAGCCGCTCGAATTGAGGATTTACGACGCTCACGGAACGCTGTTGCGGCGGATCGGGCGCACCGGCGACGGACCGGGCGAGTTCCGCGGTCGGCTCGACCTGCTCCCTTCTGGCGGCGACTCGTTGCTGGTGTACGATCAGGGGACCCAGCGCCTGTCATTGTTCGGACTCGACGGAAAACTCTGGCACGAGTGGCCGGCCAGCGAGGAAGGCAGTCCGCGCGGCCAGCTGATCCTTTTCCGTCGATCGTTTGCGGGTGGAGTTCCTGCGGGTCTCACCGGTTGCCTGCGTCAGTTGCTGACCCGTGTGCCGGTGCCGCCGCCGCCAGCGCTTCGAGAGGTTGTTTCGACCGGCAGCGGCCATTTTCTGGTCCGGACCTACGGTACCGCGACATGGACCGCGTACACTGCCAAGGGAGTGATCGAGGGCGCGCTGCACACTCCAGCGCGCTTCGAAGTCTACGAGGCCACACGCGACGTGCTCGTCGGCAAGGCGCTGCTGGAAGACGATGTCGAGCAGGTCCAGGTCCTGAAGGTCAGCGCGCCAGCCGCCGGAAGTCCCGACGCCTGCGTTGGGCGAGTCGATTCGTTTCCCGCGGCGAGGTCGGAGCGCGCCGATCAGTTCAAGCGCACGATGACCGCCGCACTCACTGCCGGCGAAATGGCTTACAGCAACCTCGCGCGGTATGTCTCGACGGTCGATTCGTTGCCGGGCTTCCGCGACAAGCTGCCGCCCGACGCGGTGTTCCGGATTCTGCGGGCCACGACTCGTGGCTGGGCGGGGGTGCTGTTCGACACGCGCAGCACGCTGGTGTGCGTGATGGGCCTGGCGGGTGAGACGCCAGGTGGCTGGGCCGACGGGCGGACCAGGTGCAGCGAATAGCCAGTGGCAGGGCGCTCGATCGGGCGACGGCGAACTTCACCGCGGCAATTAGGCGGGACCCGCTCCAGGCCCGGTATCGTCATCACCCGCAACGACCACCGGATGTTCTTCGGTGGAGAACGGCAACCGAACGCGCAGCACCCGCTCGCGACGCCTTTCTTCCTCGAGGTGGCGCACCCGGGCCTGCAGCAAGTCCTCGAGCGAGACGATCCCGCCGAGTTTGCGCGCCTTGCCATCGTTGATCACCGGGAAACTCGTGCGACCAGTCTCGGCCATCCGGTAGACCACCACCCGCAATGATTCGTCCGGATATGCCGTGACCGGCGCGGTGTCCGCGGCGACACGACGCGCGAGGTAGTCCGTCAGCTTGCGGAAGGTAGTGACAGCCTTGAGCCTGCCGTCGGCGGCGACAATCGGGTAAAGCTCCTGGCCCCGCTTGGCAGTTTCCGCAAGAAATGCCGCCTGATCGGCCTCGGGCAGATCCTCGGGCAACGCCACGATATCCGTCTGCATCACGTCCCGGACGAAGAGGATTTCGAGCGGATCGACGGCATACTCCCGGCTGAGGTGAAAGCCGCGCCGGCTGATTTTTTCGGTCAGGATGGAGCGCTTGAGCACCAGCACCGTGAAGGCATGCGCGAGCGTGGCCGCGATGAAGAGCGGCAGCATCGAGTTCATGTCGTGCGTCAGCTCCAGCGCGAAGATCGTCGCGGTGAACGGCGAACGCATCGTGCCACCCAGGATGGCGGCGGTGCAGATCAGGGGCCAGAAACCGGCGCCTTCGGCCGGCAGCACCATGGCGAGCATGCCGCCCAGCGCCCCGCCCATCATCAGCAGCGGCGCCAGAACTCCGCCCGAAGTCCCGGAGCCCAGCGATACCGCCCAGATCGTTGATTTCACCAGCAGGATGCCGATGATCAGGTTGCGCGGCACGTCACCCTGCAGCAGCGCCCCGATGGTGTCGTAGCCGATGCCGAGTGCCTGCGGAAAGACCAATCCGCCGAGACCGACGACAATGCCGCCGATGGCGGGCCACCACATCCAGTGAATCGGCAGTTTCTGAAACAGGTCTTCCGACGCATATACGGCCATCGTGAGCAGCGCTGAGAGTCCTCCGGCGAGCACGCCGGCCAGGGCGCATCCAAGCAGGGCCTGCGGGGACAGCGCCAGGCTGTGATGCGGGACGGGAAAGAGCGGCCCGAGCCCCAGCAGGTAGCGGCGTGCCGCTCCGGCGGTGGCGCTTGCGAGCGCGACCGGCACGAAGCTGCGCGGCTTCCACTCGAAGAGCAGCAGTTCGACCGCCAGCAGCACCGCCGCCACGGGCGCAGCGAACGTCGCCGACATCCCCGCAGCCGCCCCCGCCACCAGCAGGGTCTTGCGTTCGTTGGCCGTGAGATGGAAGAACTGCGCGACCATCGAGCCGAGCGCGCCGCCGGTCATGATGATCGGGCCCTCGGCGCCGAAGGGTCCTCCCGAGCCGATCGAAATCGCGGACGAAATCGGCTTCAGGATCGCCAGGCGCGGCGGGACGCGGCTGCCGTTGATGAGGATGGACTCGATCGCTTCCGGAATGCCGTGGCCGCGAATGCGCTCCGAGCCGTAGCGCGCCATGAAGCCGATGACCAGGGCACCGGCCACCGGAACGAGCACCTCCAAGGCACCGAGGTGATTTCCAGACGGCGAGACGAGGGCCGTGCTCCACCGCTGGAAGAAGAAGAGATTGGTGAACAGCGCAATCAGCCGCAGCAGCACCACCGCGACGCCGGTGCTGATCAGGCCGATGGCGATGGCGAGCAGGGATATCGGAATGACCCGCCAGGTGGTGGTAAAATCCCCCAACTCCTCGGCGATGGTGCGCTTGCCCGGCGCGTGCGTCATTCGGCGCCTCTTGCGGCGGGAAGGAGTTCTTCGAGTGCCTGCACGAGCGCGGGGCCGGCCTGTCGCAATTCACGCAGGTGAACGGCTGACAGCGCGGCAAGCACCGCATTGCCCGACCGCGTCAGCTTGATGACCACGCGGCGGCGATCCTGGCGTGCGGGTGAGCGGCGAATCCAGCCGTGATGCACCATGCGGTCGATCAGTTCGACCGCGCTGTTGTGCCGGATCTGGAGGCGCTCGGCCAGCGCGCCGACGGTCGTGTCCGGCTCGCGGCTCCCCTTCAATGCCAGCAGCAGCTGGTGCTGCTGGGGTTCGAGGCCGCTGGCCCGGGAAGCCTGCTCGCTGAAATGGAGGAAGGTGCGAACCTGGTGGCGGAAATCGGCCAGGGCGATGAACTGCGACCGGTGCAGCGGCATTCGACAAATATATCGTAACACGATATATTGTCAAAACCCCCGTCGCCGGCTGGTGTATCTTGCGGTATCCCAACCCCACCCACTCCCATGCCCCGATCCCGCATTCGATTTGGTGAAGGCCGCGTGTTCCAGTTGCGGATCGAACTCGACGGCATCAGTCCGCCGGTCTGGCGCCGCGTCCTGGTGTCCGGACGTGCGTCGCTCCACGAGTTGCACGGCGTGATCCAGCGCGCGATGGGCCCCGACACCGACGCCGGCTACCGTTTCCAGGTGGACGGAATTCACTACAGCGATCCTGCCGACGAGCCGGCGGCCGGGCCGTCGGCGAACGCGGTGTCGCTGGAATCGCTCGGACTGCACGCCGGCGCGCGCTTCCTGCACGTGGCCGAACATCACGCGGAACCGTGGGCGCACGTGATCACGCTGGAGCAGGTCGCGCCGCGCCTGGTGGGTCAGCGCCTTCCCGCCTGCATTGCCGGCGGGCGCGCGGCCCCTCCCGATGACTGTGCCGGCCCGCGTGCCTACCGCGAACTGCTCGCCGTGCTCGCCGATCCGCTCGATCCGCGGGCCGCCGAACTCCGCAGCTGGCTGCCGGAGCAGTTCGATCCCGACTATGCCGACGTGACGTCGATCAACGCGGCGCTCGCCCGCGTGCCGAAGCACCGGCCGGCGGCATGACCAGCAAGGAACGGCAACAAGCAAGAAGTGAGAAGTAAGCAGGACTGCACCGACTCTTTCAGGATGCGCATACATGTCAAGCCGTTCGAGTGCTGTCCTTCTCACTTCTTGCTGCTTACTTGGTGCAGTTCCTTGTCGGGCGCAATCGGCGGATCTGGTGCTGCGACACGCAACCATCTACACCGTCGACGCCTCGCATCCGCTGGCGCAGGCGGCCGCGGTGAAGGACGGAAAGCTCGTCTACGTAGGCAGCGACGCCGGCGTCGCCCGCTTCATCGGTGCCGGCACCCGGACGCTCGACCTGCAAGGTCGCTTCGTGTTTCCGGGTTTCGTCGATGCGCACGGGCATTTTCCCGGGATCGGCGAGCGCGAGATGACGCTCAATCTCGAGGGAACCCGGACCAAGGATGCGTTCCTCGCCAGGGTCGCCGCGGCCGTAAAGCAGAAGAAGCCCGGGGAGTGGGTGACCGGGCGCGGCTGGATCGAGACATTCTGGTCGCCCCCCGTCTTTCCGACCCGGCAGGACCTCGACCAGATCGCGCCGAACAATCCCGTCTATCTCACGCGCGCGGACGGACATGCATCGGTCGCCAACAGCGCGGCGCTGCGGCTCGCCAATGTCGTCAGCACCACGAAGGCTCCGTCGGGCGGCAGCATCGGTCTTGATGGCGACGGGCAACCGACCGGAATGCTGATCGACCACGCCCAGGGACTGGTCGCGCGACTCGTTCCGCGTCCCACCGAGGCGCAGCTGGACAGCGCGCTGATGCTCGCCGATCAGCGGGAACTGAGTCTCGGCTGGACCCAGGTGCAGGACGCGCACGGCAGCTGGGCGGAGGTCGAGCGGATGCGGCGGATGTATCGCGCCAACCAGCTCAGGATCCGGCTCTACAAGACCATCGACGGACCCGGCCCGATGGCCGACCAGCTCATTGCCCAGGGTCCGGGGCCGGTGGAGTTCAACGACCACTTCCAGGTGCGCGACATCAAGATCGTGATGGACGGGGCCCTCGGCTCGCGCGGCGCGGCGCTCCTCGAACCATACAGCGACGACCCCACCACGCGGGGGTTGATCACGACCGACACCATCGCGCTCAGGGACATGCTCTCACGCGCACTGCGCGCCGGCGTGCAGGTCGAGACGCACGCGATCGGTGATCGCGCCAACCGCATCATCCTCGACATGTACGCCGCGGCGATGAAGGCCGTCCCGCCGCCGGCGCGCAAGATCAGGGACCCGCGCTGGCGCGTCGAACATGCGCAGATCGTCGCCCCGGCCGACCTGCCACGCTTCAAGGCACTGGGCCTGATCGCGTCGATGCAGCCGTCGCATGCGATCGGCGATCTCTTCTTCGCACCGGCACGCCTCGGCGAGGCGCGCCTCAAGGGCGCGTACGCGTGGGAATCGTTCTTCAAGCTGGGCGTACCGGTGGCGGGCGGCACCGACGCCCCCGTTGAACGTGGCGAGCCGATGATCGAGTTCTATGCAGCCGTCGCCCGCAAGAGCCTTGATGGCCGGTCGGGGCCGGACTGGCACCCGGAAGAGAAAGTCACGCGCGAACAGGCGCTGAGAATGTTCACCTGGTTTCCGGCGTTTGCCGCCTTCGAGGAGAACCGCCATGGCTCGCTGGTTGTCGGCAAGGCCGGCGATTTCACCGTCCTCGACCAGGACATCATGAAGATCCCCGAAGCACGGATTCCCGCCACGCGGAACATGATGACGATCGT